>Ga0315276_10004904_pt1 | contig 12318 bp, 8 predicted proteins | sample YL17G05_0_MG_FD_204542 | JGI IMG/M metagenome (GOLD analysis project Ga0315276, IMG submission 204542) | Sediment microbial communities from Yellowstone Lake, YNP, Wyoming, USA - YL17G05_0 | ecosystem: Environmental > Aquatic > Freshwater > Lake > Sediment | place: USA: Wyoming | collected... | reverse complement strand
CACCGCCGTGCCCGTCACTCCCACGCACGCATCGAACGCCACGGCGCTCGCGGCGATGCCCGCGCTCGCCCCAAAATTGCCAGCAGCCGGGCGCCGCGTACGCAGCGAAGCGCTCGCCGGATCCGCGGATGCGCTGTCGCTCGCGCAACTCGCGCTCTCGTGCGCGAAGGAACGGCACCTGCTCGCCATCGTGGCCGCCGCCCCGCTGGCCGCGCAACGTCTGGCCGAGGAAATTCCGTGGTTCGCGCCCGGCCTGCGCGTCGCCCTGCTCCCCGATTGGGAAACCCTGCCCTACGACCATTTCTCGCCGCACCAGGACCTCGTGTCGGAGCGGCTCGCCACGCTCTACCGCGTCGCGCGCAACGAATGCGACGTGCTGGTGATCGCCGCAACGACTGCGCTCTACCGCCTCGCGCCGCCGTCGTATCTCGCTGCCTTCACGTTCTTCCTGCGCCAGGGCGAACGTCTCGCCGTCGACCGGCTGCGCGCGCAACTGGCGCTCGCCGGTTACACGAACGTCACGCAGGTCGTGTCGCCCGGCGAGTTCAGCATTCGCGGCGGGCTCATCGACCTGTTCGCGATGGGCAGCGTGCTGCCGTACCGGATCGATCTGTTCGGCGACGACGTCGAGAGCATCAAGACGTTCGACGTCGACTCGCAGCGCACGCTCTACCCGGTGCCCGAGATAAGGCTGCTGCCCGCGCGCGAGTTTCCGCTAGACGACGCGGGGCGCTCGAAATTCCGCGGCCGCTATCGCGAAGTGTTCGAGGGCGATCCGTCGAAGTCGCCGCTCTATCGCGACATCAGCAACGGCGTCGCGCCGGGCGGCATCGAGTACTACCTGCCGCTGTTCTTCGACGCGACGGCAACGCTGGCCGATTACCTGCCGGCGGACACGACGCTGGTCCTGCACGGCGACGTGCCGGCGGCGATCGAGCGCTTCTGGCAGGACACCGACGCGCGCTATCGGCTGCTGCGCGGCGACAAGGCGCGCCCGCTCCTCCCGCCCGCGGACCTCTTCCTGCCGCTCGACACCTTCAACGGCGCGCTGAAAGGTTTCGCTCGCATCGAAGTCCCCTCGGTGGTGGCCGAAGCTGCACCGACCCCTGCCATCGCCGACACTCCCTCTGCCCCGCACGCGGCAGAGGGTCGCGGCGGAAAAGCGCACACCAGCGCCCTGCCCTCGGTCCAGGTCGACCGCCGCGCCGAGGATCCTCTCGCCGCGTTGAAGCGCTTCCTGGCCGCCACTGAGGCACGGGTGCTGATCTGCGCCGAAAGCGCGGGCCGCCGCGAGACGATGCAGCAGTACTTCACCGAGTACGGCCTTGCGGTCCCGCTCGTCGACGACTGGACGGCGTGGATCGACGGCGACAGCGTGTCGGCGCCGATCGCGCTGGTCGTCGCGCCGCTGCACGCCGGCTTTGCGTGGCCCGCGGCCCGCCTCGCGTTCGTCACCGAAGCGGAGCTGTACGCCGGTGTCGTTCGCCGCGGCAAGCGCGACGCCGCCCGCCGCTCCAACGTCGACGCGATGCTGCGCGACCTGTCCGAGGTGCGCATCGGCGATCCCGTCGTCCACGAGCAGCACGGCATCGGCCGCTACCTGGGGCTCGTCACGCTCGACTCCGGCGAAGGCGCGACCGAGTTCCTCCAGCTCGCGTACGCCAACGCCGCGAAGCTCTACGTGCCGGTGTCGAACCTGCACCTGATCGGCCGCTACAGCGGGGCCTCGCCCGAAGCCGCGCCGTTGCACGAGCTGGGCGGCGGACAGTGGGAAAAGGCGAAGCGGCGCGCCGCGCGGCAGGCGCACGACACCGCGGCGGAGCTGCTCAACCTCTACGCGCAGCGCGCGCTGCGCAAGGGCCACGCGTTCAAGTTCAGTGTCCACGATTACGAGGCGTTCGCCGAGGGCTTCCCGTTCGAGGAAACGGCCGACCAGCAGGCGGCCATCGAGGCGGTGATCAAGGACCTGACGTCGGGCCAGCCGATGGACCGGCTGGTCTGCGGCGACGTCGGCTTCGGCAAGACCGAGGTCGCATTGCGCGCTGCGTACGTCGCCATCGCCGACGGCAAGCAGGTCGCCGTGCTGGTGCCGACCACACTCCTCGCCGAGCAGCATTTCCAGGTGTTTTCCGACCGCTTTTCCGACCTGCCGGTGAAGCTTGCCGAGCTGTCGCGCTTCCGCTCGCCGAAGGAAGTGAAAGCCTCGCTCGACGGACTGGCCGCAGGCTCGATCGACCTCGTCATCGGCACCCACAAGCTGATCCAGCCGGACATCAGGTTCAGGAACCTGGGCCTCGTCATCATCGACGAGGAGCACCGCTTCGGCGTGCGCCAGAAGGAGCAGCTGAAGCGCCTGCGCGCCGAGGTCGACGTGCTGACGCTCACCGCCACGCCGATCCCGCGCACCCTCGCGATGTCGCTCGAGGGCATCCGCGATTTTTCGGTGATCGCAACGGCGCCGCAGCGGCGGTTGTCGATCCGCACCTTCGTCTCGACCTATTCGTCCGGCATCGTCCGCGAAGCGGCGCTGCGCGAGTTGAAACGCGGCGGCCAGATCTATTTCCTGCACAACGACATCGACACGATCGGCTCGACCGCCGATCGCCTGGCGCAGCTGGTGCCCGAGGCGCGCATCGCGATCGCGCACGGCCAGATGGGCGAGCGCGATCTCGAGCACGTGATGCGCGAGTTCTACGCCCAGCGCTTCAACCTGCTCGTGTGCTCGACGATCATCGAGACCGGCATCGACGTGCCGACGGCGAACACGATCATCATCGAGCGCGCCGACCGCTTCGGTCTCGCGCAGCTGCACCAGCTGCGCGGCCGCGTCGGCCGCTCGCACCACCAGGCCTACGCGTACCTGCTGACGCCGCCGGAAGAGGCGCTGTCGGCGCAGGCGAAAAAGCGGCTCGAGGCGATCCAGATGATGGAGGACCTGGGCGCCGGCTTCTATCTCGCGATGCACGACCTCGAGATTCGCGGCGCCGGCGAGGTCCTGGGCGAATCGCAGTCGGGCGAGATGCAGGAGGTGGGCTTCCAGCTCTACGCCGACATGCTGCGCTCCGCGGTGTCGTCGCTGAAGGCGGGGCGCGAGCCCGATCTCACCGCGCCGCTCGGCGTCACCACCGAGATCAACCTGCACGTGCCGGCGCTGCTGCCCGAAGCCTATTGCGCCGATGTCCACGAGCGCCTCGTCCTCTACAAGCGCCTCGCCAACTGCGAGACGCTGGATGAGCTCGAAACCTTGCAGGAAGAGCTGGTCGATCGCTTCGGCCGGCTGCCCGAACCGGCGCAGGCGCTCGTCGCCTGCCACCGGCTGCGCGTCGTCGCCCGGCCGCTGGGCGTCGCCAAGATCGATGCCGGGCCGGAGCGCGCGACGATCCAGTTCGTGAAGCATCCGCCGATCGATCCCGGCGCGCTGATCCTGCTGGTGCAGAAGGACGGCCGCATCCGCTTCCACGGCCCCGATCGCGTGCGCATCGAGCGCGCCGCGCCGGCGCTGGCCGATCGCGTCGCGCTGCTGCGCGAGTTCCTCGGACGGCTGGCATGACCGCATTCCCGCCGCAGCTGCACGTCTTCGTCCGCGACTGGCTGTCGGCGAACCACGTGCTGCTGAAGAGCCGCGACGGCCACGTGCTGATCGACTCCGGCTATTCGCGCCACGTGCCGCTGACCCTTGCGCTGCTCGCCACCGCGCGCGGGCTCGGCAACGAACCGCTGGCGAAGCTCGTCAACACCCACTGCCATTCCGACCACATGGGCGGCAACGCCGCCGTCGCGCGCACGTACGGCTGCCCGATTGCCGTGCCCGAAGGCGAGCGCGCGCTGATCGAGCAATGGGACGACCGGCAGTTGCTGCTCGAGTACGCGGACCAGAGCGCCGAGCGCTTTTGCGTCGATGAAACCCTGTTCCCCGGCGCCACCCACGTGTGGGGCGATCTGGAATGGCAGGCGCTGGCCGCACCCGGCCATGACATGGGCGCGCTGGTCTTCTACAACCCGGAGCACCGAATCCTGATTTCGGGCGATGCGCTGTGGGAGCACGGCTTCGGCTTCGTGATGCCGCCGGAGATCGATCCGGCCGCGCTGCGGGCCACCCGCGCCACGGTGGAGATGCTCGCCGGCCTCGACGTCCGCGTCGTCATCCCGGGCCACGGCGAGCCCTTCGCCGGCGTCGCCGCGGCGCTCGACCGGGCGATGACCCGCGTCGCCGCGTTCGAGGCCGATCCGCGGCGCATGGTGCGCTACGCGATGAAGGCACTGTTCACGTTCGGGCTGCTCGACCGGCGGCGGATGGCGATCGCGGACATTCCGGCCCACGTCGAACGCGTCGGCATCTACCGCGACTTCAACGCGCGGTTCTTCCACCTGCCGGCCGCCCATCTGGCCGCCTGGCTGGTCGCCGAACTGGAGAAGGTCGGCGCCATCCGCCGCGATGGGACTGACGTCGTCCCGGCGTGAGACACCCGGTGGATCGTCCGGTAGAATGCCGCTCGGGCAGGGTGGCGGGCCCGGCGGAATATCCTGGGCGCGTCGCTGTTTGCCGAGGGTCCCTCCCCTCCGGGAGCACCCGTTGCGCGCGCAAGCAACACCCGTGGCCAGCCCACCTTCGATGATACCCATCATGACTTCCGCCGAGATTTGAGCATGCAGGCGCTCCTCGAACACCCGGCCGTCCAGGGCGGCGCCCTCCCGCTCCTGGTGGCCCTGATCGTGGCGGCGGCCCTCTGCCGCACGCGCTACGCCTGGCTCGCCATCGTCGCCGGATATGCAACGATGATCGCGCTCACCTCGGGCTTTTCGTTCACGCCGCTGACCGCGTCGCGCAAGCTGATGCTGGTCGTGGTGCTCTCATCCGTGGTTGGCATGGTCGCCGATCTCTTCCCCCGTCCGTCACGCGCTCTCGCAGCCGCGCTTGCCGTTGCCGCCGGCGTCGCCGCGCCCTGGGTTTTCCTGTCGGTGCTGTCGCAGCGCGAAGGCTCGGCGGGCTATCTGGCCGGCGCCGGCATCGGCGTGTTCGTCGCCGTCATGGTCTATGCCGTGGCCCATCAGCGCGACGACGGCCTGCGCGCCGGGGCCGCCGGGGTCGGAATGGGTCTCGCGGCCGGTGTCGCGGCCGTGCTGTCGGCGTCGATCGGCTTCCTGCTTGCCGGCGTCGCGCTGGCCGCGGCGGCCGGCGCCGTCGTGCTGGTGCAGGTGCTGTTCTCGCGCAGCATCGCGCCCGGCTTCACCGGCACGCTGCCGCTCGGCATCGCCACCGCGCTGTTTGCCGTCGGCACGCTGCTGCTGGCCGAGCTCAAGTGGTACGTGCTGCCGCTGCTGCTGCTCATTCCCGCGGCCGTGGCGCTGCCGGCGCCGGAACGCGCGCCGCGGATCGTCCGCGCCGCCATTCTCGTCGTCTATGCGCTGTTCGCGGCGGCCATCCCCATCCTTGCCGCGTGGTACGCCGCGCGCGGATCGCTCAGTTGAACCCCTCGGTTGTCACCTCAGTTGTCACCTCGGTTGTCACCTCGGTTGTCACCTTAATTGTCGCCTCAATTGTCACCTCGGTTGTCATCTCAGTTGCTGCATCTGTCCACCCTACCGTCGACCTTTAACCCGAAGGAGATTGCCGTGTCGAAACGCCTCATTGCCGTGATGTTCGCCGCCCTGCCCGTTGCCGCGCTGGCCGCACCCGAAAGCTACACCATCGATCCCTACCACACCTATCCGAATTTCACCGTCGATCACCTCGGCGTCTCGACCATGCACGGCCGCTTCAACAAGACCTCGGGCAAGGTCACGCTCGACCGCGCGGCGAAATCCGGATCGGTGGAACTCGCGATCGAGACGGCGTCGGTGGACACCGGTGACCAGGACAAGGGCAGCCGTCCGCGCTCTCGCGACGAGCACCTGCGGTCGGCCGACTTTTTCAACGCCGCCGAATTTCCGCGGATGACCTACAAGTCGACGGCCCTCACGTTCAGCGGCGACAATCCGTCGGCAATCGACGGCACGCTGACGCTGCTCGGCGTGACCAAGCCGGTCCAGCTCACGATCGAACGCTTCAAGTGCAATCCGGCCACCGCCACCGCCAAGGAACGCTGTGGCGGCAATGCCACTGGCAAGATCAAGCGCTCCGATTTCGGCATGAAGACCGGCATTCCGGCACTCGGCGACGAGATCACGCTGATGATCGAGTTCGAGGGCCTGAAGGACTGAGTCTGCTCCGGGCTTTCGCCGGCCACCGGCCCGGCTTCGCGCCGCAGGCACGGCGCGGGGCAGTGCCCCGGCCCGAGCGCTCGCGCCGGGCCGGGCCGAAGGCTGCAACGCTCAGGCCGGAATCACGGCGGTGGCTTCGATCTCCACCCTGGCGCGGTCTTCCATCAACGCCGTCACCTCGACCGCCGTCATCGCGGCGTTGTACGCGCCGATGATCTCGCGATAGGCCTGCCCGACCGCCTGGCCGGCGGCGAGGTACTCGCGCTTGTCGGTGACGTACCAGGTCATGCGCACGATGTGCTCCGGTTTGCCGCCCGCCTCGCGCAGCACGGCGACGACGTTCAGCAGCGCCTGGCGCGCCTGATCGGCGAAGGCGTCGCTGGCGAACACGCCCTGCGCGTTCCAGCCGATCATGCCGGCGATGAAAACCTGGCGGCCGCTCGCGGCCACCCCGTTGGCGTAGCCTTTGGGTCGCGGCCAGCCGGCCGGAAGAAGCACCTGCATCGTCGTTTCCTTCATCGTTTGGACATAGGGGAAAGCACGATGGCGGCGGCGCGTGCCATCGGGCCTGGCATCACGCCTGCGCATCCTTCAGCAACTCGCGGGCGATGATCAGCTGCTGGATCTCGGTGGCGCCCTCGTAGATGCGCAGCGCGCGAATCTCGCGGTACAGCCGCTCGACCGGGTGATCGCGCACCACCCCCAGCCCGCCCCACATCTGCACCGCCGCATCGATGACCTGCTGTGCCCCCTCGGTGGCGGCGAGCTTGGCCATCGCCGCTTCGCGGGTCACGCTGCGGCCCTGGTCGCGCTGCCACGCGGCGCGATAGGTCAAGAGCGCGGCACTGTCGATCGTGGTCGCCATCTGCGCGAGCTTCGCCTGCGTCAGCTGAAAATCGGCCAGCGTGCGGTCGAACATCCGGCGCGTGACGGCGCGCTGCACCGCCTCGTCCTGCGCGCGGCGCGCCATGCCGAGCGCCGCTGCCGCCACCGATGTGCGGAACACGTCGAGCGTGCGCATCGCGATCTTGAAGCCCTCGCCCGCGGTCCCGATGCGCCGCGCCAGCGGCACGCGGCAGTCGGTGAAGGAGAGCCGCGCGAGCGGGTGCGGCGCGATGACGTCGATGCGCTCCGCAATCGCAAAGCCGGGCGTATCGGCGTCGACGATGAATGCCGAGATGCCGCGCGTGCCGCGAGCCGATGCGCTCGTGGCCGGCGCAGTCGCCGGCGGCCCGGAGCGGGCGAATACAACGTAGAAATCGGCGATGCCGCCGTTCGATATCCAGGTCTTCTCGCCGTCGAGCACGGCGTGGTCGCCCTCCACGCGCGCCGCACAGCTGATCGCCGCGACATCGGACCCGGCGTCGGGCTCCGACAACGCGAACGCCGCGATGGCTTCGCCGCGCGCGACCCGCGGCAGGTAACGGGCTTTCTGCTCCGGCGTCCCGGCGAGCGTGATCGCCCCCGAACCGAGACCCTGCATCGCGAACGCGAAATCGGCGAGTCCGGAATGACGCGCGAGCGTCTCGCGAATGAGGCAGATCGCGCGGGTGTCGATCGTCTCGCGCGCGCCGCCCGCGGCAATTCCGCCCACGGCGTAATGCAGCCAGCCGCCCGCGCCGAGCGCGCGCACCCATGAGCGGCACGCTGCGTCCACATCGCTGCCGTGGTCGTCGGCCGGCTGCTGCGCGACCCAGGCCTCGAGGTCGCGCGCGAGCGCGCGGTGCCGCTCGTCGAAGAACGGCCAATCGCGATAGCCGGTGTCGCTCATCCTGCGGTCCTCCGTTGCCTTCGCCTGGTTGCCATGTCCGGATGCCCTGCTCAGAGGCTGAGAGTTTTTCGAGCGTGCCCGAGCAGCGCGCCAGAAGGCGGCCGATCGAGGCGCAAAGCGCAGCCATAGCTCGGGCTATGGCGAGCATTGGCAACGACGAGCGGGCGTCTTCTGGCGTGATGAGCGGGCATGATCGAAAGACTCTCAGCCTCTCAGTTGCCTTCGAACCGCGGCTTCTGCTTCGCCACGAACGCGTGATAGGCGCGCGCGAAATCCTCGGTCAGCATGCAGATCGCCTGCGCCTGCGCTTCGGCTTCGAGCGCCTGCTCGATCGTCATCGCCCACTCCTGGTGCAGCATCGCCTTGGTGATGCCGTTGGCGAACGTCGGACCGGCGGCGAGATCGCGCGCCATCGCCAGCGCATCGGCGAGCAACGTCTCCGAACTGCACAGCCGGTTGAACCAGCCCCAGCGCTCGCCCTCTTCGCCGCCGAGCGAGCGTCCGGTGTAGAGCAGCTCGCTGGCGCGGCCCTGGCCGATGATCCGCGGCAGGATCGCGCAGGCGCCCATGTCGCAGCCGGCGAGGCCGACGCGATTGAACAGGAATGCGGTCTTGCTGCGCGCCGTGCCCAGACGCAGGTCCGAGGCCATCGCGACAATCGCGCCGGCACCGGCACAGACACCGTCGACCGCCGCGACGATCGGCTGCGGGCAGGCGCGCATCGTCTTCACCAGGTCGCCGGTCATCCGCGTGAACAGCAGCAGCTCCGGGGCCTTCAGGCGCACCAGCGGGCCGATGATCTCGTGCACGTCGCCGCCCGAGCAGAAGTTGTCGCCGCCGCCCGCGATCAGCACGACCTTGACGTCGTCGGCGTATTTCAGCGCGGCGAAAAGATCGCGCAACTCGGCGTAGGAGTCGAACGTCAGCGGGTTCTTGCGCTCCGGACGGTCGAGCGTGATCGTCGCGACGCCGTTGTCCACATGCCACAGGAAATGCGTTGCCCGGTAGCCGGCGGCGGGTCGGCGGTTGCCGGCGGCCAGCGCCGGATCGACGCGCTGCGGGTTGTCGGTGCTCATCTCGTCTCCTCCATCGCCTGCCCATTGCGAATCATGTGGACGCGCAACGCGCCCAGGAAGCCGTACATCTGCTGCACGGCCTTGGCGTCAACGCCTGCGAACAGCTCGAGGATCCAGCCCTCGTGCTCGCGCGCCATCGCCTCGAAGCTGCGCCGGCCGCCGGGCGTGAGGCGCACGATCCACGCGCGCCGGTCGCCGGGGCTCGCCTCGCGCACCACGATCCCGTCGCGCTCCAGCTCGTCGGTGAGGCCCGTGACGTTGCCGCCGGTCACCATCAGGTAGCGCGACAGCGCGCGCATCTTCAGTCCGTCGCGAAAGCGGTAGAGCTGAGCCATGTAGTCGAAGCGCGCGAGCGAAATGCCGAAGTGCTCGCGCAGCCGCTTGCGGATCTCCGTCTCGATCTGCGTCGTGCTGGCCAGCATCCGCAGCCACAGCTTGAGCACCGCATGGTCGCCGCTGCCGGCGCGCGCTTCGTGGCCGAGCTCCTCGGCGTCGCGGAGCAGCGCGTGCGATGCGTCGTCGCGCTTCATGTGACGACCGTTCAGACGCCCAGCGCCCGGTTCGCCTGCTGCAGCGCGGACAGGCCGGCGCCCTGCGCGGCCGCCGCGCGCTCGCGTTCGAGGTTGCGCTCGAGCTGCGCCTTGGCGGCGCGATACTGCCGCGGCCACGCCACGTCGAGGTAGCCGATCTTGGCCGCCTCCAGCAGCGTCCATGCCGGATTCGCGAGGTGCGGCCGGGCGATCGCGCACAGGTCCGCGCGCCCGGCGGCGATGATGCTGTTGACGTGATCGGCTTCCGAGATCGCGCCGACCGCGATGGTCGCAATGCCGGCCTCGTTGCGGATGCGGTCCGAGAACGGGGTCTGGAACATGCGGCCGAAAACCGGCTTCTCCTTCCGGCTGACCTGACCCGACGAGCAGTCGATGAGATCCGCGCCGGCGGCCTTGAACGCGAGCGCGATCGCCACCGCATGGTCGGCCGTGATGCCGCCCTCGACCCAGTCGTGCGCCGAGATGCGCACCGACATCGGCAGCGCTTCCGGCCAGGCGCGGCGCACCGCGGCGAACACCTCGAGCGGATAGCGCAGCCGGTTTTCCAGCGAGCCGCCGTACGCGTCGGTGCGCTGGTTGGTGAGCGGCGAGATGAACGACGACAGCAGGTAGCCGTGCGCGCAGTGCAGCTCGAGCCAGTCGAACCCGGCCTCGGCTGCCCAGCGGGTCGCGCGCACGAAGTCGCCGCGCACGCGGTCCATATCGGCGCGCGTCATCGCGCGCGACCAGTCGCTGACGCCGTCGACGTATTGCTGCGGCGACGCCGAGATCAGCGGCCAGTTGCCGTCGGCGAGAGGCAAGTCGCTGCCTTCCCATGCGACGCGGGTCGAGCCCTTGGCGCCGGCGTGGCCCAACTGCATCGCGATCTTCGCATCGCTCTCGGCGTGGACGAAATCGACGATCCGCTTCCAGCCGTCGCGCTGCGCGATGTTCCACAGGCCGGGGCATCCGGGCGTGATGCGCGCGTCGGGCGCCACGCAGGTCATCTCGGCGACGACCAGCCCCGCGCCGCCCATCGCGCGGGCGCCCAGATGTACCAGGTGGTAATCGGCCGGCAGGCCGCCGGCGCACGAGTACTGTGCCATCGGCGACACGACGACCCGGTTCTTCAACGTCACGCCGCGCACCGTGAACGGCGTGAACATCGGCGGCACCGATGCCTGCTCCGGTGCGCGCGACGCTCCGGCGCGTTCGGCGATCCAGTCCTCGTACGCTTCGACATAGCCCTTGTCGCGCAGGCGAAGGTTTTCGTGGCTGATGCGCTGACTGCGCGTCAGCAGCGAGTACGCGAACTGCTCGGGCGGCAGGTTGACATAGCGGTCGACGTGCTCGAACCACTCGGTGGAGTTGCGCGCGGCATTCTGGATGCGCAGCACCTCGACGCTGCGCGCCGCCTCGTAGGCCGACAGCGCCCCGGCGAGATTGCCCGGCGCGCGGCCGATGCAGCGTGCCAGCTCGATCGCGTCCTCGACCGCGAGCTTGGTGCCCGAGCCGATCGAGAAATGGGCGGTGTGCGCGGCGTCGCCCATCAGCACGACCGGCGCGCGCCCGTTGTGGTGCACCCAGCGCTCGCACACCACGCGCGGGAATCGGATCCATTGCGCCGAACCGCGCAGGTGGCTGGCGTTGGACATCAGCGCATGGCCGTCGAGGTACTGCGCGAACAGCTTCTCGCAGAACGCGATGGCGTCTTCCTTCTCCATCGTGTCGAGCCCCGCCCGGCGCCAGACTTCTTCGGGTGTCTCGACGATGAACGTCGACGTCTCGTCGTCGAAGCGGTAGGCGTGGGCCTGGAACCAGCCCCATTCGGTCTCCTCGAAGGCGAAGGTGAAGGCCTCGAACAGCTTGCGCGTGCCGAGCCAGACGAAACGGCAGCGCCGCGTGTCGATGTCGGGCCGGTAGGTCGCTGCATATTTGCCGCGCAGGCGGCTGTTGAGGCCGTCGCTGGCGATGATCAGGTCGGCATCCGGATACTGCTCGTCGCCCTCCGCGTCGGTCTCGAACACCAGTCCAACGCCGAGGTCCTCGCAGCGCCGCTGCAGGATGTTCAACAGGCGCTTGCGGCCGATGCCGCAGAAGCCGTGCCCGCCGGAGGTCACCTTGCGCCCGCGGATGTTGACCTCGATGTCGTCCCAGTGGCAAAACGCGTCGAGGATTTGCGCCGCCGACACCGGATCCGCAGCCTGCAGGTTGCCGAGCGTCTGGTCCGAAAACACCACGCCCCAGCCGAACGTGTCGTAGGGTCGATTGCGCTCGACCACGGTGATCCGGTGCGCGGGGTCCTGCTGCTTCATCAGCAGCGCGAAATAGAGCCCCGAAGGACCCCCACCGATGCAGACGATATTCATCGACGCTCCTCTCAACCCGGACTGCGCGCCGCGCACCGCTCGGCATTACAGTTTAGTTGTCAATATATCATAACTGATCTATTTGCAAACGCCGGCGGAGGACGTGCCAGGCGCGGGCGAGGCCCGGGGCGCGGGACGGCTCGCTGATCGTGCCCGGCGCGGGCGAGGCCCGGGGCGCGGGACGGCTCGCTGATCGTGCCAGGCGCGGGCGAGGCCCGGGGCGCGGGACGGGTCGCTGCTCGTGCCAGGCGCGGGCGAGGCCCGGGACGGGTTCTGATCGTGCCAGGCGCGGGCGAGGCCCGGGGCGCGGGCGCGATCCGGCGCAAGCAGTGGGTCGACTGCGCGGGACGGCTCGCGGCAGCCGGTCAACA
>Ga0315276_10004901_pt1 | contig 12320 bp, 11 predicted proteins | sample YL17G05_0_MG_FD_204542 | JGI IMG/M metagenome (GOLD analysis project Ga0315276, IMG submission 204542) | Sediment microbial communities from Yellowstone Lake, YNP, Wyoming, USA - YL17G05_0 | ecosystem: Environmental > Aquatic > Freshwater > Lake > Sediment | place: USA: Wyoming | collected... | reverse complement strand
CGTCAGGTTGTAGGTGCGGTTCCACTTGGCGAGCAGCTCGAGATACCGGACGAGCTTGCCGCGCGCGTCCGGCGGCAACGATGTGCCCGCGGCACGCAGCTGCAACAGGCCTTCGTCGAGGTCGATGGTCCCGCTCATCGCCGCACCCTTGGCTGCGCGCCTATTACCAACACCTGCTCGCACGCGGCAAACGGCCCAAGGTCGCGCTGCTCGCCTGCATGCACAAATTGCTGCTCGCCGTCTACAGCGTCGCCAAGCATCGGCGGCCGTTCGAACCGAAACTCTCCGCCGAGGTGCCTCGCGCATGAAAAAACCGCTTGCTGAACCTCACGGTATCTCATGCGGACCGCCGCGCATCGGGCGCCGGCGTCGGCAGGGGAGAATCTCCGCTCGCGGCCGGCGATGCGAGACCGCGTTTCAGGTGAACGAGCAACAGCGAGATCGCCGCGGGAGTCACCCCGGAAATCCGCGCCGCCTGCCCGACTGTTTCGGGCCGGTGCAAATTCAGTTGTTGCTGCACTTCGGTGGAGAATCCGCGCACCGATCGGTAGTCGAGGTTCGGCGGAAGCCGCAGCGTCTCCTGCGCATGATGGCGCGCGATCTCCTCCTGCTGCCGATCGATGTATCCCGCGTACTTGGTCGCAACTTCGACCTGCTCGGCGACAACCGCGTCTGCGACCGCGGCCCCGGCGGCCGGCAATGTCATCAGCGACGCGTAGGTGACCCCTGGCCGACGCAGGAGCTCCGTCAGCGAATACTCGCGCTCGATCGGCTGTCCCAGCACGCGCTGCGCATCCTGCGCGGTGACGACCGTCGGATTGACGCTGGTGGCATCGAGTCGCTCGAGCTCGCGCCCGACGGCGTCGCGCTTGCGCGTGAAAACGTCCCATCGCTCGTCGTCGACAACCCCGAGTTCGCGGCCGCGCTCGGTGAGTCGAAGATCGGCATTGTCCTCGCGCAGCTGGAGTCGATACTCGGCGCGCGAGGTGAACATCCGGTATGGCTCGGTCACGCCGCGCGTGACGAGGTCGTCGACGAGCACGCCCAGGTACGCCTCGTCGCGGCGCGGCGACCAACCGACTTCACCGCGGACGAACCGTCCGGCGTTGATGCCGGCAAGAACGCCCTGCGCGGCGGCTTCCTCGTAACCCGTCGTGCCGTTGATCTGCCCTGCGAAGAAGAGCCCGCGAATGGCCTTCGTCTCGAGCGTAGCCTTGAGGGCTCGCGGATCGAAATAGTCGTACTCGATCGAGTAGCCGGGGCGCAGGATGTGTGCCTGCTCGCATCCGCGGATCGACCGCACCAGCGCGAGCTGGACATCGAAGGGGAGCGACGTCGAAATGCCGTTCGGATAGATCTCGTGGGTGTCGAGACCTTCCGGCTCGAGAAAGATCTGGTGGCTGTCGCGGTCGGCGAAACGTACGACCTTGTCCTCGATCGAAGGACAGTAGCGCGGCCCGACGCCCTTGATGATTCCGGTGAAAAGCGGCGACCGGTCGAGGCCTCCGCGAATGATCTCGTGGGTGCGCGCGTTGGTATGCGTGATCCAGCACGGCACCTGCCGCGGGTGCACCGCACGATTGCCGATGAAGCTGAAAACGGGGAGCGGCTCGTCACCGGGCTGAAGTTCGAGCGCGGCAAAGTCGATGGTGCGGCCGTCGAGTCTGGGTGGCGTCCCCGTCTTCAGGCGCCCGGCGGGCAGTCGCATTTCCCGCAACCGCGCGCCCAGCGTTTTCGCTGCCGGGTCGCCCGCGCGCCCGGCCTCGTAATTCTCGAGCCCGACGTGGATCAGGCCGGAGAGGAATGTGCCGGTCGTCAGGATGACGGCATCCGCCTCGAAGCGGACGCCCATCTGCGTGACCACTCCGGTGACACGCGCCCCGGCGCCGTCCCCGTCAAGCGTCAGGTCGTCGACCGCCTGCTGGAATAGCGTGAGGTTCCGCTGATTTTCCAGCCGACGGCGGATCGCAGCCTTGTAGAGCACACGATCGGCTTGCGCGCGCGTTGCGCGCACAGCGGGCCCCTTGCTCGAATTGAGGGTGCGGAACTGGATCCCCGCCTCGTCGGTGGCGATCGCCATCGCGCCGCCCAGCGCATCGACCTCCTTGACGAGGTGACCCTTGCCGATGCCCCCGATCGACGGGTTGCACGACATCTGCCCCAGCGTTTCGATGTTATGCGTGAGCAACAACGTGCTGCGGCCCATTCTCGCGCTGGCCAGGGCCGCCTCCGTGCCAGCGTGTCCTCCACCGACGACTATCACGTCAAAGCGCGTCGCAAACAGCATGATTTTGTTGAGTTTTGTGGTTAAACCGGCACGTTGTCCCCAACCGAACCGGGCTGCAATCATACGTCAAAGAGCGGCTTGGCGAAAGCCGTCATCCGACCGATCCGCGACGGGTCCTACCACTCCCGCTCATGGTTCCACGTGAAACGTCGCAGCTGCCCCGGAGGCCGGAATTCGACCTGCCGACGCAACGTCGGGCGCGCAAAACGTCGCCAACGCGCCGATTCCCGCGCACCCCCCGGCGTGTCGTCGCTCGGTGGGATTGGGTCTGCGCGAGGCCCCGTTGACCGAAGGCGCCTTGGCCTCGGTCTCCCGCGCGGCAACGTCGAACCGAAATGGATCCCCCTTCCGGCCGACCAAAGATCGGTTCCACGTGAAACTTCCGGCGCTGGAAGTTTCACGTGGAACCCGTGCCCGGACGCGTCCGCCCGCCTACAATCGGAGCAGGGGTCCCACTCCGAACTCGTCCCTCCTCCATTCTCATCCCAACTCCGATGCGACGGATTCTCTGCCTCGGCATGTCGGCGCTGGACGCCATCTATCGCGTCCCCGCCATCCCGGCGACGCCCACCAAAGTATTGGCCAGCTCGTTCACCGAGTGCGGCGGCGGGATGGCCGCCAACGCAAGCGTGGCCATCGCTCGGCTGGGCGGACAAGCGTGCTACTGGGGACGAGTCGGGACGGACGCGCTTGGCACCCGCATCCTCGAGCAATTGTCACGCGAAGGGGTCGAGGTCAACGCGGTACGCCGGATTCCGGGATGCGTTTCGCCCTCTGCCGCAATTCTCGTCGACGACAACGGAGAGCGGCTGGTCTGCGCATACAACGACCCAAAGCTCGATCCGGACGCCTCGTGGCTACCGCTTCAACGGCTGCCGGAATTCGACGCCGCACTCGTCGACGTGCGTTGGCCCTCCGGTGCCGCGGCCGTTCTCGATGCCGCGTCGTCTGCCGGAATACCGGCGGTGCTCGACGGCGACATCGGCCCCAGCGACGCGCTGCTCGATCTCGCGCGGCGCGCAACCCATGTCGTGTTCTCGCAGCCCGGACTCGCGCAAGCCACCGGCACGGCCCTACCCGGGGAAGGACTCGCCCGAATCGCGCGTTCGACCCCGGCCATGGTCGGGGTCACGCTGGGCGCCGATGGATTCCTCTGGCGCGACGGCGATCACGAGCACCAACTCCCGGCGCCACGAATCGTCGCGGTTGATACCCTGGCGGCGGGTGATGTCTGGCACGGGGCCTTTACCCTCGCGCTGGGCGAAGGGTGTACGGTCGCCAACGCCGCCCGCTTCGCAAACGCAGCAGGGGCGATCAAGTGCACGCGGCCGGGGGGGCGGCTCGGCGCGCCAACGCGCGCCGAAGTAGTGGCCCTCTTGTCGAGCGTAAAACTATAACTTATTCAAAAACAATGTATTACAGATAATTTGTGGGTTCGGTGCGCCTGCCACCGAGCCGATCGGCGGGCCGCGAGCCAGCACTTACACCGCGAGTTGCTTTCCAAGCCTTTCACGTTCTGCGATCAGCGCCGCCGGGCGTTTTGCGCCCAACTTCGCGAATAGCTCGTCATGCGCGACCAACTCGCGGGACCACATTGCCGAGTCGATCTTCATCACCTGCTCGTACCGGTCGGGGGCGTAATCGAGCCCGGTCCAGTTCAAGTCCGCGTAGTAGGGCTCGAAGCCCAACGCCGTGTCGCGCGCGTTGGCACGCCCATGGCAGCGATCGACAATCCACGCCAGCACGCGCATGTTCTGGCCGAATCCCGGCCAGGCGAAGCGGCCGGCTTCGTCGGTGCGGAACCAGTTGACGTTGAAAATCTTCGGCGGCTTCGCGACCGCCCGTCCCATCTGCAGCCAATGCGCGAAGTAGTCGCCGACGTGATACCCGCAGAATGGCAGCATTGCGAATGGATCGCGGCGCACTTCGCCGACCTTGCCGGTCGCCGCCGCCGTGGTTTCCGAACCCATGGTCGCCGCCTTGTACACCCCCTCTTCCCAGTTCCTGGCCTCGACGACGAGCGGCACCGTATCGCTGCGGCGGGCGCCGAAGATGAAACCGTCCAGCGGCACGCCGTCCGGGTTGTCCCAATCGCGGTCCAGCGACGGGCACTGAATTGCCGACACCGTGAACCGCGCATTCGGGTGTGCCGCCTTGCGGCCACAATCGGGGGTCCATGACTGCCCCTGCCAGTCGATCAGATGCCCGGGCGGCAGCTTCGACAGTCCTTCCCACCAGACGTCACCCTCGTCGGTCAGCGCAACGTTGGTGAAGATCACGTTGGCCTTGAGCATCTCCATCGCATTCGGGTTCGACTCGTACGACGTTCCCGGCGCAACACCGAAATACCCGGCCTCCGGATTGATCGCATAGAACTTCCCGTCATCGTGCGGCTTGATCCACGCGATGTCGTCGCCGATCGTCGATACCTGCCAGCCCTCGAACCCCTTCGGCGGGATCAGCATGGCGAAATTCGTCTTGCCGCACGCACTCGGAAACGCAGCCGCGAAATAACTCTTTTCTCCGGTCGGCGAAGTAACGCCGAGGACCAGCATGTGCTCCGCGAGCCAGCCCTGGTCGCGACCCATCACCGACGCAATTCGCAAGGCGAAGCACTTCTTGCCGAGCAGCGCGTTACCGCCGTAGCCCGAGCCGAACGACCAGATTTCGCGCGACTCGGGAAAGTGCACGATGTACTTCTGCTTCTTGTTACAAGGCCACGGGACGTCGGTCTCCCCCGGCGCGAGCGGCGCGCCGACCGAGTGCACGCACGGCACAAACGTGCCATCCGTCCCCAGCACGTCGTAAACGGCCCGCCCCATTCGCGTCATCAGCTTCATGTTGACGACGACATACGGGCTGTCCGAAATCTCGATGCCGATGTGCGCGATGTGACTACCGAGCGGGCCCATCGAGAAGGGCACTATGTACATCGTGCGCCCGCGCATGCACCCCGAATAGAGTCCCTTCAATGTCGCCCGCATCTCCGTCGGTGCGACCCAATTGTTGGTCGGCCCCGCATCCTCCTTCTTCTCGCTGCAGATGAAGGTTCGATCCTCGACGCGCGCGACGTCGGAAGGGTCTGACAGCGCGAGATAGCTGTTCGCGCGGCGAACGGGATTCAGTTTCTTCAGCGTGCCGCCGGCGACCATCTCGGCGCAAAGGCGCGTGTACTCCGCGTCGCTGCCATCGCACCACACGATGCGCTCCGGCTTGGTGAGAAGCGCGATATCGCGAACCCATGCCAACAGGCGCGAATGGCGTACGTACGATGGCGCAGCGACGGCGCTGGCGAGGGCGGACAGTGGCTCGGAATGACTCATGGTGATCCTGCACGGGATGGAAATCGGAGGAAGCCGCGGGACGGAAGACGTCCCCGCGGGCGATGCATCAGATGGAAAGTTTACACCGCCCCGACGTCTTGCCCTAAGCGACTGCGCGGTGGCCGGGTGGCCTTACCGATTTGCCTGGGCCGCGTCGACAGCCGCGCATCGCGATGCGCGCGGCGCGTGGTCGGTCGGCACGCGGGCGGCGACTCCGCGCCTCGGCGATCGACGCGCGCTGGAGACGTATTGCCCGGCCAAGCGCTGCGCGCCCCCGTTCGCGCGGGATTGCGGCCAATGGAGTCGCGGTCCGGCTTTCGGTAGACTACAGCGGCAAGTGGTGCGGCCGATTGGCCGCGCCGAACGCTCGGGCATCGCCAAGTGCCCGCATTGCGCGCAACGCGCCGGGGCAGGGTGGCGGGGGCGGGCGGTGCACGGAAGAGGCCCCGCGCATCACCGTCATTGGAGCACATCGAGGTCTTCGGTACTGCCAGCGCCCACGGACGGCGAGAGATCCAATCTTGGACTATTACGCAATTCTTGGTGTTCACCCGACTGCCGAGGATATTGTCATTCGTGCGGCGTACAAAGCACTGGCGCAACGGTATCATCCCGATCGCTTTGCGGGCTCGCAGGATGAGGCGCACCGCAGGATGTCCGATCTGACAAAAGCGTACGAAGTCCTTGCCGACCCGGTGCGACGCCAGAAGTACGACCGGCGCCGACTCACCTACACGCAGTCGGTTGCGACCTACTTCAACAGCTCGCCGCGAGATGCGCCGCTGGCATTAGATCCGCTGGCCCTGCGGTCGGCCGCGGCGAAGCGGAAGCGGTCCCGCCTCGCCTTGTCCGCGTTGATGCTCGCTGTCGTCGTCCTTTCCGCCTTCAACCTCTTCCAGTATTCCACACAGCTCAAGGAGTGGCTGAGTGCGGCCACCCCGGCGTCCCCTGTCGACGCCGCTTCCCGGCGTGCGAGCGACGCGGCCGCAACCGGCGCGGTCAGCGCGCCGCCAGGCGACCTGACCCAAGCCGCGTCCGCCGCCAGGCCCCGGAATTTGCCCATCGGCCAAGGCGGCGCACCGGCTCCGGACGCCGCGGTCCCCGATGCGCAAACGCCCGCGCCGCAGCGCGGCAATGCGGCGGCCGAGCCGCGGCTCGTGCGAGGGCCGGAAGAAATCCCGCCGCGACAATCCGGCGCTGAATCCGGCCGCGCCGCGCTGGCGCCCGCCGCCGCGCCGCCTCCCGTTGCTGGGTTGCCAAAGGATGAAAGGCGATCCCGGACCGCCATCGCCGGCGCAACGACCGCGCCAACCGATCGCCCGATCACAGCCCCTCCCTCGGTACTCGCCTCCGATCCCTGCCGGGATTCAGTTGCGGCACTGGGCCTATGCAGTCCGAATACAACCGCCAGGAACAAGTGAAATGATCAAGAGATTGGCAGTCGGTGTGATGGCAGCAGGATTCCTGCTTCATGGCGCCGTGGCGCTCGCCGCGGCGGAGTTCAAGATCGTCACCGCCTCGGAGCGGGGCACCTATATCCAGATCGGGCGGAACCTCGCCGAGTTCATCGCCCCGCAAGCGGACATCGCGCTCGAGGCCCTGCCCTCGGCGGGGTCCGCCGAAAACGTGCGCCGTCTCCGATACGAGCCCGGCGTGAAGCTGGCCCTCGTCCAGTCCGACGTGTACCAGGCCTTCCTCGATCAGGCCGCGGGCGGGAACGCGGAGGCGAGAGACATCATCCGTCCGCTTCGCGTGATCATCCCGCTCTACAACGAGGAGATCTATTTCATCGTGCGTGAAGATTCCCCGCTGAACTACCTCCACGAGATCCGCAATGCGAAGATCAACGCGGGAGAACTCGGCAGCGGCACCGCGCTCACCGCGACGACCCTCTACCGACTGATGTTCAACGGCCCGATCCCCCAAGCCAACGCGAGCTTCCTGCCCAACGAGGACGCGCTGGTGAAATTGATCACCGACAAATCCATCGACGTCGTGGCGGTGATTGCCGGACAGCCCGCCAAACTGCTCGTCGACATGAAACCCGAGGCCCGGAAGCTCATCAAGCTGCTCAAGTTCGACCCGAAGGAGCCTTCCAGCCAGGCGGCGCTCAAGACCTATGTGACCGCCACCGTGCGCGCCAGCAGCTACCCGAACCTGCTTGCGGAAGATGTCCCCGCGCTGGCCGTGAAAGCCTACCTCGTGACCTACGATTTCAGCCTCAAGTCGACGGAGGATTACCTGCGGCGATTCGCGCGGTCGTTGTGTCAGAATTTCTCGATGCTGCAGGAAAAGGGGCACCCCAAATGGCGGGAAGTCGAGCTCGCGCAGCCGGACCTCGGTCGTGGCTGGCTCTACTATCCGCCGACAGCCACCGAGGTCCGCGCGTGCGTCGCCGCCAAAGCCAAGCCCAAGGCACCCCCGCCGAAGGTGTGCTCACAGCAGGAGCAGATTCTGGGTTTGTGCAAGTGAGGCCCCGGATTCCCCGAGAGTCACCCGTTCCGCTCATTTGCCGAGGCAGAAGCGGGAGAAGATAACGCCCAGCAGGTCGTCGGACGTGAACTCGCCGGTGATCGACGCGAGCGCAGCGTGCGCGGCGCGCAGGTCCTCGGCAAACAGTTCCAGCGGCGGCGCGGTGGCGGCGAGGTGCGCGTCGGCAGCCCCGAGCTGCACTGCCGCGTCGCGCAGTGCAACGAGATGACGCTCGCGTGCGAGGAAGGCCCCTTCCATGTCCTCGTGCGCTCCCGCGATGCCCAGAATCTCCTGCCGCAGCAGCTCGATGCCCGAGGCAGTCTTCGCCGACAGAAACACGTGGCGTTCCGGCTGCGGCGGCCCCGCGTCGCGTGCCGGCACATCACGCGTTTCGACCTTCGGCTCCATGACGGCGAGGTCGATCTTGTTGTGAACGACCAGCCGCCGGAGCGCGTCCGGCAGCTCCGCGAGTAGGGCCGCGTCCGCGTCCGTGATGCCGTCGCCCAGCGCGGCATCCACCAGCACGAGCGCCAGATCCGCCCGCTCGATCGCGGCCCACGTGCGCTCGATGCCCAACATCTCGACCGGGTCGTCCGTGGGCCGCAGGCCCGCGGTGTCGACGATCGTCAGCGGAATGCCGTGGATTTCGACCTGGGAGCGCACCGCGTCGCGCGTCGTGCCCGCGATCGGCGCGACAATCGCGACCGCGTCGCCGGCGAGCTGATTGAGCAGACTCGACTTGCCAACGTTCGGCCGCCCGACAAGCACGACCGTCAGACCTTCGCGCAGGAGCGCGCCCTGCATTGCGCGGGCGAGGACCCCCGCGACCTGCGTCCGGATCGCCGCGAGCCTCCCGCGTGCGTCGGCGGCGCGCAGGAAATCGAGGTCCTCGTCGGGGAAATCGAGCGCGGCCTCGGTGAACATCCGCAACTCGATCAGCGCGTCGGCGAGGGCGCGGACCTCGCGCGAAAACGCGCCGGAGAGGCTTCGCGCCGCTGCGCGCGCCGCCGTCGTGGTCGCGGCGTCGATGAGATCGGCGACGCTTTCGGCCTGCGCCAGGTCGAGCTTGCCGTTGAGAAACGCTCGCTGCGTGAACTCGCCCGGCTGCGCAAGCCGGGCGCCCAGCTCCAGACAACGCGCAAGCAGCAGCCGCAACACCGCGGGGCCCCCGTGGGCGTGCACCTCGAGCACGTCCTCGCCCGTATAGGACCGTGGGGCGGGGAACCAGAGCGCGAGTCCTTGGTCGAGCGCCGCGCCATCGGCGCCGCGGAACGTGGCGACGGTCGCGACGCGAGCGACAAGCTGACGCCCCACGATGCCGGCGCTGACGGCCGGCGCGTTGGGGCCCGACACGCGGACAACCCCGACGCCACCTCGGCCCGCCGGCGTCGCGATTGCGACGATGGTGTCGGGCGCCGGAGCGCGACGCGGATCAGCCGTCATGCCGCTCGCACTCGTGCGCTGGCTCGAAACTCCACTCGACAGGATGCCGCATTGCGTGCCGCGGTGGTCGGGCACCGCACCGCCATCGCGCGGCTAGCGGCGCTTCGCGGTGGCCACCGCCGCTTCCTTCTCCAGCACCCGGTTCATGTGCCATTGCTGGAAGATCTGCAGCGAATTGTTGATCAGCCAATAGAGCACCAGGCCCGCGGGGAAGAACACGAACATCACCGAGAACGCGATCGGCATGATCTGCATCACCTTGGCCTGCACTGGATCGGAGATCGGCGTCGGCGACAGCTTGACCTGCAGATAAGCGGTGATCGCGTAAACCACCGGCAACACGAAGTAGGGGTCGGGGGCGGAAAGATCCTTGATCCATCCGATCCACGGCGCGTGCCGAAGCTCGACGGCCGAGAGGAGCACCCAGTAGAGCGCGATGAAGACGGGGATCTGCACCAGAATCGGCAGGCAGCCGCCCAGCGGATTGATCTTCTCCTGCTTGTACATCTCCATCATCTTGACTTGCAGCTGCTGCTTGTCGTTCGCGTACTGCTCCTGCAGCGCCTTCAATTTCGGCGCGATCACTTTCATTTTCGCCATCGAGCGCGCGCTTGCGTGGTTCAGCGGGTAGAACGCGCTCTTGATGATGATCGTGAGCAGGACGATCGCCCAGCCCCAGTTGTGGACAAGTCCGTACAGCCACTTGAGCAGCCAGAAGAGCGGCGCCGAGATCACGGTGAAGATCCCGTAGTCGACGACGAGGTCCAGCCCCTTTGCGAACTTGGCGAGCTGGTCCTGCTCCTGCGGCCCGACGTATAGAGGCACGCGCACTTCGCCGGTCGCGCCCGGAGCGATGGTTCCCACGGGCACAATGGCTCCGGCAGAGTAGAGGCCTCCGTCGAGCTTCCGCGCGTAGAACTCCCGCGCCATCTTCTTCTCGTCCGACGGCAGCCACGCGGCCACGAAGTAATGCTCGACCATCCCGACCCAGCCGTTGTCGGCGTTCTTGGTGTAGGGCAACTTGCGCGAGGGATCGGCCGCCAGTTTGTCGAGGTCGCCGAACTCGACCTTCTTGAACTTGTCGGCTTCGTTGTAGATCACCGGCCCCGTGTACGAGACCGGGGCCATGGAGTTCTGCGTGCCCTGCGTCTTCATGTCACGCGTCAGCTGGTAGTACGCGTAGGGGGCGATCGGCGCGGCGCTGTTGTTCGTGACGTCGTAGGCGACGTCGATCAGATAGCTGCCGCGATGGAACGTCAGCACCTGCACGACGCCGTCGCCGTTCGGCGCCGTCGTCTTCAGACGGAGCTCGACGCGGTCGGCTCCCGCCTCGAGTTCCCGCGGCCCGGGCAGCGCCTCGTAGACGGTCCGGTGGTTCGGCATCCCCTCGCCGAGAAGCCCGGACTGGGCGACACTCGTGCGCTCGGGCGTTCTGAGCAGCGCGAGGTAGGGCTTGGCTTCATCGCCCGGGTCGTGATGTTTCAGCAGGGCGACCTGCGTGATCGCGCCCCCCGTCGTATCGACTTCGGCGCGATACAGATCCGTCGTGATCGTGATCGTGCGCCCCGGTCCGCCCGCCGCTCCCGCAACCCCCGGAAGGGAAACGGCGCCCGGGACGGCAATGGGCGCCGCCGTGGGCGCGGCCGTGGGCGCGGCCGGCAAATCCGTGGCAACCGCCGGTTTCTGCGCCGGCGTCGCGACCGCGGGCGCGGGCGGCCGGGTCTCCTTCTGCCACGCTTCCCACAACAGCAGGGCGGAGAACGAGAAAATGACGAACAGAATGAGGCGTTGGGTATCCATGACAGCCTGGGTGACCGCGCGTCGGAGCGTGCGACGCGACGAATAACAATGGGAAGGGGTTCAGGGAACCGGGTCGTAACCACCCGGATGATACGGGTGACAGCGCACGATGCGCCTGGTCGCCAGCCACGTGCCCTTGAGTGCGCCGTGCTTCTCTATCGCATCCCGCGCATATTCGGAGCAGCTCGGGGCAAAGCGACAGTTCGCGCCCAGCAACGGCCTGAACGCATACTGGTAAACCCGAATCAGCGCAATCAGGATCTCTTTCATGCCAATCCGCGCGGGGTTCCGATCGTCGCCAGCAGCCGCGCGGCCTCGACCACGATCAGCGGGAAGTCGGCGCGCGGTGCGCCACGTTTCAAGCGAACGATCACGTCATGGCCGGCGATCGTCGGCTGCGCTCGCCGCAACACGACGCGGAGCATGCGGCGCACCCGGTTGCGGTCGACGGCAAGCGGCAAAGCCTTGCGGCCGATCACGAACCCGGCGCGGCCGCACGCGTGGGCGGCCGTGACGGAAATCAACTGCACGTACTCGCCCTCCCGGCGAAGACCGCGGCGAAAAACGGCCTCGAACGCGCCAGATCCCGTGAGCGGGCAGCGGCGACTTGCCCCAGCCATCGCCGCGACCTGCGTGGCGTTCAGGGGGTGAGCCGCTCGCGGCCCTTGGCTCGCCGCGCCGAGAGCACTTTGCGACCACCGACGCTTTTCATCCGCGCGCGGAAACCGTGCGTGCGCTTGCGCTTCACGATGGAGGGTTGGAATGTGCGTTTCATGATGAGCGGCCTTGAGGTGAAAAAGCCTTACATTAGAGCGCGTTATGCCCTTCGCTGTCAATCCCGACGGCTTCGATTGCCGGATACGACGATCGGCCTGCGCAGGCGACAGGGCAGCGAAGCCTGTGGATAACTCGCCGTTGGCGCGGTACAATCGGGCCAACGACGGGCGCAATGCGGCCGCCAGGCCCCTGCGAGCCCGCGTTTCTGATTCGACTCG
>Ga0315276_10004898_pt1 | contig 12323 bp, 9 predicted proteins | sample YL17G05_0_MG_FD_204542 | JGI IMG/M metagenome (GOLD analysis project Ga0315276, IMG submission 204542) | Sediment microbial communities from Yellowstone Lake, YNP, Wyoming, USA - YL17G05_0 | ecosystem: Environmental > Aquatic > Freshwater > Lake > Sediment | place: USA: Wyoming | collected... | reverse complement strand
ATAAAGAGAGAAAAAGCAAAAGATATAACGGCGTACTTTAAAATTATTGCGGAACCTGTAATACAGTGTAAGAAAAGCGGCAAAGAAAAAAACAAAGAAGCCGTTGTTGAACAACAATGGGTTCTTGGGATCATAAATGAACTGTTCAAAAAAAGAATGTAAATCAAAAGATGGCATAAAACTTCTTACTTGTTTTTATTTCAGCAAATGGGTATATTTTTCATATTCCTTCATAATGGCTTCAAAAAAGTAATGGCCCAGAATTTCGGCGCCATTATGATTGGGATGTACATAATCTTTATTCGCCAGGGAAGGTTTCCGGCTGGCCCAGTCCACAATAGAATTAGTTCCTCCCATACTGGCAAACTGGTTATAGAAATTGCTGCCGGTTTCATAAGCCAGGGTGGCCTGCACTTTAATCAGCGAATCAATACCAATGGCCGATTTATATTCTCCGCCATACCGGAAAGCCCTGTCGGCAGTACAAACCATCAGGAACTCAGTTCCTGTAAAACAATTTCTGAATTTATTTATCACGGGCAGCAGGGCCCTGGCATACCAGTTAAAATTTTTATCATTGGGGCGAAACAACAGGTTAACGCCGTATTGAAATATAATCAGGTCATAGGGATTGCCTGCTGCAATGGCTTTTAAAAAAGAAGAATCAATTTTTGCAAATTCGATTCCTGTAATTCCTCTGAAGGAGAAATTATCTAAAAAAATACCTGAATCAGACTCAAAAGTGACTCCATATACCGGTAGTTCTTCATTTGAAACAGATAATTTAATACTTCTGTTTCCATCTTTTTCGATCACTACGCGGTTAAATGAATTTTCTGCATGAACAGTAAACGGGTGGTTGTTTACTGTTATCGTTACCGGGTTCGCAGTATATCCACACAGTAAACTCTTTTCAATAATAGCGGCGCTGTCTTTAATGGTTTGGTCAACCATCTGCACCCAATCACCGTTGCTGCGGAAAAGATGGCCTGAAAGATAAACATGACTATTATAAGTTGTTGTTTTAAAATTTTCATCCTGCCAGCCACCGGAATAATTATCAATAACCGTTTGCCTGAATTTGGAAACCTGTGAAGTGATAGGAACATAGCCAACGCCGCTACCGCCAAATGTTTCCTGTAATAATTTCCGTAAGGTTTGTGTGAGCAGGTCGCCTTCGATCATGCTGTCGCCAAAATAAGCAATTCGTATCTTTCTTTTCTTTCCGCTTTTCAGTTCCTGCAATTTTTTTACAAAGTTTTCCAATGAAGGTGCTGTTGTGTCGGTGTTGAAACTTGTAATGTAATGAGGTGTATGATAAAGATTAAATTCTTTATTGGGTTTATTCTCAATAATAACCGGTGGAATGTCAGCGCTGGTATCCTTTAGTTCCAACGAATCTATGGTAACAATATCTGAAATAAGGTTTACTCTTTTAAAGGGCATCCATTTAAAATGAAAAATTGTTGCGAGTATTGAAAACAGCAGAAAAAGTGAAATGCTGTAAATGGCAAATAAGAGGACACGGCGATTGCTATTCATAGATAAGTAGTCTACCGGGTAGCAGATAGTTTATTTTTACGGATAGCTTCGGTCACCCTTTGTTTCCATTCAACCGGGGCTTCTGAGTATTTGGCTTTACTGATCGCATCTATCCATAATTTATCATTCATGTTTCCTTTCAGTTTCCTGTAAAATTTCTTTGTTGTCATCAACCTGCAGAAATCGGCAAAAGAAGCGGCAGCATCCGGGTATTGCTTATAACGGGTTTTAATTCCTTTTGTTTTGCGCAAATCATTTTTACCTACAATACCAAAATAATTGTTCAGCAACTTGCAATTGCGGCTGCTGCCGGATGAAGATTCGATAATGGATATACCAAGAATCGCTGCAGATGGAATGCCGTATTCAGTTGAAAGGGAATCGGCAAGGGGGCGGTATTTCTGAACAAAGGGCCTGGATTGAGTAAACCCACTATTCACCATCACTAAAAAAAGTACAGTAAAAAATAAGCTCCGGCTGTCTGGCACAACTCCCGTTAATCGTATTTGTGTATTGGCTTCCTTTCGCATTCGATGAAGTAAATATACTAAATCAACTCTCTTTTTAAAGAATCCCTTACTTTGCAAAAAACGTTATAAGAATGACAGAAAGATGGGTAATAGATAATCAAAATCAGTTAAAAAAATTCAGAGAAACAGTATTTCCCCAACATCCTGCAGCAATCCGGCTGATGGGAAAGATCATCTCCTGGATTTTTCACCCGGTATTTATTCCTGTTTATGTGGTATGGTTTCTTGTCTATGTTCATCCCTATCTGTTTGCCGGATTTACAGAATGGAATAAATCCATTGTGATGATACAGGCCTTTGTAATGTTTACCTTCTTCCCTGTTATAACAGTTTTGTTGCTCCGGGCCCTGAAGTTTATCAATACCATTTATCTGCATACTCAAAAGGACAGGATCATTCCTTTTGTCGCCTGTGGTGTATGGTATTTCTGGATATGGTATGTCTGGCGTAATATGGGCCAGCTGAAAGATGCAATTATTATTCCAACAGCGGCAGTGCAGTTTGCCCTGGCAATTTTTCTTGCCTCCAGTATTGGCCTTCTTGTCAATATATATATGAAGGTCAGTCTTCATGCTATTTCGATGGGGGTAATGATAACATTCATCATGCTTCTTGCCTTTAGCCAGGAGACCAGTTTTGGCCTTTATATATCTGTTGCTTTCCTGGTAGCCGGGTTGGTATGCACAGCCCGTTTCATTGTGTCTGATCATACACAAAAAGAAGTTTATGCTGGTTTACTCCTGGGCATTGTTTCCCAGCTTATTGCTATTTTTGTGGGGTAGATAAAAAATAATCCAAAAATTATTAGTTTTTATTTACTAAATCATTTAGTTTTGATTTCTGCCGGAATTTTCCGGCCTACCATACGAAAAGCAAAACTTAAAATCATGGCAAAAACAGAAAAAACAACCGACGTTTCAAACAATAACAGTGAAAAAATGAAAGCTCTCAAGCTTACCATGGATAAGATTGAGAAGGACTTTGGCAAAGGAAGTGTGATGATGATGAATGAGAGAGGAGAGCATGAAATGGAAGTCATTTCCACCGGCTCTATTGGCTTAGATGTTGCACTTGGTATTGGAGGTCTTCCAAGAGGGCGGGTAGTTGAAATTTATGGACCCGAGTCATCAGGAAAAACCACCATCGCCATCCATGTTATTGCTGAAGCACAAAAGAAAGGCGGCATGTGTGCCTTTATAGATGCAGAACATGCTTTTGACAGTTCTTATGCCAAAAAGCTCGGCGTTGATGTAGATAATCTTTTAATATCACAACCGGATTACGGAGAACAGGCCTTGGAAATTGCTGACCGTCTGATTCTTTCCGGCGCATTAGACGTTGTGGTAATAGATTCTGTAGCAGCCTTAGTTCCGAAAAGTGAACTGGAAGGGGAGATGGGCGACAGTAAAATGGGATTGCATGCAAGACTGATGAGCCAGGCATTGCGTAAACTTACCGCTACTATTTCCAAAACAAATACCATTTGTATTTTCATCAATCAGCTTCGGGAAAAAATAGGGGTAATGTTCGGCAACCCTGAAGTAACTACCGGTGGTAATGCCCTAAAATTTTATGCTTCTGTACGTTTGGATATTCGTCGTCAGGCACAAGTAAAAGATGGAGATGAGGCAATTGGCAACCATGTAAAAGTGAAAGTGGTAAAAAATAAAGTGGCGCCTCCTTTCCGGGCTGCAGAGTTTGACATCATTTTTGGCGAGGGAATCTCAAAAACCGGTGAAATTGTTGACATGGGAACTGAATTAGGTATTGTACAGAAAAGTGGAAGCTGGTATAGTTATAATAATGATAAGCTCGGGCAAGGCCGGGATGCAATAAAACAATTAATGGTTGATAATCCTGAGCTGGCTAAAGAAATTGAAGGAAAGATCAGGGAAAAAATTAAAGAAATGCAGACCGCTTAACCTGTTTTGCGCATCGTTTTATCAAGATTGGTTAGTAAATTCTGGCTCAAAAGTGACACTTAATTGTTTCTCACCAAGATCACAAAGTGTTTATAATCAATTTTAATTTCCTTTGTACCCTTGGTGACTTTGTGGAAGCCTTTACTTTTGAGCCAGGTTCTTTTTGTTTTATTCACAAAAATTCTACCGATTTTTCTATTAAACTAACTGATTATGAAATTAACGGCGTTCCGATAGATGCCGGTAAAGTTGCCAAAGAACCTAAGATTACTGTAACGGCTGAGTTCAGGTAACTTGATTATATAGTATCTATATTTACAATGCCCTTCCTTAATTGCGGGGCATTTTTTATTTTAATCAACTATATATGAATACAAGAATATTGGGTAGCCGCAAACATATTGCCCTGGTAGCGCATGACAATAAAAAAGAAGCGCTGATTGAATGGGCCGTATATAATAAAAAAACATTAGCCAAACACCGCTTATATGCTACCGGCACAACGGGCAATTTACTGGAAGCAACACTGGGCCAATCAATCACAAAATTTTTGAGTGGCCCCTTAGGCGGTGATCAGCAGATCGGATCCAAAATAGCAGAAGGTAAAATAGATGTGCTGATCTTTTTCTGGGACCCCATGGAAGCCCAGCCCCATGATCCTGACATCAAAGCATTATTAAGAGTAGCCGTGACCTGGAATATTCCTATTGCCTGTGACCGGGCCACCGCCGATTTTTTACTTACTTCACCGTTGATGCACCAGGATTATGAAACAGAACTATCAGACTATAGTTCCTACACCAACAGGAAACTTGGAAAATGAAAAGTTAACCGGAGATTTTTTATGGGTGAAATTATTTCCGGACCCTAATTAATTGTATCATCAAATTTTTTTCCTGTTATGGATTTGAATTCCGGCTTGCCCTCCTTCATTTCTGTATGGCTACCAAATATCTTTTTCAGGGTTTTATTCATAATATCGAAGACCAGTTTCAATTCTTCCGGATTCCCCACCTCACCCCGGTAAACATTTTCTTTTAACCCATCATCTCTTTCCACAAAATGAGCCCACTCATATTTTCCATTTATCTTTTTTTTCGCAACAAACTTATACCTGCCTGTTCCGGGGATATGACCGCTGACAAAACCAGCGACAATTTCTTCTCCTTTATCAATATTCATCACGGCAAGGGGATGCATAAAAAACCATTATGGCAATTTAATAAATAATTGAATAGGCTTCTTTTTTTGGATAAGCCACGGAGTTGCCAAAAAATCTGTTCCTCTGTTTGCCCGCAATATTAATTTGAAACTATCCTGCTTCGGCCTGAACTACCACTCAAAAGGCCTAATTCATTAAATTGCATATCGCCTGGCACCGTAGTACATCCAGGCCGCCTACTCTTATGCTATTTAAATTAGACGCCCCCTTTGCTCCCGCCGGTGATCAGCCGGAGGCTATCCGCCAACTGACGGAGGGTGTTCTGAATAGAGAACCCTATCAAACCTTATTGGGTGTAACTGGAAGTGGTAAAACTTTTACCATTGCCAATGTGATTCAGAATGTACAGCAGCCAACATTAGTATTAACACATAATAAAACCCTGGTAGCACAATTATATGGCGAGTTCCGCCAGTTCTTCCCGGAAAATGCTGTGGAGTATTTTGTTTCTTATTACGATTATTACCAGCCCGAAGCTTATATGCCGGTAAGTAATATATATATAGAAAAAGACCTGAGCATTAATGATGAATTGGATAAGCTCCGCTTAAGAGCAACATCAAGTTTACTTTCCGGCCGCAGGGATATTATTGTGGTAGCCAGTGTAAGTTGTATTTATGGTATGGGTAATCCAACCGATTATGAAAACGGGATCATCCGCATTAACAAAGGTCAAAGCATTTCAAGACAGGGATTTCTTCATTCCCTGGTTAATTCATTATACAACAGAACCACCCTTGAATTCAACAGGGCTACCTTCCGGGTAAAAGGAGATACGGTCGATATCAATCTTCCTTATGTTGATTACGGCTACCGTATTACTTTTTTTGGGGATGAGATCGAAGAGATAGAAAGCATTGATGTGGTGACAGGAAAACGCATAGGCCTGATGGAGAATGCCGCCATCTTTCCGGCTAATCTTTATGTAGCACCAAAAGATATTTTACAGCAGGTTATTTATGAGATACAGGATGAAGTACAGGCACAGGTAAATTATTTTAAGAGCAGCGGTAAATATATTGAAGCGCAACGGTTGAATGAAAGAGTTAATTATGATCTTGAAATGATCCGTGAATTGGGCTATTGCAGTGGTATTGAAAACTATTCCCGGTTTTTTGACAGAAGAAAACCCGGTACCAGGCCTTTCTGTTTGTTGGATTATTTTCCCAAAGATTATATAACGATAATAGACGAAAGCCACCAGACCATTCCTCAGGTTAGCGGCATGTATGGTGGGGACCGAAGCCGGAAATTAGTGTTGGTGGATTATGGTTTTCGCCTGCCCTCCGCTTTGGATAACCGTCCGCTTAATTTTCATGAGTTTGAATCGCTGACCAATCAAACCATTTTTGTTTCGGCCACGCCAGATCATTACGAGCTGGAAAAATGCGGCGGAGTGGTAGTAGAACAAGTGGTAAGACCGACGGGTTTATTGGAACCTCCCATTGAAATTCGCCCGAGTGTAAACCAGATCGATGACTTGCTGGATGAGATTGATAAAAGGGTTACTAAAGGCGACCGGGTTTTAGTTACCACGCTTACCAAAAGAATGGCTGAAGAGATGGATAAATATTTACACCGTCTCAATATCAAATCAAAATACATTCACAGCGAAGTTCATACGCTGGATAGAATAGAAATACTCCGGGAACTTCGGTTGGGAAAAATTGATGTGCTGGTAGGTGTAAACCTGCTGCGGGAAGGATTGGACTTGCCGGAAGTTTCATTAGTAGCCATTCTTGATGCCGATAAAGAAGGTTTTCTCCGCAACGAAAAATCATTGACACAAACAGCCGGCCGTGCTGCCAGGAATGTGAATGGTCTTGTTATTTTCTATGCAGATAAGATCACGGTGAGTATGCAGAAGACAATTGATGAAACCATCCGTCGGCGGGAAAAGCAAGTCGCCTTCAACATTGAATATGGTATTACCCCTACAACAATCATCAAATCAACTAAAGAAGTCTTTGCCCAGACTTCTGTATTAGATATTAAAGGATACGATCCCGCCAATCCTTATGCCATTGCGCCGGATGCAGACATGATAACGGTAGCCGCTGAAGAACAGGCCGAATACAAAACCATTCCTCAAACAGAGAAAGCTCTTTCAAAAATTAAAAAAGAAATGGAAAAAGCTGCAAGAGATCTGGATTTTATGGAAGCGGCGAGACTGAGAGACGAGATGTTCCGGCTTCAAAAGCAATTGGAAGAAATGAAGAAATAGCCCGGCATACCACTTTGTGGCATTGTTGCCTTTGATTTAATCCCTTAACTTGAACCATTAATAACAACTATATGAAAAGATATGGTGTTATACTGCTTCTTGTTTCTTGTACATTTTTTTCTTTTGTAAGTTTTACACAGGAACCAAAACTCATGCTTCCTATCGGGCATTCTCTGGGTGTTGCTACCGCAGTATTCAGTCCGGATGGAAAACGCATGGTAACATCTTCTCTCGATAATACCGTTAAGATCTGGGAGATTAGCAGTGGGTTGTTACTTGCTAATTTAACAGGCCATTCCGACACAGTGACCTGTGCATATTATAGCCCTGACGGAAAAAAAATTGTAACGGCCTGTGAAGATGGTACGGCAAAAATTTGGGATGCCTATACTACAAATCTGCTTGCTGATATAAAAGGACATACAGATAAAGTATTTATTGCAGAATATAGTCCTGATGGAAAAAAAATTGTAACGGCTTCTGCTGATCGTACAGCTAAAATTTGGGACGCTGAAACCGGAAAAATGCTTGCGGATTTGAAAGGACATCTTTTGGGAGTATGGCCAGCTCATTTCAGTAGGGATGGGAAAAAAATTATTACTGCATCAGATGACAGCACTGCTAAAATTTGGGATGCAGTTACAGGAAATTTATTAGCTGATTTGAGAGGACATACTGCCTCTGTAAAAGACGCTAATTTCAGTCCGGATGGGAAAGAAATTGTAACTGGTTCTGACGACTCTACTGCTAAAATATGGGATGCCGAAACCGGAAAACTCTTATTCAATCTAACAGGACATAAAGACGTAGTTACTTTCGCCAGCTTCAGCCCGGAGGGAAAAACTATTCTTACAGGCTCAGATGATGGCTTTGCAAAAATCTGGAACGCTGAAAATGGAAATATTTTGTTTAGTATGTTGGGTAAGAAAAAGACTCAGCTTGATAAATTTAAATTTTATTACCCGGATATAATAACCGCAGCTCAATATAGCCCGGATGGTAAAAAAATCCTGACTGTGTATCTGGATTCTTCAGTAAAGATCTGGGATGCTGCTACGAGAAAATTACTCAGGGATATAAAAAGAGACTTTGTCTATGTCAATTCGGCAAGTTTTAGTGCAGATGGTAAAAAGTTTGCATTGGCCCTTGCTTCTGGCAACATTGAAATCAGGGAAATAAATTCAGGGAGCCTGACGGCTAACCTAAAAGGTAAAGCCAATTATTTACAATCAGTTGAACTTAGTAAAGACGGAAAAAGACTACTGATTTCAAACGAAACGGGGTCGGCTAAAATATTTGATGCAACAAACGGAACGCTGGTTGCTATTTTACCCGTTGCCAATAAAGATGGTATGGGAGTATTTGCCAGATATAGTCCCGATGAAAAAAAAGTACTTGCTAATGGTGATATTGCAAGAGTATATGATGCGGTAACGGGTTCACTCTTATATGAGTTGAAAAGTGAACATCAAAGCAGAGTGTTCGCCAATTTTAGTCCGGATGGCAAAATAATTCATATGAATGGTGGTGACAGTACTATTAAACTCTGGGATGCTTCAAATGGTAAGTTGCTATATACGCTGAAAATGCAAAGCCCCCAAGCCTCATTGCAATACAGCCCTGATGAAAAAAGTGTACTTATATGTAACCAGTTTGCGGGTATAATTAGTATATGGGATCCCCAATCATGGCAAATGATTGCAGAAATAAAAGCCCATCAGAAATTTATATCTTTTCCCCAGTTTAGCCCGGACAGTAAAAAAATTATTACCACATCCGATGACAGTACTGCCAAAATTTGGAATAGAGAAACTCTGGAATTATTATTCACTCTGAAAGATCCGGGAAGGCGTTTACAATTTGCAAGGTATTCACCGGATGGTAAGAGACTCTTTCTTCGGTTTACAAATAAAAATGATAATACTGTTGTTACAAAAGTCTGGGATGCAGAAACCGGAAAATATATAACAGAACTTGATCATGGAGGAAGCGAGCCGGAAGAGTTTAATGCCAGTATTTGGTTTACAAAAGATGGCAGTAAAATATTTTAAGGAATGGCAGACAGGTCAGTGAGGTTTTGGGATGTACAAACCGGAAAATTGATCAGTGATTTCAAAAAATTGAAAGAATCCGTCAATTCTCAGATAAAAGGCCTTACCCCTGATGGAAAACAATTTATTGTCAGTTCAATTGAAGGGAAAATCGGGTTCTATAACATAGAATCGGGGGATTTAATCCAGGAATTAAATGAACATAATTTTACGATCTCGCAGGTACAGTTCAGCCCAGATGGAAAAAAGATTATCACTCACTCCTGGGATCATACTCTTAAAATATGGGATGCTAAATCGGGAAAGTCGCTATTTACTTTTATTGCTGTAGGCAATGATGGTTATCTTATACTTGATAAAAACAATCATTTTGATGGTACTGAAGCAGCTCGCAAATTACTTTATTTCACTTGCGGCACAGAAATTATAGAACTTGACCAGGTTAAAGACCAGCTTTGGGTTCCCAATCTGGCAGAAAGAATTTTAAATGGCGAAACAATTAATGCTGCAAAACTTTCTGATCTGAATATTTGCAATCTTACTCCTGTTGTAGATACCATTGAACAATCAGCATTGCAATACCGTTTTCAGATCACCCCAAGATTGGGTGGTCTTGGCGCTACTATAGTTTATGTAAACGGAATTGAAATAAAAAGATACACCCCACAACAATTAATAAAACAAAAAGAAGGATACCAGTTAGCCATTGATAAAAAAGAACTGCAGAAGTTTTTTGTATCCGGTAAAGAGAATAGCATCGTGGTGAAATCACTCACGGAAAAAAATTCTATCAGCTCCCGTTCTGTTTCCATTAATGAAAAAGGGAATGAAAAATCTGCAGCACTGCCAAATCTTTATGCAGTGGTGGTGGGAGTTAGTGATTATAAAGGCGAAGAACTGGATTTGAAATTTGCTGCTAAAGATGCTGCGGATATTGCCAATGCTATTGATGCAAGTGCAAAAAAATTATTGAACACCGACGGAAATGAGCATGTATTTATTTATAAACTTCATACAGGCGCCGGCAGAGATAAGTTTCCTGAGAAGAACAGCATCAAACAGGTGTTTACTGAAATTGCCGCCAAGGCACTGCCCAATGATATTTTACTTATCTTCTTTGCCGGTCATGGCGTAATGGAATTCCTGTCTGCCGGACAAGCAGGAGAAAAAAATCAGTTTTATTTTTTAACCGCCGACGCATCAAATGCAACTATAAGTGGTGCTTTAAAAAATGTAGGCATCAGTACAGATGAACTAACCGAATGGATAAAGCCGCAGACAATGAAAGCACAAAAAAGAATTTTGATTTTTGATGCATGCAACAGTGGCCAGGCCATAAATGAAATTATCTCCATGGGGAAAAATGGACAAAACTTTTTGGCATCAAGAGGTGATGAAAAAAGCAAACAGGTAAAGGCGATAGAAAAACTAAATGAAAGATCAGGCATGTTTATTTTATCAGCTTCTGCCAGCGATCAGAAAGCCTACGAAATGGGTAAGTATAACCAGGGAGCATTGACCTACTCTCTTTTAAAAGCCATTAAAGAAGAACCCGATATTCTTGAAGACAGAAAATATTTAAATATCAGTCGCTGGTTTAATGCGGCAGAAAAATCAGTGAATGAATTGGCCAGGGAAACAGGAGCAAGACAACAACCACAAATTGTCAGCACCACCAATTTTAATATCGGTGTAGTGGATGATGAAGTGAGAAATAGAATTGTGTTGCCATTTGAGAAGCCAATGTTCACCCGTTCGGATTTCAGGAATATTGATCTGCGAATTGACAATTTAAAAATCCGGGCATTGGTTGATATAGAGCTGGATGAAATTTCCGGCAATAGTTCCAATGCCTCCATCATGTACAGCCCGGAATATGATGGTGCTGATGTTTTTGCAATAAGCGGTGATTATACTGTAACCGGCAACGACATTAGTTTCTCTGTAATAGTTACCAAAGGAGGTACAGAAATTAAAACCCGGTTTGAAATAAAAGGAACACTGGATCAATTAAGTCGTTTAGCTGCCTCCGTTACCAATACCGTTTTGGAATGGTTAAAGAAAGAAAAATAAACTATTCGTAGTTTTACGAATAGCCCCAGCGTATTTGTGCCTGTTTTATAAAATTAGCGCATTCCTGGTTTGCACTTGGTGCTAACGGTGTCTATCTTGTTCTCAGAAACAGAAGGAAATCCAATCTTGTAAAACCATAAATCCTTTATTATGAAACGACGTGTCCGTAAAATCGCAAACTTCTTTGCATTCAACCTGTTGTTTTTCGCTTTGTACCTGAATTTCATTCACAAAGACAAAATAAATGCAGTAACCGGCTCAGATCAACCGGTTGTTCAGCAAAATACTCCTGCCTTCAGCGGAACAGTATTGGTTGATAATCCGGAAAAATATCTGAAAAAGAAAAACGAAGGAAACGCTAACATTACCGCACCCCAGCATTCGGTTGCTGAAAAAACAACAGACGGTAATACTGTACCATTGAAGTTATCAATTAATTAAGCAAAACAGCGTTAATAAATATAAATCCTTGTCCCGTTTAAAACGAGACAAGGATTTTGTGTTTTTGGCTGACCATAGATACTGCAACCGAATTGTTTATCTTAGCAGTATATGGGAAAAAAAGTTTTTCTGCTTGATGCTTTTGCTCTTGTTTTCAGGGCTTATTATGCACTTATCCGTAATCCACGATTAACTTCTAAAGGAAAAAACACGAATGCACAATTTGGTTTTACTAATGCATTGGTAGAATTAATCACTAAACAAAAGCCATCGCACATGGCTGTTTGTTTTGATACTTCTGCTCCCACAGAACGGCAT
>Ga0315276_10004896_pt1 | contig 12324 bp, 5 predicted proteins | sample YL17G05_0_MG_FD_204542 | JGI IMG/M metagenome (GOLD analysis project Ga0315276, IMG submission 204542) | Sediment microbial communities from Yellowstone Lake, YNP, Wyoming, USA - YL17G05_0 | ecosystem: Environmental > Aquatic > Freshwater > Lake > Sediment | place: USA: Wyoming | collected... | reverse complement strand
GAACTGCTACGTCCCTATCCCCTTCCAGAAATCCTGCAAGATCACGGGCGAGGGCGACTGGGGGGCGTACTACCATTTCACATACACGACTTATCCCAAGGGCACTCGCTTGCCTACTTTTAAACGGCAATTGAGCGTCGCGGAGCATGCGGCTCTTGACGCTGCAGGCCGGAGACTGTCGCAGTGCGGGCCTGTGCTCCCGGCCACCAAAGGCGAGAAGGTGGAGAAACCGACGTTCTCGGCCAACGGCGGCGCCAAGTGTATCTTAGTGCTGGCGGGGCCGCGCGCGATAAAGACGATCCGGGCGCGCGTAGAGCCGGCCTTCCAGCCGGAGGACTACGAGGCTCTGCGCGAGTGGACCCTGCAAATCCAGTTCGACGGCGAGAATGAGCCGAGCGTGTGGGCGCCGTTTGGCGACTTCTTCGGCACCGCGGCCGGCGCCAACGTGTATCGGTCGCTGCCCAGCGGGCTGACCGAGGACGGGACCTGGTATTCGCATTGGTTTATGCCGTTCCAGCGGGGGGCGACGGTCACGGTTATCAACGATGGGATGCAAAGCCGCAAGATCAGTTTCGAGATCGTTACGGTCCCGTTGTCCGGGGACCCAAAACGCTACGCCCGGTTCCACGCCAAGTGGCACCGCGACGCATTCCTGCCCGCAGAGCCGCAGCGCAATGCTGCCGAGTGCATCGACTGGACCATGCTAAAGACGCAGGGCCGCGGGCGATTCTGCGGCGTGATGCTCCACGTCTGGAACCCACGGGGCGGATGGTGGGGCGAGGGCGACGAAAAATTCTTCGTTGACGGCGAGAAATTCCCCTCAACTATCGGCACCGGCTCCGAAGACTACTTCGGCTACGCCTGGTGCAACCCAACCCTCTTCCAGAACTGTTACCACAACCAGACGATTAGTATGAACAACAGGGGGCACGTCTCGGTCAACCGCTGGCACATCACCGACAACGTCCCGTTCCAGAAATCATTCGAAGGCGCAATTGAAAAATACTATCCGAACGGCAAGCCTACTCTCTACGCCGCCACCGCATACTGGTACCAGGCCGCCGGCCAGGCCGACCCATACAAGCCGGTCCCCGTCACCGAGCGGATTGGGTACTGGGGTCCGATCAAAGTCTCCACGGTCAAAGGCGCCCTCGAAGGCGAGAAGCTCAAGGTGCTCTCGAAGACAGGCGGGACCGCCGACCAGCAGGACCTCAACGGCTTCGACGAAGGCTGGAGCGGCGAGGCCCATCTCTGGTGGATTGAAGGCACGCCCGGAGATACCCTCGAATTGGCCGTGCCCGTAGAAAAAAGCGGCACTTACAGGCTCAAGATGCGGCTCACAAAAGCCATCGACTACGGTATTCACCAGCTTTATCTCGACGGCGAAAAGCTCGGCGAACCGATTGACCTTTTCAACGACGGCGTGATTCCAACCGGCGTTCTGGATATGGGCGTTCGCAAGCTGGATAAGGGCCAGCACGTCCTCAAGGTCGAAATCGTCGGTGCAAATGACAAGGCCGTCAAGAAGTATATGTTCGGCATCGACTACATTCTTTTAGAGGAAGTCGCCTCGGCCTTCTATCTGCCGGACGACCCCAAATACACAATACTTGATTCCGCACGGGACTCCGTGCGGTTTGCGGAGGGCGCCCTCGTCCCTTTTGACGGCAACCTGGCCTGCAAATCCAGCTTTGTGGACCAGGATGGAAATATAATGGGCTGGCATGATTTCGGCAACCTCGAAGGTCCCGGCTGGGCCGCAAACGCCGTCGGGGGCGCGTATGAGCTTTACTCCTTCGCAAAATACGCCAAAGCGGCCCCTGTCGTCCTGGAGGACGACAGGCCCGCCGGTGCTTGGGCGGGCGAGCTCGCCGAAAAGGCTATTCTGTTGCTCGACCATGTCCTCGAAGACGGCTTCATCGACTACGAAACGGGATTCATCAAAGGCTACCGCCTCACTACGACCAACGTCCCACTTGGGACTCCCAGCGGAGAGTTCTGCCTCAATTATCAGCACAAAAGCGACTGGTTCTGCCCAGGCTCAATGGCCAAGATCGCATACCAGTTGCTAATTTTCAGCGACCTTTTAGACAATCCGCGAAGAGACAAAATGCGGGACATCGCTGTCAAGACCGCTGCCTGGATAGACAAGAACGTAAAGCCCGCCCCCAATGGCTGGTATCCGAGACGCTGCAAGCCGTCGGGCGAGCATTACCCCAACAACGCTTATGGCGACTCGGACATACTCTTTGAAAAAAGCGCCGACGGCCTCTTCGTAGTCCAGCTTATGACCGAGTTGACCAAAAAGGGCCTCGCCGATTACAAAGACAGAATGAGGCAAAGACTTGAAGTGTTTATGAAATTGGGCGGCATATTCGGCAGCATCAACCACGATACCTATGACCACCACGAGAGCGTCGCCTACTCAGTGGCGTTTCGAGTCCTGCGCCAGGCCGCCAAGCTGCTCGGCGACGACGAAATCAGCAGATTCGCCTACGAGAAGTGCCTGGCCGGCCTGGACCAGTTCAAAATGACCGACGACAGAAACGGCGTCCAGACCACGGGCCTGCTCTATATGGAGAAAAGCTGGGACACGGCCTACCTCTGGGAAAACGCCGAGGCCGCACTGGCGTATTTCGAGGCATACAGCGATACCAACAACGAGCAGTTCCTCCGCGACGGCCTAACCATTTTGCGGGCTATCGCCAGGCATCATCACGGCGACAAAGGCTTCCTGACCGAAGGAGTCGATTGGAACAATCACGTCGGCAAGCAGCACCACTTCGGCGAGGCGGAGTTCGGTGACATAAAATACACCGAGCCGCTCCTGAACAACCTCCACATCGTCGAGCCGACACTGCTCGTCCTGCAATTGAAAAAATAGACTGTGGCAGTGACATCAAAAGGACTTACGGATGGACCTGATGCGAAGGACTATATTCCGCCCGATTAGGTATCTTGGCTTGGCGTTGTTGTTGGCCGTATCAACAGTCGCCGCCGAGCCGCAGGTTACGGGCCTGAACGTGTCGCATCGCTCCGGCCAGACCTTCATAACCTGGAAGGAGGTTGCCCCGCCCCGGCTGGAAGAGAATTGCGACGATGCCGCCATAAGACAGCTTGCCCGTGAGCTGGACAATGGCAAGCTCCATTACCGAATCTACCGCGGCAGCAACCGCATCGATTCCGTTGAAGGCTTAACTCCCATTGCCGAGGCCAAGCCCCTGAGCTGCTGGAATATTGATTATTACGGCGAATCCGCTCAAGAAGGCAAGCCTGCCCTCCGCTACGTTATCGAAGACGGTGTCGAACCGCTGCCGCCCGGAACGGGCCTCTACGTTCACAACCCCCGCAAGGCCCCTCGGCCCCTTGGTGGGGGGCCCTGGGGGCCTGCTTTGTCCGGGTTGCCTGTGTCCGTCAAGAGCTACTACGCCGTAACCGTAGTCAGAAATGGGACTGAGAACAAGGGTCTGACCGAAGCCAACAGGACATCGACGCCTGTTGAGGAGACTGAGGGCCGGGGCGCGCCCGTCCTCCAGAGAATCGTCAAGCCCGATAGCTTTAACTACATCGATAAGCCGGAGCTGCACTATTACGTCCGCTGGGAGTCACCGCCGAATTCGTCCGTCGAAAATAGGCCGATGGACTACGTCGTGGCGATTCCGCCCAATATCGAAGCCAGGCCGACGCCGGTCGGGCTGCACCTGCACTGCTGGGGCGGCAGCCTCGATGGCGGATACGGCTGGTGGTACAGCTACCAAAGACTCGGCACAACCTACCTGATCGCCTCCAATCAAGTCCCTTACGACTGGTGGACGGGCTACCACGAGCTTTATTACTCCGGCCAACGGGATGAGCAGAAGTGGAAGCGGGGCGTCGTTCGACCGTACACTACCGCCCGAATGTTGTCATTCCTCGATTGGGCCGCGAAGAAATACGACCTCGACCTCAACCGCGTCTTTACAGCCGGTTCGTCGATGGGCGGCAGCGGCGCCCCGATGTTCGCCATCAGGTATCCCGATAGGATCGCCTGGTCTATCGGCTGGGTCGGCGTGCACGACCCCGGCAGCACCCCACAGTTCACCGGCTCGTACGAGCAGGTTTATGGCGACAAGTCCTGGGGCGTCAAATTCGACGACGGCACGCCGGCCTTTGAATACTACAAAGACGTCGCCTTTCTGCGCAAATATCCGGAAAAGGAGATCGGATTCATAACGTGGTCCAACGGCAAGAACGATTCCGGCATCGGCTGGCCCCAGGCCGTCGAGTTTTACCAGGCAATGCAGCAGACCCGCCGACCTCATATCTTCGTCTGGGGCCTGTCCGGGCACGGCCAGAGGGCCTCGATGCCCGGCAACGGCGGCGAGCGAATAATGCCCATCGACATCCGCCTCGACCGCAGCCTGCCCGCCTTTACAAATTGCTCCCTTGATAACGACCCCGGCACCGCCACCACGTTGAAAGAGCCTAAGGAAGTCACCATTGGCGAGGAAAAGAACAAAGACACTTACGATGGCGATTCGGTCGGCCAAGTCAATCTCTATCTCTGCTGGCGGAGCGAAGATATCGTCGATACGCCCGACAGGTGGGAGATGACGGTCGGTCTTACCGACACCGCGCCAAAAGACCAATGCACCGTCGATATCACGCCCCGCCGCCTGCAAAACCTGAAAATACTCCCCAGCCGGACGTATAAATGGAATAATACCTGCGAACAAAAAGTGATCCAAACCGGCGCAGCAACCGCCGACAAATACGGCCTGGTTACCATACGGGGTGCTCTGGTTAATAAGAAGACAAACAGAATAACAATCTCCAAAACGGGTGACTGAGCCAGACTCACAGGACTAATCGTAATGGAGAGGCCAAGCATATTATCCGGAATACTCTCGCTTGCCGTGGGCGCCCCAAAAGCGATAAATCCCCTTACAATCTTGCCTTAAAGTTGTTCCCATTTTATGTGCGTTTCGCGCTTGGCTTTTTCATAATCATTAGTAGAATGATTTGTGCCGGGGCAGTCGAGTACCGGTCCAAGTGCCAGGTTTGAGGTTGGAAAAGCCTGGGGCGTCAGGACATAGCCTTCAAAAGGCTGAATAATCCGGAGAATCCGGAGCGCCTACCTCCTTGTGCCGTCTGCTCCGGCATCTTGATAAAGCCTCGAAGGAGCTTGAAGTTAAGTGAAGTCCCTGAATATAGAGAAACTTGGCTTATGAAGGGTCCAATATCCGGCTAAATCCCGTATCCTTGAAAGGCGCAATGTCATGGATGGCAAATCAACGTTGCCGTGGGAAGCCCTCAAGCAAACAGGAGGCGATATCCCCTGGCCGGCGCTATACGAGTTTGCTGCAGCAGTAGTGGTTGATCCGTTGGTGGTGGATAGGCTTATTGACCTGTACAACCAGGGCGTGGCTTGGGATTATGGTATCGAGCATTACGAAGAGTTTTATGTCCCGGCCATTTTCGCCCTTGCAGCGCCGCAGCTTGGCCGCGAGAGGCGTCGTGAAATCGGTCGATTTTTACTGGAGAAGCTGGCTGAAGCCGGGTATGAAGATGAGGACCTATTGATGGAGGTGCTGGCGACGGCTTGCGGCTCAATGGGCGCTGAGATATTGCCGCTGGTTTTGGAGACCATAGCCAACGAGCCGGATGAAGAGGGAGCCTGGTTCCATTTATGGGGACTCACGGAATTGGCCGTAAAAACTGATGATACCCAAATTCGTGAGCACGTGATTCGGGCGTGCACGGAACTGCTCGGGCAGGCGGATCGCGGAGAGATTGAACCCATTAGTGCTATCAATGCCGCATGGACTCTCGCATCTATGAAACACACGGGTTCTGCCGGGCTTCTGCGGCGCCTCAAAGACAAGTCTGAGAAATCTTATTGTCACGGTGATTATGCAGATGCCCTGAGCTTATTGGAGGGGTATTTGCATGATGCTCTTCCAGCGAATTTGTGGGAACAGCCGGTCAAAGAATGGTTTGAGCCTGGATGGCGGACGGCGAGAGATTGGTACGCCAAAAAGGCAGGGCAGAGCGATGAAGACGAGATTGACACAGCGCGGCGTCGCGCCGCGGAGTTGACGAAGCGATTCTTAACGTCTTCTGAAGCGGCGCAACTCCCCGACGAGCTTCTTGATGATGCAGGTTTTATCACCCACAAAGTGCTGGAATTTGCGTGGGTTTATGCCGGCCGCCGCCCGGAAGAACTTGATGAGCCTGCACTGGAAGAGGTGCTGACGGAGGTGTTTCCTCGTAAGGTCACGGCTGAACGAGCTTTGTTTGAGAAAATCGCGCCTGTAACCGAGGCGCTTCTGAGATGGGCGGAGTCTGAGGGCATACTCGCCAATACAGAGGGATTGGTCATGGTCGTCCACAGTTGGGCCGACGCGATCGTTGCCAACGGTATGAACCCGCGGTATTGGGGGATGGCCAAGAGCTTATACATGCAAATGCGTGCCGCCGGTGTGGACACCGCAGATGAGGAAGCCGTCCAGAGGTATATTGCCGAGTACAATCTTCGGCTTATGGGGCGGAAGTCTGCTGACCGGTCTGACTTGGAAGGTTTCTCGCCGCCGATACCAATAGTGGAACAATCGCCCAAAATAGGGCGCAACGACCCCTGTCCGTGCGGCAGTGGCAGGAAATACAAGAAATGCTGTGGCAGCGTGAAGAAGGCGACCATAGACTTCTAATTAGAAGGAGCGAAAAATGAGAAAGTACCGGACGTTCATAATTGCAGTTGTGTATCTTGCCTGTTGTGCATTCATCACGGTTCACACCTGGGCCGAGAAGATCAAGCTCCGCGCAGGACACGTAATCCCCATTGACAAAAAGCTCTCACGCTCGGACGTCAAGCGGATGTTCCAGCGAGGCGAGCGCTTAGTCTGGGCCGATGAAGACGCCAATACGGTCGGTATGCCCGTCGGCGGCATCGCGGCGGGGCAGCTCTACCTCCGCGGCGACGGCACGCTCGGACTGTGGCAGATATTCAACAAGCATATCTTCAGCGGCTACGGCGCCACGAACTACCGTACCTACAAGCCCGAATCACCCGTGGATTCAGGCTTCGGCGTCGTCATTAAACAGGACGACAAAATCACCGTTAGGAAACTGGACCACAACTTCGGCAAAGTGGAATTCGCCGGCGAGTACCCCATCGGCCTGGTCCGCTACGGCGCCAAGGAATTTCCCATCAAGGTTGAGATGGAGGCGTTTTCGCCGTTCATCCCTCTGAACGCCAAAGACTCGGCCCTGCCTGCAACGCTGTTCCATATAACGCTTGAAAACACTTCTTCGCAGAGCATCCAGACCGGCATCCTCGCCTGGCTCGAAAATCCCGTCTGCATAGATTCGGCGCCGGGCATTCACGCCCTCAGGCGGACCCGCATTGTCGGTGAAAAAGGCAGGGCGATGATCGTACATACGGCCGAGAAGGCCCCGCCTCCGACTGCTGCCGAGCAGCCCCGCCCCACGGTCGCCCTTGCCGATTTCGAAGGCCCTGACTATGGTGATTGGAAGGCGACCGGCGAGGCCTTTGGCAAGAAGCCCGCGGGAGGCACGTTGGCTAATCAAAATCCGGTCAGCGGATTTCTGGGCAAAGGCCTGGTCAACACCTTTTTAGGCGGCGATGGGCCGCACGGAACGCTCACCTCGCCGGCTTTCGAAATATCGCGCAAGTTCATCAATTTTCTCATCGGCGGCGGCAGCCAGCAGCGCCAGACGTGCATCAATCTGCTTATCGACGGCAAGCGGCGCCAGCCGTCCCCAGGCGGAGTTGTTCGCACCGCCGTCGGCAAGGACAACGAAAAGCTCGAATCGTATTTCTGGGACGTCAGCGAGCTTGAGGGCAAATCGGCGCAGATACAGATAGTTGATTCCGCATCGGGCGGCTGGGGGCACATCAACATCGACCAGATCGAGCTGGCCGACGCGCCTCAGCAGACGCCCCCGGGCGAGCTTGAAGACCTGCCGGACTATGGCTCGATGGTGCTCGCCTGCGGCAGCGGCCCCTGGCAGACCCGCACCGTGCTCGACGCCGTTGGCGGCTGGGCCGCGCAGCTCAACGCCGAGAACGATGTCACTTTCCCGGTGGGCGGGAGCAAGACCACCGCGCTTGCGACGCAGCCCCTGAAGCTCGCGCCCGGCCAAAAGCAGACCTACACTTATGCACTGACCTGGCACTTCCCCAACTTCAAGCAGGGCCACGAATACGCCAACCGCTTCAACAGTGCTTCCGAAGTCGCCCATTACGTTCTGGACAACCACGAGCGGCTCGCCGGCGATACTAAAAAGTGGCACCAGACGTTTTACGAGGACAGCACGCTGCCTCGCTGGCTGCTGTTCCGCCTTCATTCGACCGTGGCCAACCTTGCGACCGGGACGTGCCAGTGGTGGAAGTCCGGGCGGTTCTGGGGCTGGGAGGGCGTCGGCTGCTGCGAAGGCACGTGCACGCACGTCTGGAACTACGCGCACGCGGTGGCGCGGCTGTTCCCAGAGCTTGAGCGAAGCGCCCGCGAGATGCAGGACTTCGGCGAAGGCTTCCACGAGGACACCGGCCTTGTCGGGTTCCGCTCCGACAACAACTACGCCGCCGATGGGCAGTGCGGCACGGTGTTAAAGGCCTACCGCGAGCACCTTATGTCCGCGGACAGCGGCTTCCTGAAGCGCAACTGGCCGCGAATCAAAAAGACCCTCGAGTTCTCCATCAAACAGGATGGCAACGACGACGGCCTCATCGAGAACAGCCAGCACAACACCTTCGACATAAACTTCGAAGGCCCAAATACGTTTGTCGGCTCGCTGTATCTGGCGGCGCTTCGGGCGGGCGAGGAAATGGCAAAAGAGATGGGCGATGACGAATTCGCCAAACGCTGCCGAAAGATTTTCGAGAGCGGCGGCAAACTCTCCGTCGAGCGGCTCTGGGACGGCGAGTACTTTATCGAGGCGGTGGATTTGGCCAAGCATCCCAAGTTCCAGTACGAGAAGGGCTGCCTCTCCGACCAGCTTTTCGGCCAGGGCTGGGCCGAGCAGCTTGGCCTGGGCTACATTTATCCCGCAGAGAATGTTAAGCAGGCGCTGCAATCGGTCTGGAGGTACAACTGGGCCCCCGATATCGGCCCGTACAATGCGGACTACAAGCCCGAGCGCTGGTTCGCGCGCGAAGGCGAGCCGGGCCTGTTCACCTGCACCTGGCCGAAAAGCCCGTACCTTCCCGACGGCGTGCGCTATAAGGACGAGGTCTGGACGGGCATCGAGTACCAGGTTGCGGGCCACATGGTATGGGAGGGAATGGTCGAAGAGGCCGTTGCAATCTGCGACGGCGTTCAGAAACGCTACGACCCGGCTAAGCACAATCCCTTTAATGAGATAGAGTGCGGCGACCACTACGCAAGGGCGTTCGCAAGCTGGGGCGTCTATACGGCCCTGGCAGGGTACGAGTATCACGGGCCTAAGGGCCATCTCGGCTTCGCGCCGGCGGTGACGCCGGACGACTTCCGCGCGGCGTTCACCGCGGCTGAGGGCTGGGGCACATTCAGCCAGAAACGCAATGGCAAAACGCAGCATGAGCAGATTGAGCTTCGCTGGGGGCGATTGGCGCTGAAATCGCTTGCATTTGAAGTGCCGGAGAATTTCAAGCCGGCCCAGGTCACGCTGACGACGGCGGGGGGGTCGTCCAAATGCGATTACACTCTCAAGGATAGGCGCGTTGAGATAAGCCTCAAAGACGCCCTTGTCCTGACCCCCGGCCAGATGCTCGTAGTTACTATACAGCGTTAGACCAGAGGCATCAGCCGGATTTGTAGAAACCGACCGGGCCAGAGATAATGCAGGTGGGAAGGCTCGGAAAAGTAAGGAAGGCAGACAAAAATGCTGCGTGTAGATAGTCACGCTTGGGCGGCGAGTTCGACCGGTGCCTATTGGAATACCATCGGAAAAAATGGATGAAGAAGTTAAGATAGTGAACTATAATAGGTGGGTGTCCCGAATGGCGGTTCGTTAAAGGCCTTCAGACCTGACTTCCAAGCGAATTTCAAGGATTTTATCGCTTTAGGGACCGCCATTCGTGACTGTCCCTTGTCCATAGTTAAGGCCGAAACCTAATCTTCTTGCTTCCAGTGCTGGCTTGGGGTAATATCTCTTGCACTTGATAGCATGGAATCCGTGAGTCGAATCAGGAGAATTCATTTAACGTGAGCCAGCCCTATGGAGTATGGATAGTTCGAATAGGAGACAAGTCTCAGATTGAGCAAATGGGCACCAAGCCAAAGTTCTGGGTCTTTAATGATGAAGGCACTGAGCAGTTTCTCTTCAAGTACAATAGGCCCAATACTGGTGAAGACTGGTCGGAGAAGATTGCGGCTGAAATTGCTGAGCTAATAGGATTGCCTCATGCGATTGTCGAACTGGCACAGTGCGAAGCCGAAAGAGGGGTCGTTTCAAAAGACTTCACTGAAATGGGAGCCAAAGGAAGCCTTGTTCACGGCAACGAACTACTTGTAGTGATAGACTCGGATTATCCATCAAATCAGTTCAGAAAGGTATCACAACATTCAATAGACAATTTGGTCAAAGCTCTGTCAAGGAAATATATTCGGCTACCAGATAGCCATTCATTCCCGTCAGGTATTGGCAATAGTGTTGACCTTTTTCTGGGATACCTTATGCTCGATGCGTTCGTAGGTAATACTGACCGGCATCATGAGAACTGGGGTATTCTTTTTAGAACAGGAGAGTCAGAGGGGGAATTCTATACTGAATTAGCCCCAAGTTTTGACCATGCATCGAGTCTCGGAAGAGAATTGACGGAACCCAGAAGAGAAGCCCTATTGGCAGGTGGAGGTGGCCAATCGACTGTAGCAATGTATGGGCGCAGGGCAAGGTCTGCTATATATCTCAGAACAGGCGATAAGGAACCGCTGTTGACTTTGGATGCTTTTTCGCGATTCTCTGAATATGCTACGAATGCCAGAAAAATATGGCTTGACATACTCAAAGGTTTAAGCGAAGATTCGCTGCGTGAATGTGTTGAGCGTGTTCCACCCGACATCCTGAGTCGTAGCTCAGCAGAGTTTGTTTACCAACTGTTGCTATTCAATCGAGAGCGATTACTTAATCTATAGGGCCCAACAGTGAAAGTTTTAGAAGAGCTATTTGTAGCGTGGCAAAACCCGAAAAACCACAGTTATTTTCCAGTAGGCCATCTGCAACATTTGGACGATGCGGGCGAGGAATACTACGAGTTCACGTATATCAAAGGGGCCTCGGAGGCAGCAGAGCAAGGATTTGAGCCGTTCTTGACGTTTCCACAGCTTGGGGAGACTTATCGCAGTAAGGATCTCTTCTCGTTTTTCACAAACAGAGTCCTGCTGCCCTCTCGCAGCGACTATGAGGAATTCGTTTCAAGTCTGGGACTGACAGCAGAGGATTTGTCGCCAATTCAGATTCTGGCTCGCAGCGGAGGGCGCAGAGCAACGGACTCCATTGAAGTCTTTGCTCCTCCACTGAGGGACAGTGTAGCTGGGAGAAACCGTCTTGCAAGCTACTTCTTCCTGGCGCACGGTGTGCGACACATGAAAGATTGTGCGCAGCGCTTTGCAGAGACGCTGAAACATGGAGACCGGCTGTTCATTATGCATGACCTTCAGAATCCTGCAGACAGAGATGCTCTGACTCTGCGAACTGAAGACTATTGCTGCGTTGGTTTCCTGCCTCGATACCTCCTTGCCGATTCTTGGGAACTGCTCAGGACTGATGGAGCTATTGAGGTGACAGTAGAAAGACTAAATCCTCCTCCAGCTCCTGTTCAGCAGAGGATTCTCTGCAAGCTGCAGGCAGTTCCCGAAGAAGACTTTCAGCCTTGCTCAAGTGATGTTTACAAGCCTTATGTTACCCATACTTCTTCCAGGCAGTAAACCCACATTGTAACAGGAACACATGCTTGACGCTGCAAGAAGACCTGGCTCAGATTCTTGTAGTCGTGTAGGGTGCGATAGTTCGCACCACTTCTTGGCCCGCGTGGACGAAGCCCGCGATTCGCCTTCCTGATCTCCTGGCCCCCTGATCCCAACCTCCTGTTCTCCTGATACCCTTTTTTCTCTCTGTGCCCTCTGCGGCCACTTCGTGTCAATTCGTGTGAATTCGTGGTTAGTCGCTTCTCTGTGGCAAAAATTTCACTTGACACCCAACTCTGCACGATATATAATATACATCAAACTAACAGAATCAGAAGAATAGTGAATGGTATGTACTCAACCTGAGCGTTTCTAAGACGAAGATCCATATAAGTCTTGTTTCGATAAGAACATAGCACAATTTGTCATTCCCGCG
>Ga0315276_10004893_pt1 | contig 12333 bp, 9 predicted proteins | sample YL17G05_0_MG_FD_204542 | JGI IMG/M metagenome (GOLD analysis project Ga0315276, IMG submission 204542) | Sediment microbial communities from Yellowstone Lake, YNP, Wyoming, USA - YL17G05_0 | ecosystem: Environmental > Aquatic > Freshwater > Lake > Sediment | place: USA: Wyoming | collected... | reverse complement strand
TGCGGCCGAACTGGTGACGCGAGCGGTGGCCACCGCGCAGCATCTCTACGAACGCAACGTGTTCCCGACGATGAAGGTCGGCTGGGGCGGCTACGCGAACAACGTCGGCCACAGCGATCCGGGGCCGAGTCCGTTCCCGGGTTGCTTCCGCTGCCACGACGAGAACCATAAATCCCGCCAGGGTAAGGTTATTTCGCAGGACTGCAGCCTCTGCCACACGATTGAATAGGCTTCGCGAGCCGCTCGATAATCCAATCTGTTGAATTACCAGTGTGCCGCTTCGGCGGAATCCCGGCAGGGATTCCGCCGGAGTAGCGGCGGCATGCTGGTGCGATGAGTTCGACAACGCGCATTAGGCGTATTTCTAAACGTTTCTATATAGCCTGTTTAAATACTCGACGGTCTGAACAGGCATTCAGATTGCATGGAACCCACCGAGTCTCGGCGGGAGGCCGAGGGCTCGTCTCTCAACTCTCAAGGAGCACCCTATGCATTCTTTCTGCAGGACCCTCATCCGTGGGGTGGCGCTGGTCGGCCTGATGGCTGCCTGGCTCGCCTTCGCGGGGATGGCGTCGGCACAGACGGCAAAGCCGGCAGCAGCCAAGCCGGCAGCAGCCAAGGCCCCGGCAGTGGCCCAGGCCGCGGCGCCGGCCGCCCCGGTTCAGGGCGACTATGCCGGCCAGGACACGTGCCTGGGCTGTCACGAGGACAAAGGCGCGTCGCTGAAGGCCGGTGCCCACGCGCGCGCATTCAATCCGAAGACCCCGGTGGCCACGTTGGGCTGCGAAAGCTGCCACGGCGCCGGCAAGGCCCACGCCGAAGCGGGCGGGGACAAAACGAAGATTGCGCAGTTGTCCAAGATGACGGGGCAGGACGCCAGTGAGTACTGCACGTCGTGCCACGACCGCAAGACCCATGCGCTGTGGGCCGGCAGCCAGCACGACAACCGCAACGTGGGCTGCACCAGCTGCCACAGCATTCACGCGCCCAAAGGCGAACCGAACCTGAAAGCGGCGAGCCAAGGCGAGCTGTGCGGGTCATGCCACAAGGCGATCGTGAACAAGACGAACCGGTTCAACCACATGCCGGTGCGCGAAGGCAAGCTGGCCTGCGCGTCGTGCCACAACGTGCACGGCAGTTCGAACGTGAAACTGCTCAAGACCGGCACGAACATCGACGAGAGCTGCACGAGCTGCCACACCGAGAAGCGCGGGCCGTACCTGTGGGAGCACGCGCCGGTGGCCGACAGCTGCGTGACCTGCCACGACCCGCACGGGTCGAACAACGACCGCATGCTCGTCGCCAAGCAGCCGTTCCTGTGCCAGCGCTGCCACGTGACGGCGCGGCATCCTCCAACGGTCTACGACAACTACGTGCTGAAGAATTCGCAGAACGCCAACAAGATCTACGGCCGTTCCTGTGTCGTGTGCCACCAGATGGTGCACGGCTCGAACTCACCGAACGGCAAGGCGTTCCTACGCTAAGGGAGGAGAACAACAATGCGCAACAGATTGATGTACTTGACTGCAGCGCTTGTGCTCGCCTCCGCGACCGCGGGGATGGCGCAGCAGAAGCCAGCCGAGGCGGCAGCCGCCTCAACGTCGCCGACATCGGGCACGATCGACTTCGGATTCCGGGCGACCTCGACGTCGGGTGACGAGGCCCGCTACGAGCGCTACCGCGACCTGCGGAACGGCGCGTACACGAATATCGTGTTCGGCAAGGAGACCGAGACCCACCTCTTCGACGTCAAGGCGAAGAACATCGGTTACCGCGACCAGTACTACGCCGGCAGCTACCAGAGCGCCAAGGTCCAGTTCAACGCGTATTTCGACGGCGTGCCGTTGAACTACTGCTACAACTGCGCCACTCCCTGGGTCGAGAGCCAGAAGGGCATCTTCACGCTCGATACGGCGGCCCGGACGGCGGTGCAGAACAAGCAGGCTGGCGTCATCGGCATCCCGACGACGCCCGCGCAGCTGGCCACGCCGTCGATCTACCGCGGCATCGCCAAGACGACCGAGATTCAGGCGCTGCGGAACACGTTCGGCCTCGGCTTCACCTACCAGGCCAATACAGACCTCGCCCTGACGTTCGGGCTGACGGACACGAGCAAGAGCGGCCATCAGCCGTTCGGCATGTCGTTCGCCTTCAACGACGCGAACGAACTCGCGATGCCGCTCGACAACTCCACGATGGACTTCACGGTGGGCCTCGAGTGGGCGAAGAAGAGCGGGATGTTCCGTGCCGCCTTCGACCACTCGTCCTTCAGCAACGCGCTGAACGCCATCGAGTGGGACAACCCGCTGCGCGTCACGGACTTCAGCAATGGCCTCGCGCCGCTCCTCGGCCCGTACGACCCGAACGGCTACAGCAACGGCAACGGCCCGGCCAAGGGCCGGATCTCGTCGTTCCCCGACAACACGATGTCGATGGTCAGCTTCATGGGCCTCTACAAGTTCGGCCGTCACACGACGGTCAACGGCACCATGCAGTTTACGGACCAGACGCAGAACGACGCCCTGATCCCGTGGACCACCAACTCGGTCATCAACCAGCCGCTGGTGTGGGCGGCATTCCCCGAGTTGGCCAGCCTCCCGCGCGGAACGGCTGAAGCCAAGATCAGCGGCGTCAACGGCCTGGTGAACTTCAACACGCGCCCGACCGGCAAGCTGGGCTTCAACGCGAAGTACCGCCACAACGCGCACAACAGCATGTCTCGGCCCTTCGAGGCTGTGGAGTACGTGCGGTTCGACGCGGTGCCGGAAGAGATTGGCGGCGTGGCGGAAGGCCACAGCATCGTGCGCGACACGTTCGACGCCACGGTGTCGTACGTCCTGATGCCGATGACGACCCTGCGCCTGGGCTACGGCTACGACAACTTCGCCCGCACGGGCCGCGCGCACAACGACATGCGCGACAACGCCTTCAGGGTGACGCTGGATACGACCGGCAACCAGTACCTCACGCTCCGGTTCGGCTACGAACTGGTCGCGCGGAAGGGGTCCGGGTTCTCCGAGATGGCGATCGAAGAGGGCGGCGCGCAGCCGGACCTGCGCTTCTACGACGAAGCCGATCGCGACCGGAACCGGTTCAACGTGCTGGCCACCTTGATGGGCAGTGACAAGATGGACGCGACGGTGTCGGTGGGCTACATCAAGGACGTCTACAACGGTCCGGGCATGGAATTCGGCCTGTTCGACAACAAGAGCACGACCTACAACGTGGGCGTCAACGTCATGCCGACGGCCGAACTGGCGCTCGGGATGAACTACGGCCACGACACGATGAACGCGTTCCAGAAGTCCCGGAACGCGAATCCGCCGCCCGATCCAACCTGGACCAACCCGCAGCGCGACTGGACGATGACCAACGACGAGGCGGTCGACAACTTCGATCTCTACTTCGACTACAAGACGAAGAAGTTCGACGTCCACTTCGGCTACACGCTGTCGGATTCTGACAACGCGTTCGTGCACGGCGGCCCGCGCGTCGATCCGTCGGTGCCGGGCTCGCTCGCGGCGACCAAGGATGCCAACGGTGTCACGACGTTCGAAGCCCTGCCCAACGTCACGAACAAGTGGCAGTTGTATGGGTTCGACATGCGGATCCCGTTCTCGGCGAAGATGGCGCTGGGCGCGGGCTACTGGTACGAGAAGTTCGACGTCTCGGACTTCGCGACCATCAACCTGCCGGGCACCGACCAGCCGCGGATCGATTACCTGGGCGGGATTACGACGGGCTACGCCAACCGTCCCTACAAGGGCGGCACGGGCACCGTGCGCCTGATTTACACGTTCTAGGCGCCGTTCAGACTCTCGACGGTCCTCTCGGGCCGGTCATCCGCAGGGATGACCGGCCCGTTTCTCATATGAGGGTCTGCGGGATCTGATACACTGGTGGTCCTGAGACTGAGTCTCAAGATGTTCTGCCTGTCCCCGGTGAACGCTGGCCGGGTCGGCGAGGCCACCTGAATGTCGTGTGCGCAGGCCGCCGTCCGGGACGAATCGGCCGACCCGTTCCTCACCCTCCGCTCCCGCCCCAGGCGCATCGCACTGGTCGGCAATGCCAACGTCGGGAAGAGCGTGCTGTTCGGCCGTCTGACCGGCCAGTATGCGGTCGTGTCCAACTACCCGGGCACGACGGTGGCCGTCACACAGGGGCGCGCGGTGATCGGCGGGGAAGTCTGCGATGTCATCGACACGCCGGGGATCACCGCCCTGGACGGCGCGCTGAGCGAGGACGAACACGTCTCGCGACGGATCCTCGAAGACGACGACCTCGACCTGGTCATCCAGGTAGCCGATGCCCGGAATATTCGCCGCGGACTGATGCTCACGTCTCAGCTGGCCGCGTTCGGCCGGCCCATGCTCCTCGTGCTCAACATGATCGACGAGGCGCACGCGCACGGCGTCGAGATCGACACCGCCGGGCTCCAGGCGGAACTGGGCGTTCCGGTGTTGGAAACCGTCGCCACCGAAGGGCGTGGCGTACCAGAGGTGCGATTGGCGCTGGGGCACGGCGCGGTGCTCGAGCGCGCCGGCCTGCAGTCTCCGCGGGACCACGCGCGGTGGGCCCACGACCTGGTGGTGAAGTTCCGGCGCGTGCGCCCGCACTCGGCGGTGCGCTGGCAGGAGCGCCTCAGCCGCGCGGTCAGGGAACCGCTGACGGGGCTGCCGATCCTGGCGCTGGTGCTGTACGTCATGTACCTCGCGGTGGGCGTCTTCGGGGCGCAGACGCTGGTGGGCCTGATCGAGAACGGGGTGTTCGTACGCTACATCAATCCCGCGGCCATCGCCTTGGCGGATCAATTCATCCCGTGGGAACCCGTCAGGGCCTTATTCGTCGGGGAGTACGGCCTGATCACGATGGGGATGACCTACGCCATCGCGATCGTGCTGCCGGTGGTGGCCACCTTCTTCCTGGTCTTCGGGTTTCTCGAGGACTCCGGCTACATTCCACGGCTCGCAATTTTCAGCGACCGGATCTTCCGGGCGATGGGGCTCAACGGCAAGGCCGTGCTGCCGATGGTGCTGGGCCTGGGCTGCGACACCATGGCCACCATGACGACGCGCGTGCTCGGCACGCCGAAGGAGCGGCTGATCGCGGTGCTGCTGCTGGCGCTCGGGGTCCCGTGCTCGGCGCAGTTGGCGACGATTCTGGGCATCCTGGGCGGCATCTCGTTCGCGGCGCTGATCACCCTGTTCGGCGTCGTGCTGCTGCAGATGTTCATCGTCGGGTTCCTTGCCGCGCGGGCGCTGCCGGGCGAACGATCGGAGTTCATCATGGAACTGCCGCCGCTGCGCTGGCCGCAGATGCGGAACATCGTGCGCAAGACCGCGATCCGCGTGCGCTGGTACCTGGGTGAAGCGGTGCCGCTGTTCCTGCTCGGGACCGGGCTGCTGTTCGTCCTGAGCCGCACGGGCGGTTTGACGTTCGTGACCAGGATGGCCGAACCGCTGGTCTCAGGCCTGCTCGGGCTTCCGCCACAGGCGGCCGGCGTGTTCGTCATGGGCTTCCTGCGACGCGACTACGGCGCGGCCGGGCTCTTCCAGCTGGCGCACGCCGGACAGCTCGACGCGGTCCAGGCCGTGGTGGCGCTGACGGTGATGACGCTCTTCGTTCCGTGCGTGGCCAACTTCCTCATGATGGTCAAGGAGCAGCGGCTGCGCCCGGCGCTGGCCATCCTCGCGGTGGTGACGGTGATTGCGATCGGAACCGGGGCGGTCCTGAACCTCGTCCTGCGCGGGCTGCATGTCACCTTCTGACCGTCCGCACCGGTTGTCCTCCCTGATCGCCGGCACCCGGGGGCGCGTGGTCCGCGTCGCGCTGGACAACCGCGATCGCGCGGAGCGGCTGACGGCACTTGGCGTGACGCCCGGCGCTCCGATCACCGTGCTGCAGCGGTTTCCCGGCGTCGTCTTCCAGTGCGACCAGACGGAACTGGCCGTCGAGCCGGCCGTCGCCGACGCGATCTTCGTGGATATCGACGAGCCACGCGACCAGCTCTGGTAGGAGTTTCCGCCTGCCGCCTCATGCCTGGCGAGCCGCCGCAACCCGGCACGACACTTGCCTCAATCTCCTCCAGACGCCCCCATTCTGCCGGAATTCCGTTGCCGCGGGTGCCGCCGGCGGACCGGCAGGGCGTGGCGCGCTCCGTGGTTTCGCGAGGTGAGAATGAGGTTCCTGGAAGTCCTGATGGAGGAGCACCGCGGGTTCGCGGCGATGCTCGACGTGCTGGATGCCGTGGCGGACCGGCTCGCCCGTGGCGCGAACGTGCCGGTTCCGATGCTGGCCGATGTCCTCGACTTCTTCGAAATTTTCACCGACCGCCACCACGACCGGGAAGAGGAAACGCTGTTCCCGCTGCTCGCGAAACACGGGGTCGGTGCCGACCAGACGGTGGTGCGTGCCCTGACGACGCAACACGAGGCGGGCCGGATGTACGGCGCCAAGATGCGCATGTCGCTCACCAGAATGCAGGCCGGCGACCCTGGCGCCGCCAGGAATCTGGCGGAGCAGGCGAAGGGCTACACGGAACTCATTCGGGAGCACATCCGCATCGAGGACGAGTACTTCTACAAGCTGGCCGACCAGTTGCTGACGCTCGCTGAGCAGGAGAGCGTCGTGGCGAAGTTCGTCGGAGAGGCGGGTCTGCGGCCATCCTCACCGGAGCGGACGCGCTACCTCCGGATGCTGGAGGAGTATCCCGCCGTCGTCGCCACCTGGCGATCGTGACGGGGAATCCGGCGCGGTGGGCCTGACCGCCCGCCCTACACCTCATACGATCTCGATTGTCGGCTTCCCGTCAATCGAGGCGTGGTGACCGCCTCGTTCTCGGGTGCGCCGGCATCGACCGGCTTTGGCTTCTGACGTCGAGACTCGACGTCACACGCGGCGCTCATTCAAGTCTGCACGCCCATGCGCGGCAGCAGCCACTTGTTGAGCACGAACCAGCCGACGAGCAACAGGATCGGACCCAGGTAGTCCACGGTCAGCTCCCCGACACCGGCGCGGCGGCCTTCAGGGCGCGCAGCACGCGCCGCAGGCGCTCGTCGGCCTCGCGCGCGACTTCCTTCAGCGCGGGGTCGCCCCCGACCATCCCGATGGCGGCGACCGGGGCCATAGCGGCCACGACGCACCGGCCGGCACCGTTTTCGTACACGATCACGTTACAGGGCAGCAGCAGACCGATCTCCAGCTCCGCTTCGAACGCGCGGTGGGCCAGCTGCGGATTGCACGCGCCCAAGATCGTGTACTGGCGGAACTCCTTGTCGAGCTTCTCCTTGAGCGTCTGCTTGACGTCGATCGTCGTCAGAACGCCGAAGCCTTCCTTCTTCAACTCTTCCGTCGTCTTCTCGAGGGCCTGGTCGTAGGGCAGCGCCACATCGACCCCCATCCCGTATCGTGATTCACGCATCAGTATGCTCCCGACTCAGTTTACCCCTTCAGGCCGGCCCGGCGAAGGATGGTCATCATCGGGCACCAGTTGGTGAACGCCGACTGAAACAGGTTGAGGCCGACAAACGCGGTGAACCAGTAGAACCCCGGATGGACATACATGCCCAGCAGCACGCTGGCAAACACGAAGGCACCGGCGATCAGGCGAAGGGCGCGGTCAACAGACATCAGAGTGACTCCTCGTTCGGGAAATGGACATGCGCCACACCGTCGGACGGCGGCTGTGCGGCGCGGCGTGCGTTGGCGACGTAGTAGAGGACGGGTACAGTCACCCGCGAGAGCAGCAGCGAGGCGACCTCGCCCGCCATGAGCGAAATGGCGAGGCCCTGGAAGATTGGATCGAAGAGGATGACGGCTGAGCCCACCACGACCGCGGCCGCGGTCAGCACCATCGGGCGGAACCGCACGGCCCCCGCGTCGACGACGGCCTGTTCGAGCGGCATGCCGTCCGCCAATCGGAGTTCGATGAAGTCCACCAGGATGATGGAGTTGCGCACCACGATTCCCGCGCCGGCGATGAAGCCGATCATCGACGTCGCCGTGAAGAACGCCCCCATCGCGGCGTGGGCCGGCAGGATGCCGACCAGCGAGAAGGGGATGGCGGCCATGATCGTCAGCGGCACGGTGAATGACTGGAACCAGCCCACCACGAGGATGTAGATGAGCAGGAGCACGGCGGCAAACGCCAGGCCGAGGTCCCGGAAGACCTCGAAGGTGATGTGCCATTCGCCGTCCCACTTCATGGCGTAGCGCGTCGTGTCGAAGGGTTGCTGCGCGTTGAACACCTCGAAGCGGTAGCCCTCGGGCAGCCGCATCGCCTCGAGCGCCTTGTTCATGTGGAGGATGGCGTAGACCGGGCTCTCGAACGCCCCCGCCACATCGCCCACGACGTACGTCACCGGCTGCAGGTTCTTGTGGTACCGGCTCGGCTCCTGGACGGACTCCGATACCCTCGTCAATTCGCCGACGGCCACGCTGCTGGGTCCGCTGATTCGCACGCTCCGGAGCGCCTCGACCGCGCCACGCGCCTGCCGGGGCAGGCGCACCACGATCGGGATGTCGGCGCGCGACTCATCGTCGTGGACCAGGCCGGCCACCTCACCGGCCCCGGCCATCCGCACCACTGCGGCCACGGCCGCGGCGGGCACGCCGGCCGAGGCCGCCTTCTGCGTGTCGACCTCGAGGCGCACGCGCGACTGCGGCGACTCGACGTACCAATCCACGTCCACCACGCCAGGCGTCTGTTCGAAGATGGTCCGGACCTGCTGCGCCAGGGCCAGCCGGCGATCCTGGTCGGGGCCGTAGACCTCGGCGACCAGCGTCTGCAGCACGGGCGGGCCCGGGGGCACCTCTGCCACCTGGATGCGAGCGCCGGCCTTTGTCGCGATCGGGAGCAGCGCCTCACGCACCCGCTTCGCAATGTCGTGGCTCTGCTCGGACCGATCCCCCTTGGGCGTCAGGTTCACCTGCAGGTCGGCCTGATGCGTGCCGCGCCGCATGAAGTAGTGACGGACCAGCCCGTTGAAGTTGTAGGGCGATGACGTCCCGACGTAGCTCTGCACGCTGGTGACCGCCGGCTGCGCGATCGTCGCCCGCGCCAGTTCATCGGCGACCCGGGCGGTATCTTCGAGTGGCGTCCCGTCCGGCATGTTGACCATGACCTGGAACTCGCTCTTGTTGTCGAACGGCAGCATCTTCACCGTGACCAGCTGGAGCGGCACCAGCGCCATCGCGGCGAGGAGGAGGACGGCGACCCCACCCAGGAACCCGAACCGCCACCGACGGTCGGTCAGGAGGCGCGACATGGCACGGCGATAGAGTGTCGTGAACCGGTCCTCGTCCCTGTGCCCGTGGTGCCCGGGGCTTCGGAGCAGCCGGCGCGCGGCCCAGGGCGTCGCCACGAAGGCGACGACGAGCGAGAAGACCATGGCGGCGGTGGCACCGACCGGAATCGGGCGCATGTAGGGGCCCATCAGGCCGCCGACAAACGCCATCGGGAGAATCGCGGCGATGACGGTCAGCGTGGCCAGGATGGTGGGATTGCCCACTTCATCGACCGCCCTGACGGCAAGAGCGGACATCGTCGAGGACTCGCCGGTGGACAATCGCGCGTGTCGCACCACGTTCTCCACCACGACGATCGCATCGTCGACCAGGATGCCGATGGAGAAGATCAGCGCGAACAGGGTGATCCGGTTCAGCGTGTAGCCGTAGATCCAGAAGACGAACAGCGTGAGCGCGAGCGTGACCGGGATGGCGACCAGCACGACGGCCGCCTCGCGTCCGCCCAGCGTCAGCCAGATCAGGAGGGACACCGACCCGACGGCGATCAGCATGTGCCAGAGCAGCTCGTTCGACTTGTGCGCCGCCGTCTCGCCGTAGTTCCGCGTGATCGTCACGTCGACGTCGGACGGCACGAGCACGCCGCCAACCGTCGCCAGTTTCTCTTCGATATGCTTCGTCAGCGCGATGGCATTGACGCCCTTGCGCTTGGCGATCGCCACCGTGACGGCTGGGTAGGAGCGGCCGTCGGGCATGTGATGCGCGACATAAGAGGTCGGTTCGGCGCCTTCGTCGCGAATCGAGGCGACGTCGCGCAGCCACACCGAGCGCCCCTCCCTCGCGTCGACCACCACGTCACTGACGGCGCGCGCGCTGTCGAGCCAGGCACCGGTCTCGACGACGCTCCCCCGGCTGCCGCGCACGACCTGGTCGGCCCGCTGACGCATGTTCGACGCCTGGATGGCGGCCCTCAGCTGGAGGGGATCGATCCCGTAGGAGGCCAGGCGCATCGGGTCGACTTCAACGGTCAGTTGCCGCGTCCGGCCACCGATGATCGTGACCTCGGACACGTCGGGGATCTCCTTGATCGCGTCGTGCAGCTGTTCCGCGAGCCGGCGCAACTGGTCGTCGCCATACGACGGGCCCCAGAGCGTCAGCGCCATGACCGGCACATCGTCAATCGAGCGTGGCTTGACGATGGGCTGGCTGACGCCAGGCGGCAACAGATCCATGTTGGCGGAGAGCTTCTGGTTCAACCGGACGATGGCCTGCTCCTCGTCCTGTCCCACCAGGAAGCGGACGATGACCATGGCCTGACCCGGGCTCGACGTGGAGTAGAGGTACTCGACCCCGGGAATCTCCCAGATGAGCTTCTCCATCGGCCGGGTGACACGCTGCTCGACTTCGGCGACGCTCGCGCCGGGCATCTGAACCATCACGTCGATCATCGGCACGATGATCTGCGGCTCCTCTTCGCGCGGCAGCCCGACGATCGCCAGCGCGCCAAGCGCCAGGGAGGCGACCAGGAAGAGCGGCGTGAGCTTCGACTCGATGAACGCCGCCGCCATGCGGCCGGCAAAGCCCTGCGGACGGGTCATCGCCCGGCCTCCGGCTGGCGGGCGGCACCGCCGCCCGTCACCGTGACGGGCGTGCCATCGGTGAGCAGCGTCGGGGGCTCGATGATGACGCGGTCCCCGGCGGCCAGCCCGGCGCGAATCTCGACGCGGTCGCCGAGGGCGTCCCCGGCGTTGACCATGCGAAGGTGCGCGCGGCCATCGGTCCCGGCGACAAAAACGTAGGAGAGCTGACCCCGCCTGACGAGCGCGCTCGAGGGCACGGCGATCCCGCGGTGCGAGGAACCAGTCAGCAGGGCGCGGCCGTACATCCCCGTGCGCAGGCCTGCCGCCGACGCCGGGAGCTCAATCTTGACGAGGAAGTCGTGCGCCCCGGCGTCAAGCACGCGGGAGATCTCGGTGACGCGGCCCGTCACACCCGCGGCTGGAGTGCCGGCGCCTGCGGGGGAGCCGGCAGCCGGCGAGTCGAGGATGACGGACACGTTCTGACCGAGCCGGACAAGCGCGGCCCGCGACTCGTCCAGACGGACTTCGAGCGTGAACCGCTGCGTGTCCTCGATCGTGAGAAGCGGCTGCCCCGGGGACGCCATGTTGCCCGGGTCGACGCGCTTCTCGGTGACGACTCCGTCGAACGGCGCCTGGAGGGATGCGTACGAGAGCATCACCGACGCGACGCGCGTGGCGGCGGCGGCGGCGTCAAGGGCCGAGGTGGCCTCCGCGATCCGGGCGTCGGCGGCGCGCAGGCGGGATTCGGTGGCGCGCAGGTTGGCGACGGCCTCGTCCAGCTCGTTCTGCGTCGCCGAGTTGCGGCTGCGCAGATCCGCCAGCCGCTGATGCGTGACCCGGGCGAGCGTCAGCGCGGCGTCCGCGGCCTGCCGGTCGGCGTCGGCGACCACCAGGCCGTTCCTGGCGGCGGCTTCCGCGGCGGCGGCACGGAGCTGGTTCGCTTGGAGCTCCCGCGCGTCGAGGCGGATCACGGTCTGGCCGCTACGGACCCGTTGCCCCGGGACGACGTCAACGCTCTGCACCTCGGCCATGATGCGGCTGACGACCGTCGCCACGAGCCTGGCGCGGACCGAGCCGCCTGTTTCCAGCGTATCCGCCAGCTCCTGGGCGGCGACCGGGACGGCCGTAACGGCGACCGCGGTCCCGGCCGGTTTCGCGGCCGGCTCCGCGCGTGAGCATGCGGCGGCCGACGCGGCAGTCAGGCCGAGAACCAGGGCGACAGCGACTCTCATGGCGTTCATCACTTTCCGCGTGCGCGATCGAGCATCGCGGCGCTGACAATCACGTCGACCGCTGCGGTCGTGTATTGGAGTTCGGTCTGGAGCACCGCTTCAGCGGCGCGCAGCACATCGTTGACGCTGGCCAGGCCGGCCTCGTACCGGTCCCGGATGATGCGCTGGCTTTCGGCGGCCTGCTGGCGGGCCGACCGCCCGACCGCCTCGCGGGCGCGGGAGTCGTCGACGCGCACGATCGCGGTGCGCACTTCAACCTTGACGGCCGACTCGACCCG
>Ga0315276_10004891_pt1 | contig 12333 bp, 14 predicted proteins | sample YL17G05_0_MG_FD_204542 | JGI IMG/M metagenome (GOLD analysis project Ga0315276, IMG submission 204542) | Sediment microbial communities from Yellowstone Lake, YNP, Wyoming, USA - YL17G05_0 | ecosystem: Environmental > Aquatic > Freshwater > Lake > Sediment | place: USA: Wyoming | collected... | reverse complement strand
ACATTAAATCACCACTTTTAGCACTAAAATTGGTTTGTGGTTCTATATAAACATTATCTAAAAAGAATCACTCGCCGATCATATCGAGAAGCTCAAAACCATCAGTTATCCGGTGGAGGCGATCCTCACCAATGACGAGTGTTTTTCCTATCTTTTTCTGCTTATAATGATCGGTGATAACACACATCGCATGCTTCTTTGCGATCTGTGAGATATTTCCAATAAGAGCGGCGCGTTTAATGACTTTGTCCGCTGGACCGTATCCGGTGAGAATCGTATGCTTCTCAAAGGTAAGAAGCGCCTGGAATGGGGCGCCATGGAGCGTGTGCAGCTGCATGCCGATCTGTTTAAAAAACTCCATCGGTGTCTGCTTGCCCGTCCCTTCGTCCCGCTGCTCCACCTCCATCACTTTGGGTGGCTCGTGAAGGATAAGATTTATGGATTTTACGACACCGGTATTAAAAAATTCCTCGATGCGGATCGCCACATCAAGGGTAGTACCCATACCACTCTCATATTTACTGATCGTGCGTCGCGATACACCAAGCACCTGCCCGAGATCCCCCAGTGACATACTGCGTTTCTCGCGAAGATCGCGGAGCACCTCGCCATCGATGTTCACGTAGAGGCCACCAGGGGATGCATAGACAAGTGGGGGGACCATCTCCACAAAATAGTCGTAGAGTGTAGCAGGGCTGATAGCATAGATACCGTACCGGACATAGACTGCCCCGCGCTCCAGCTCTGCGTCACGGGCTCGCTCACCTACAATCAGGGGGACTCCCCCAAGATGACGCGAGATCACTTCAAGGTCAAATGCCACCTCTTCGCTTACACTGTCGATGTGGGATACCACTTTAACGACAAGAAGCGTTTCATTATTACGGGCGATAAGGTCAAAGCTCCGTGGACGGATGGAGAACCGTTCGGAGACATCGAAACCTGCCGTTATCATTACACTGGTGACCAGCTGGAGCTGGCGATCCTGAGACATTGTCGTAAAGAATGGATATAGCCTGAGGGTATATTAATATAGATATGCTCATCGGGATTGATGACACGGACTCACCTCAGGGGATGTGCACGACATACCTCGGTGCAGTCCTTGCACGCCGCTTGATCCGCGAACATATGAGAGTTAACGAGGCACGGCTCGTCCGGCTCAACCCGAATGTTACATGGAAGACACGCGGTAATGCAGCGATTGCGCTCGATGTGGCAGGAGATAGGGACCATGCATTTGCGATTGCGTGTGCAGTCGTTGAAGAGCTTGCCGATTTCGCCTGTGAAAATACCAATCCCGGGGTTGTTGTAGTCGATACGCGACCAGACCCGGCATTTTATACAAAGGCAGTAACGGATTTCTGCCAGATCGCTGAGGCAGTTGAACTTCTCGAAGCGGCTGGGGCCCAATACCGGGGGTACAAAAACAAGCGCGGTTTAATTGGCGCTACTGCGGCTGTCGCGAGTGTGCTTGCGGATAGCACTTCTGAAATCCTTGTGTACCGGCAACCGGAACAATGGAGTACTCCTCGCGAAGTTGACCGGCAAAGTCTGTTCGATGCGGAAAAGGCAACATTCCCGCACACTTGGGATACCGTGGACACTGCAAACGATGTTGTGGTATGCGTACCGCATTCTCCAGATCCGGTACTATTTGGCATCAGGGGTGAAAGTCCCTCGTGGGTAATAATTGCGCGGCAGATGGTCCAATCGGAGAAACCGGGGATTGAACAGATCTGGGTCACGAACCAGGGGACAGATGCGCATATCCTTGCAGGCAGGATTGGTGTGCTTTGCGAAGGGCTCTCGTACCGGGTCCGGGGCATTGTTACGGGTGCCCCTAAAACCGGAATGGGCGGGCATGTTTCTTTCATGATGACCGATGGAGAAAATTCCTTGCTGTGCATGGCCTATGAGCCCACAAAAAATTTCCGGTGTATCGTGCGCCAGCTGGTGCCGGGTGATGAGGTGATCACCGTCGGGAGTTTCAAGAAAGGGAGTATCAACTTAGAGAAGATCCGGATAGTCTCGCTCGCCCGGCCATCGATCACCCGCCCCCCGCTCTGCTCCGCGTGCAACAAACGTATGACGAGTGACGGGACAAGGAAAGGCTACAAGTGCAAGAAGTGCGGGGCGAAAGCTGGTGATCCCGAAGTGAAGGAAATAATACGGACGCTCACAACCGGGTGGTATGAAGTCCCGCCAATGGCACGAAGGCACTTAGCGAAGCCACTGTGCCGGGGCGAACCAGAGTATTGATACATTCATTGGTGACCGAATGGTCGCCCACTTCGCTAATGCAGAGCCTTCGGACGACAAAGCGTATCATCTCACCATGCATTTCTTTTGAGAAGAATCGTTCCGGGTAACAATCCGGAAAGTAAAAGGTGTTACAAAGATGCGGGGCGCACGACCGGTCGTTACCATTGATTCAGCGAGAAAATTTGCCGAGAGGCGGGGATACTGCTGGGTAGCCAATCCGGATACGGATCTGCCGTACGATGCTCTTGCCTACCGTGACCATGATGCGATTGCTATCCGGGTGCGAACATGTCGTAATTCTCCGGGCGAGTTCGACATGTGGGAGGATTTCTTCTGCGAGGATTTTGAGATCCTCAAATTACTTCCGATGCCGGAAGGGATCGGTCGGGAGCTCTGGGTGCGGTATGTCTGGAGCCGGGCTTTCCAGCGGTACCGGGTACACGATGACAGGTTACAGAGATTAGCATGATTGACCGTGAAAAACCGGTTTTTAAGAGAGGTGTCAAATTCAGGAACGATTCTCCAGGCATCCCGCCAATCCAGAGAGACGAGAGTGGATAAGCCCAATTTAAGCCCCGTTTGCCAATCGGACAAAGGTCATTTCCGGCTCCAGTGGAAGTGCGTCAACACCTGTGGAAAATGTCTCTAAAAATGCTTTATTTTAAAAAATAGGCGTTTAAATCAAAATAAAACATGTTAAAATAGCGGGCTACAAACAGCCCCTTTTTTAGAGGGGGGGTGTAGCACGGTCAAAGAGAAAAGAACCCCATTTTTCAGAATAGCCCAAAAATGGGGTTTATTTTCATTTTCAACTGCATTCTTCAATTATTTTGATCTCATCTGCTTTCAGGACAATTATCCAGTGTACCGGCGAATCGATCTGCCGTTCTGTCGACCCGATCTCCATCAAAAAGGAACGCAAATTACCACGTTTTTAGCAGGTTCGAGTATCCCGTAAAAAAGAGATGGAAACGGATTTTAAAAAAGAATTCAGATAAGTATGGTTTCCTCAAGACCTTTGAAGTGCATATCTCCGGTCAGCACCTTCAGGTTATGGATCCGGGCAGTTGCAAGGATCATGCAGTCCACGGCCCCCATACCATTACCCTTCTTCTTTTGTCCGGTCCTGATCGTGCCAGCCGCGATCGCGATCTGCATATCGACCGGAATCACTTCAGCATGAGTGAGGATTGTAGCGATGAAAGAACCGGTTTTTTCTTCTCCGTATAGATCGTTGAAGCGGTACTGGAGCTCGTACAGTGTCAGCACTGAGACTGCAAGCGGGGAATTCTGCTCAATGCATTCCAGTGCCTGCCGTCCCCAGGGACTGTTCCGGAAGATCTCGATCCAGGTATAGGTATCGATGAGGATGCCGGTCACTCCGCATCTTCCTCTGCAACCTCTCGGTCGTGGTCGCGGTAGATCGCTTCAATATCCAGATCGGGAAAAATGCCGAGCAGCGAGCTGAGCGGTTTGACAGGGATGAGCTCGATGTGCCCTTTGGTTTCCCGGACCTCGAATCGGTTTACCGTGTAATGGTCCCGGATCTTTTTGGGAAGTACCATCCGCCCGGTTGCATCTACGGTGATGACCGGGCCGGTGTCCTGCAGGTATTCTGCCATTGGTTCGTATACGCCAGTGTACTTCTTTTTTTTTCCTGATCGCGAACTTTTCTGTTTCATATCAAAATCCCTTCCCGTGTATGAGTGAGTGTGGGTTTTTTGGAAAATAAAAGTTTTGGTAAAAATATAAAAATGGTAAAAAATATAATTGGAAATTTTCACTTCCGGGAAAGATCGGCTATTGTAATTTTTGCAGAAAATCCCTTTACACATGCTGCATTTTTTCATCGCAGGATGTGCTCATTTCGACACGGATTCTTCCACCACCGTAATCTCGTCTTCTGTCAACCCGTAAAGTCCGTACACCAGCGAATCGATCTGCCGGTCAGCTGACTCAATCTCCTGCGTGATGAGCCGCTTTTCCTGATCGGTCATTGTATGGCTCAGGTGTTTGTGCAGTTCCAGCATTTCGGTGACGAGCGTGACCATCCGGTCATGACGTGCTTTGTCATCAGGATTGTCGAAGTCGATAGTGTAGATGGGGAGATTTTTGAGATCCTGCCAGGAAAATACCTGCGGGTCTGCTGACCTCAGTTGCCCGGATTTTTCAAACACAAACAAGATGAGCCGGCTGTTCAGGACACCCAGAAGGTATAGGCTTGATGAAGAAATCGTGTAGGCTGTTGAATCCGCAATCGCCCGGTCTTCATCAATGGCAAATACCGGTCTTTTGAATTGGTGCCGGAACAGGATCTTCGGATTTTTTTCCCGCCAGAAATCATTGTCGCAGGCACTCTCCCACCAGACATACCCGGGATTTGAAAGAATCCCGGCATGAGCAGCAGTTCGTTTCAGGTGCCGGGCGAGGGACGGGTGCCTTTTTTTAAACCATTGCCAGGGATGGGGCACGGCTGCCGGATGGGTGTTCGTCCAGCCCGGCGGAATAAAAACGATGGATCTCCCCAGGGGGTCCACGTGATACCGGTCAATGTCACTCCCGGACACGAGCCGTCGTAAGAGTTTTTTGCACCGCGGATCTTTTTTAATCAGATTTTTCCTGGCCTGCGCATCGATCACAAACAGTTCACTGCATCTGGTTTCAATACCGACATGTACCTGCCCCATCACGAAATCCTCAAGCGGTGTACCGTTCCGATACACTTTTTCAAGAAGGTCCCGGGTACGGGTATCAGAAAGGGCCCAGCCGCCATTATCCAGCTTGGCCTGATCCACCGGGAACCGGTGTGCCCGGATACATTCATCCAAATCTCCGGAAAACGAGATGTCCGCCATTGTCGCGCAGAATGGATGGGTGGGGGGCCGGTTGCTGATCCGGAGAATACAGGGTGCACTGCCGGGCCTGCACTTTTCAGTGACGGAAAAATCCACAATCTCTTCAATCTGCTTTGTTCCAAGCAGCATCCGCAGGGGCGACCCGCTCGATCCACGGAGCCAGCGGTTGTTCAGGAAAAAAGAGAGGGTCCCCCCCGTCCTGAGGAGAGATAACCCTTTTTCGATAACATACGCAGATTGATCTGCCAGCGGATGGTAGACCTGGTAGTGCCGCTGGAAATACTGCTGGATCCATTCACGATCCTCAAGGAGGCCTTCAGGAGGGTTGCAAAGGACTGCATCAAATCCCCCGGTGGCAAAAATTTCCGAAAAGCCTTCTGGCCAGTTGAACATGGCGAGAGTGTGACGGTCCCGGGCAGGACAGAACATCCAGGACTCATCATGGATGATCTCCGGGCCGATGAGTGCATTACCGCACCGGATTGTATGCCGGAGATCCTGGAATACCTCTTCTGACAGGGTAAAGAAATCTTTCGGAGTTTGCCCCGCCGGTCGGTTCTCAGCGAGCCGGAAGAACAGGAGCATTCTCGTCACCGCAACAGCATGCCGGTTTATGTCAAGTCCGTGGATGGAGCCGGTCAGGATCTCCCTGCGCTCCTCGAAAGTCAGCGCCCGGTTACCATTATTTTCGAGGATGTGCCTGTACACAGAAAGGAGAAAAACTCCCGCTCCACACGCAGGATCAAGGACACGGAGCGGGAGGATCTCCCTGGCGGACCGGTTTTTTCGGGCAGCCGCAAGGGTGCTCTTCACCAGATACTCAATCGCGTGGAGCGGGGGTGAAGTCGTCCCGCCAGACCGCGTAGTATCATGCGTATCGATAATGGCAGCCTGGTGTGCTGCTGATCTTCTGACAGTACGGGTGAGATAGCGCAAAAAGACCTGAGCGAGGATCTCTGCCGGCATGGACGCAAGATCGTATCGTCGATCAGCGGAGGTGAGTGCAGAAAGAATTGTGATGAGAATACCGTCTTCAAGTACAAGATCTGCCAGATAGTCTGAGTTCTCATGAGACACGTGGGGATCATCAGCGTATAAAATGCGGGAGTACTGAAGAATTTTAAGAAGCGTTTGATTGATGTCATAAGTGTCCTGTGTACCCATGAGCGTCCCTTCTTCGATCAGGCCCCGGTCTTCTGCAATGCGCAGGAACATGAAGGAGAGGATAATCCGATTAACGGCGGTTGCGATCTGTTCACTGCGCATGCCAAGATTGTTCCGGGCAATGCTGCGGGCGAGTTGTTCCCGCCATTGGGTGAGATCGGAAAGAAGAATTCTTTCGGGTTTCAACTCAGCATTACCCGTTGATTGAACCGCATTGACTGAAGTGGGATTTTTGGTTAAGCCACGGTCGTGTTGCGATGCCGTCATGAAACGTCCCCTAGGAAATACTTTCGATTGATAGCTGAGTTCTGTGTTTTTCATTGGTTGGGAAGAACATTAACTCCAGCGTCCGCGTCACTCTTATGACAAGGCTGAAAAGCTGTTATCTGCCCGGAACACCAATACCCTAGCAACAACCGGGGGGATATAAATCACACTGCAATGCGACGAGCCGGTCACCCAGCTCCATGTCAAACCGAAGATGACCGTCAATGAACTGGTCAACGCGATGGGAAAAGCCGGTGCGTACAATGGCGGGGCACTGTCAAGAGCAGCAACCATTTATGAACTGATGCTGCGTGATAACCAGGCGACAAAATTCTTCGGGCTTGCCGGCGCGATGGTGCCTGCCGGCATGGGCGGGATCGTTTCTGATCTCGTGAAAGCCGGGCATATCGATGTGCTTGTATCGACCGGCGCAAATCTTACCCACGATATAATCGAGGCGATCGGGTGCCAACACTTCCACGGGACAGCGTTCTGCAACGATGTCGAACTCCGGCATGACGAGATCAACCGAATCTATGATGTCTATCTCCCCAACGAGGTATTTGAGCATTTCGAGGAATTCATGCAGAAGGTGTTCGGAGAACTCGAACCCGGCAGCACCATCTCCATATCCGCTCTCCTCAGGCATATCGGGAAGACCCTGAAGTCAGGTATCCTGCACACCGCGTATCACAATAATATCCCGGTGTATTGCCCCGCGGTGCAGGACTCGATGATCGGCCTGCAGTACTGGCTCTTCTCCCAGACCAGCAAGGTGACGGTCGATGCATTTGCCGATATGCCGGCGCTTATGGACCGCTGCTTTACCGCAAAGAAAGCCGGAGCACTCCTGGTTGGCGGCGGTGTGCCGAAAAACTTCATCCTCCAGAGCATGCTTATGACCCCCAACGGTTTTAACTATGCAGTACAGCTTACCGGGGACCGCCCGGATCTCGGCGGACTCTCCGGTGCGACGCTTGATGAAGCCCGCTCATGGGGAAAGATCACGGAAGAGGCACAGGCAGTTACCGTGTATGGCGACGCGACAATCACCCTCCCCATCCTTGTCGCCGCAGTTATGGAGCGGATGCACCATGACTGAACTGATTCTCGCTCTCGATGTAACCGAGAAGAAAAAGGCGCTCGCTATTGCGCATGCATGCGCACCACATCTTGACGCGATAAAACTCGGTTACCCGCTTATACTCTCATGCGGGCTTTCGATAGCACAGGAGCTTGAGGGGGAAGATCTCCCGCTTATCGCTGACTTCAAAGTAGCCGACATCCCAAACACAAACCGGCTCATTGCGGAGCAGGTCTTTGACGCAGGGTTCTCATCCATCATCTGCCACGGGTTCACCGGAAAAGACGCCGTTCAGGCCTGTGTCGATACCTCTTCTGATTACGGGGGAGCATGTTTCGTTGTCGCAGAGATGAGCCACCCGGGCGCTACCGAATTCTTCCAGGGGGGGGCTGCGGAGCGTATCGCACGTCTTGCCATGGATTGTGGGGCAGATGGTATCATCGCCCCTGCTACCCGTCCGGACCGGGTAAACGTGCTGCGACACATCGTTGGCAACCGGAAGATCCTCTCACCGGGTATCGGTGCTCAGGGGGGGGATGCCAATACGGTTGCCAGGCTCGTGGACGGAATTATTGTGGGTCGCGCGATCTATGAGGCAGACAACCCGGGCACCGCTGCAGAGGGGTTTGCGCGCGTCCGTTCGGTGTAACAATATGTAAATAACCTCCATTTTGCGACCAGATCCGGGTATGCGCGGCTGATTATCCAGATATCGCCAGTTCATTGAATAAAAAGGTTCTAAATATTTATTAAGGACTTGTGCGATGTTATAGTATGGATTGGACTGCAGAACAACGAACATTGGCTCAAAAATACAAGCGACTGGACGATATTCCGGAAAAGGAGCATAAATACAAGTGCCACACCTGTCACCTTATCGTGGAAGAAAAGCCGTGCCCGCAATGCGGTGAGACGCACCTTGAGGTCATGTGCCCCCTCGACCACTGCCACTGCACCCACGAGATCATCTCAGGTATCGAGTACTGTCCCTTATGCGGGAAAGCCGTCTGCCCTGAGTGTGGCTCCCACGATGTCACCCAGATCAGCAGGGTAACCGGCTACCTGCAGGACGTCTCCGGCTGGAACGCCAGCAAACAGCAGGAACTAAAAGACCGCATACGTTATTCGGTCGCATGAGATACTATTTCGATACAAGTACTCTTTTTATCCGCGGGAAATTCCGCGCTGCAAGCACCGGAATCGCCGGGGGTATCCGCTCGGTCTCAACCCTCATAAACCACACCGTTCCTGCCGGTTGGAGCCATGAGGATCCGGAAAAGGAACTGGAATTCATTGCAGCCGAATCTGGCGCTGATCGGGAGTTTTTTGGGCTTCTCACTGCAGTGCCTGTTCAGCAATGCTGCATACTCCAGTACGATTACGTAACCGTATTCATCACTGCAGGTGTCCGCCGCGAACCCCCGGCAAATGCCGGCACCATCAACATCATTGTATGCAGCAACGAGGGGATGGAGGACGCGGCGCTGCTCGAAACCATCATGGTCGCCACTGAGGCAAAAGCCGAGGCGTTGCAGGAGATGGGCCTCCCGCTCAGCGGTACTCCCACCGATGCCGTGATAGCCGGATGCGAGGGCAGCGTAAAACACCGGTATGCCGGGCGACTTACGGATACAGGCCGCTGTGTACGCGAATCAGTACTTCACGGTGTACCGGAAGCCATCAGACGCCATGATGCAGCTGTTCCTTCCAGTCACTCCTCATTTTTCATCTTCAGCCGTTTTAAGGGTGAGCACTGGGTAGAATTGTCACCCCATGACTGCCCGTACTTTCCCTGCCACTTTCCCGGTCAGCGTTGCGATTTTTGCTATTGCCCGTTCTACCCGTGCGGGGACGAGAATCTCGGGCAGTGGGTGGAGAGTTCCAATGGGGGAAGGGTATGGAACTGTGCCCGGTGCACACTCCTGCATGAACCTGAAATTGCAGATTACCTCAAAGAATTCCCCTTATCGTCACGTGCAGAACTGATACGCTTGCGGGATAAAAAAAGAAATAAAAAAATTACTCCTTAATTCCAAGCGCTGAAAGGAGCTCAGGCAGGGGGATGCCATGTGCTTCGGCTGCCTCACGGATCGTCTCACCACGGGCGATTGCGCATCCGACACAGCCCATACCGAACTTGAAGAGTACTTCGGAAGACTCTGGTTTTGCTTTTAATAGATCATAGATCGTGCTGTCAGCGGTAATTTCAACCATGTATCTCTTAGTCACTGTGGTAAAACATAAACCTCACGATTGCGGCGGTTTACTTTCACCATGCATACTTCGTAATATATAGGCATGATCAGAACCGATGAGTACCTGGAGATGTACGAATATGGATTTTTCCGAAACAGCAGACAGAATCTCCCGTAAGTTCCAAAAGAGCGGACAGACCATTGATCCCAAAAAGATTGAGGGGAAACTCCGCAGGCTGATCGAGGAGTTCGGCGTCCAGCCGTCTGAAGCAGAGCGCAGCGTGACCAATGACCTCGCAAAGGAGTTCAACCTCCCTCAAATGGCTCCAGGCGGCGGGGGAGGAAAGAGCGGGAGTGCAACAGAGCCAAAGAAGATCGCGGATGTGTCACCCGAGGAATGGGTAACCATCGAGGGCAGGGTTGTCGCACTCTCCTCACCTGCATCGCCAGCAATTGCCCAGAGCGGTATAATCGCTGATGACTCCGGGGGTATACGGTTCGTGGCATGGGCAAAGTCGAATGCACCTGCGATGACCGTGGGCTCATGGTACCATATAGAGGCAGCGGTAGTTGACGAGTTCAAGGGTATTGCAAGCCTGAAGATCCATTCTGGTACCACCGTAAAAGAGAGCGCGACCGATGGAGCACTTATCCCGGGTACGGTGCCGATTGTTAATCTTCATACGGGTGTGGGCAGTGTTCGTGCCAAGGTGATCCAGGAATGGGATGCTTCCCATGAGAGGATGCTCCAGTCCGGCCTATTGGGTGACGAAACGGGAACAATAAAATTTGTGATCTGGAAGGAAGCGGGGAAGGAAAAACTCGCGGTGGACTCTGTCTACAATATCTTCTATGCTCTGGTAGACGAATTCAACGGCAGGCTCTCACTCAACTTAAACACCGCAACGATCATGCAGGATGATGGCGACATTCTGGTGAGCGGGGGGATTGTGGCAGTGCGGGGGGCACTCGTGCATATCGCACCCGGCTCCGGGATTATCAAGCGCTGTCCGGTTGAGGGATGTAACCGTGCCCTCTCACGCCAGAACTATTGCCCGGTCCACGAGATCCAGCCTAAATTCATCTATGATCTACGGATCAAGGGGTGGCTTGATGATGGTGAAAAGACGCATAACATCCTGCTCCAGCGCGATGTGGTCGAGTCCCTGACCGGGATCACGCTCGATGCCGCAAAAGAGATCGCCGAGAACAACCCGCTTGGCATGGACGAAGTGTTCCTCCGGATGCGGGACACCGTGCTCGGGCGCTATGTCACCTGTCACGGGCGCGAGATCGATAACCGCCTGCTGGTCAATACCTGTGAGCGTCTTACCTTTGAGCGCGGCGAGCATGCTGCACTGCTGAACCGGGCCGGGGGTGCACCATGAGCACCAATGCCCGGGAAATAGGGCGCAAGGAGGGATCGTTCGAACGCGAACCGGCGCGGCGGGTTTTTGCCAGTGAGCTGCGCGAGTGTCGTTACGATTTCAGGGAGGGCACAGATGAGAAGAGCCCCACGTTTGTTCTCCTGCCAACCGGGGAGCGCTGTAACCGAATATTTATTGTGGGCACCCTGACTGAAAAGCAGCGCCAGGGGGACCAGAACATCTTCTATCGCGGCCGGGTGGTAGACCCCACCGGGACCTTCTTTATCATGGCAGGCAGTTACCAGCCCGAGGCAATGCAACAGCTCGCCAAGATCGAAGCTCCGGCGTTTGTTGCTGTCATTGGCAAGCCGAGCCTCTACAGGAAGGATGAAACCAGCACCCCCTTGGTTTCCGTCCGCGTGGAATCGATCAATGTCGTGGACAAGGACACCCGGGAACTCTGGGTGCTGGACACTGCCGCACGAACGCTTGACCGTATTGATATATTCAAAACGAGTACGGAGCCGGATGTAATAAAAGCAAAAGAACAGTATCCTGCCATCGATCCGTCAATATTCCGGAGGATGGCATACGATGCGCTGGCCCAGATCAAAATTTAATCAATTTTTATAACTACTCAGGGCACTGCCCGAAATAATCCCTCTTTTTTCAAATGCGATCCGGTTTTTCATTGCGAAGCAAACCTTATCATCCCCGGTTCCAATCACTCACCGATCTACTATGGAGCAAAAGGAGCTGAGTGCGTTAATCAAAGACCTTGACACAAAAGTGCTCAAGGAAGAGGCAAAGAAACAGGGACTTAAACTCGGGCGCTGTCCGACCAAGATGAGCATCGCAAAAATGCTGCCTGAAGAGACCCTGAAAAAAATGGCAAAAAAGTGAGCGTGGAGAACTCTATAATTATGAGCGGTGTGCCTGCGCCTGCCACCGCTCCAGAACTTCAGAACCTTCGATAAAAACGAGCCTGTGTTTGCGTGCATAGAGCTTGGCATCTTCTTTTGCGAGTGCATAGCCGGATTCGTCGTCCAGCATCTCGCAGATGGTGACGGCCGGGGTAATGCCGGCCATCTGTGCCATCGCGATTGAGAGCTCGGTCTGCCCTTTCCGCTGGTCAA
>Ga0315276_10004890_pt1 | contig 12334 bp, 10 predicted proteins | sample YL17G05_0_MG_FD_204542 | JGI IMG/M metagenome (GOLD analysis project Ga0315276, IMG submission 204542) | Sediment microbial communities from Yellowstone Lake, YNP, Wyoming, USA - YL17G05_0 | ecosystem: Environmental > Aquatic > Freshwater > Lake > Sediment | place: USA: Wyoming | collected... | reverse complement strand
GGGGGGGGGGGGGGGGGGGGGGGGGGGGGGGGGGGGGGGGGGGGGGGCGCCGGGGCCGCGCGCGCGCGCGCGCGCGCGCGCGCGGGCTCCGCCCCCACCCCCCGGCACTCGCCTTCAACGCGTACCGCACCCGGGCCGCCCGCCCCCCGTACGACTCGTACGGCAGCTCCACCCGCGCAAACTCAAAGGGGAGGGTGGCGGTGGCGGCGAGCACCCCCGGCGGCGCGAGGTCGCGGACGAGCGTCACGAAATCGTGCCTGCCCCCCCGCCCCTCCCCCGCCAACTCCACCCGGCCCAGCAGGCGAATCTTGACGCCGGCGTGGTCCAGGCGGCGGCCGGGGGCGGGGGTGACCCGGACCTGGGGGGCGGAGGGGGGAGGGGGCGGGCCGGTCGGGGAAGCGCGAGAGGCTGCCGCCGCGGCCCCTCCCTCTTTCCCTCCCTCCCTGCCTCCCTCGCCCACCTCGCCCGCCACCGTATCGCCGTCGCAGAAGAGGGGCACCGGCTCCGGGTCGCCCCCCCCACGCGGGCGCGCGAGGGCGGTCGCGCGCGGGCCGCCGCCGGGGGGCGGCTTCAGGTCCAGGGTGAGGGTGACGGGGGGGGCGAGGCCCAGGTTGTTGAGCAGGTTCTGAAAGGGGGCGAGGAGGGGATGGATGGGATGGGCGCGCGCGGCGCGCCGGCTCCCGCGGCGCCCGGCGCGTGCCGGCACGAACGCTTGCGCACCATGGCGACCGGGGAGGCGTGCGCCGGCGCAGAGCGCGCGCCGACGCGGAACGAGAGTGTGCGGCGCTCGACGCCCAGTCTCACCACCTCCACCATGGCCCGCCGCCGCCCGCCACCGTCCCCCCCTCCACCCTCCGGCCCCACCCGCGCCCGCGCCCTGGCCGACGGCTTGCTGGCCGACCCTCTCGGCGCGGCCAACGACCTGCCAGCGTTGATCGCACTGGAAGGGGTGCCGTGCGACGAGGTAGGAGGAGGGGGGGGAGAGCGGGGTGCGGAACGGGGGCGCGGCGGCGGTGGGAGCCGCGGCCGCCGCATGCGGCGGCCGCGTGCAGCCCCACGGGCCGCGCCGCGACCGCTGCGCGCATCCGCACGTGCTGCATTGCGCATCAGCACGCGCTGGAGCGGCGGGCGGGCCCCGCCAACCCCCCTCTCCCTCGCAGCCGTCGGCCGCGACCGCCGCCGCGGCGGTGCGCGGCGCGATGCTCGTCTTCCAGGACGCCGGCGCGCGCGGAGACCTCTCCGGCCGCGCCCGCGGGGGATGGAGAAGGGGAGGAGGCGGAAGCCGCCTACCGCGCGTGGCTCGCGGCACGCGCCGCCGACCACGCAGCCGCCACCCGCCGCCTGCTCACACGCGCCGGCCGCTTCCCCGCCGCGCAAGCCGCGGCCGCGCGCGCCGCGCTCGAGGCGGCGCGCAGCGGGGAAGCCGGCGCGTGCGACACGGGCGGGCTCGCCGCGGCGGTCGACGCCCTCCTCGCCGCCGACCTCGCCCCCGCCTCGGGCGCCACCCCCGAAGCCGTCGCCGCCTTCCTGGCCCAAACCGCCGCCGCCGACGTGCGGTACGCGGCCCTGCGCGGCGTCGCGGCCGCGGGCGAGCGTGTGCGCCGCGCGGCCGAGCGTGGCGGCCTGCCCGCCGCGGCGGCCGGGGCCAGGGCCGGGGCGTCGACGTCCGAGTCGGAATCAGACCCCGACTCGGACGCCGGCGGCCTGGCGGCGCGCGTCGCCGACGCGGGGCGCACGCTCTCGGATTTCCTGCTCGCCCTCCCCGCCGAGACGCCGTCCGCGGACGCCTCCTGGTGCGGCGCGTCGGACATGGGCGGCGCAGCGGCATCCGTGGGCGCCGACGGGTCGAGGGCGCGGCGCAAGCGGCGGCGCGACGGCGCCGCCGGCGCCGCCCCCTCGACCCCCTCGTCCGCCCCTCCGGCTGCCTGGGCCTCCCTCTCCCGCCAACGCGCCGCCGCTTCGTCCGCGTGGGCGGCCGCCCTGCGCGCCCCCCTCCCCCCCGACGCCGCGCGCCGCCTGCTCGCCGCCCTCCCCGCCTGGCTCCCCCACATCGCCCACCCCGTGCGCCTCTGTGACGCGTTGGCGGACGCGGTGGCGGCGGGTGGGGCGACGGCGTTGGCCGCTCTGGGCGCGCTCATCGAGCTCGTCCTCCGCCACGGCCTCGAGCACCCGCGCGCCTACGCCTCGCTCTACTCGCTCACCGCCCTGCCCTCGCTCACCGGCCCCGACCGCGCCCGGTTTGCGGGGCTGGCGGACGCGTTCCTGGCGTCCCCGGCCGTCCCCGCGTACGTCGCCGCGGCGTTCGCCAAGCGCTTCGCCCGCCTCGCCCTCGCCGCCCCGCCGCCCGCCGCGGTCGCGTGCCTCGCGTTTGTGCACAACGTGCTGCGCCGGCACCGGGGGTGCGGGGGGCTGCTGCACCGGGAGGCGGCGCGGGCTGGCGACGAGGGCGCCGACGCCGACGCCTCGGCCGCCGCCGACCCGTACGACGCCGCTGCCGCCGACCCGGCAGCTTCGGGCGCTGTCGCGTCCAGCCTGTGGGAGGTCGCCCACCTCGCGCGCTCTGCGCACGCGGCCGTCGCCGCCGCCGCGTCCGCCCTCCTCGCGTCCGACCCCGCCGCGCGCAAGGGCGGCGAGCTCGATTACGCCGTCGCCGTCGCGGGCACGTACGGCACCGCGGTGGCGGCGGGGGCCGCGCGCCGGGTCAAGCGGCCGCCGGCCGTCACGGCGCCGGCGGGGCGCGCGGCGCCGCTCTGGGGGGGCGCCGCGGGCGGCGCTTTTGCCGCGTGGGCGTGAGAACGGTGTGGGTGGAGGGTTGCTGCTGGGGAAGTGCGTGTAGGCGCACGTGCGGGGGCGCGGCTGCAGCGCCAAAAGGCGGCCGCCGGCCCCGCCGGCCCCACCACCCGCACAGTCACCGCTCACTTTCCCGCCCGCACTCTGCGAGGAAAGGGAAGGAGCCTGCAACACACGCGGGCCGCGCTGCCGACCCCCGTCCCCCCTCTCCAGGCCGCACACGGCAATGCGTTGACAGGCGACGGAATGTAATGACAGGCGACGGAATGTATTGACAGGCGACAGTCTTTTTTCACAGGGAAAAAATACTATTTCCCTGCAGCCGCCGCGATCGACAGCCAACGAAGGCCCATCAACACGGTCACGGCATTCTTCCCGCCGGGCTCCTGGGGCAACGACGACAGCGAGGGGGCCGTGCCCGTCTGAGGCGTCCCCCACAGGTCGCAAATGTACCCGAACTGGTCGTCCGTCTCCGAGTTCACCGGCGCAGCAGCATAGTATGAATTCGCGACGCACGTCGAGGCTACGGGGCCCGTCGAAACGCCGAAGTACCCGTTCGCTTGTGCCCAGGTTCCCGTGAAATTGGTGGGCATTCTCGTCCACTCGCTGCCCTGCTTGAACTGCTGGCAGATGCCCGTGCACGCTTTCGAGGAGGCGACTTTCGCGACGCTGCCTAGATAGACGAGCGTGGTCGGCGGCCCAGCAACCCCAGTCTGTGTGTTGATTCCAGCTTCGAATATTGTCGCCCCTCGCCAGCGGATGACAGCCGCCGCAACGGAGTCTAGAGCAGCGCCAATGGCTGCATCCGCTGCTTCCTCTTTCGTCGGGAGGACAAAGGGCGGCCCGTCTTTTGCTGCCGGTGGAGTCGTCGTCACGCACGACTCCGCCACCGCAGAATAGCGACCGGGGAAGAGAACGCTCGATGTGCCGTGCTGTTCGCTCTCTGCATCGGTAGACAGGACGAGGGCGGGGCAGGGTTGCACAGCTGTTTTGGCAAAAAGAAGGCAGTCGCTTGTTCTGGGGCTAAACGTGGCGCCATAACAGCTGCCACCAGCTACAAACTCCTTAGTGCATTTTATGAAGCATTCAAACGCAGATGTAGCGTTGGTCGTGGAGGCGGGAGGGCCAGCCCCGATGCGGGTGGCGGCAAGGTAGACGGGCTGTTTTGGAAACGGGGAGGTCAGGGAGTTGGTCACCAAGGTTTCGCTGCCCCGCTTCTTCTCTCTTTCGAAAACTGCACTGAAACGCGCCGCTCCCGTGCACTCCTTGCCTTGTGTGAGAGCGCGGCTTCCAAGGCAGCGTCCATGCCGCCCATGGTGGCGTTCTTGTTCAAGGCGGTGGCCTGACGGGTTTGAGGGGGGAGGTTGGGAGCAGGGGAGTGGCTGAAACAGAAAAAAAAGCGCTTTCCGAGGCGCGCTGTACCCCCGGGGGGGGCGGCCGGGGGTGGTGCCCCACCATGCATGGCGCACGCCGATGCGCGCTGCGTTTGCGGCACCCGCGCGCCGCCCGCGGCCGCGGCCGCCCGCGCCGACGCGGACGCGGCCGATGCAGCCACCGCAGTGACCATTTTGAGGTCGGCAGCGGCGGCGGCGGCCCGGGCGGCGCCGCGCGCGCGCCGCGGCTGCCATTGGCGCGCGCCACATGTGGAGCGCACCTCGGCCGTCATCATGACCGCGGCGACCGCGGCGAGAATGACCATGAGCGTCATTGCGACGAGGCAAGGGAAGGCGGGAGGGCGGGGAGAAGGGAGTGCGAGGAGGGGGGAAGTGCGTGGTGAATATGCGCAGGTGTGGGGGCGCGGCTGCAGCGCCAAAAGGCGGCCGCCGGCCCCGTCGCCCCCCCCGGCAGCGCGCGGGCGGCCGCCAGGGGCGCGCCGCGAGCGGACGCCGCGCCCTCAGAGCGCGCGCGCGCGCGCGCGGCCCCCTCCCGCCGCCCTCTCTCTCCGCCGGCCACCCCCTCTCTCCGCACGCTCTACTCCATCCAGCCCAGGTGCTCGAAGTGCGCTAGCAGCTTGAGCGAGAGCAGCGCTTCGCTGTCGTCGCTGCTGCCCTCGTCCGCCTCCTCCTCCCCGTCCCCCGCCTCCACCCCGCCTCCATTCCTTCACCAGCCAGGAGCGCTTCGGCGGCGACCGCGCGCGGGTGGACCCGCGGGTCTTACCGCGGGTCGTCGCCCACGTTGAGCACGATCGGCCCCAGCGCCGTCGTCGCCGCTTGCACGCCGCGGTCGCCGGGGCGGCGGCGGCCAAACAGGGACGCCACGAGGGGCGCGAGCGGCGCCTCCGACTGGACGAGGGCGGCTTCCAGGCCGTCCGCCCCCGAGGCGGCCACGCGCACGGGCCACGTGATGCGGTCGGGTTCAGAGCCGGCGGGGCGGGCGCGCGGATCGAGGACGAGAACGCGGCGCCATGGGTCAACCCGCATTTGGTCGACACGCCGCTCGAGCGCGCGTGGTATGGCGCGCCCGACACGCTGCGCGGCGTGTTTCGGTTCCGGTGCAAGACGGTCGGCGGCGGCGGCGGCGCCATCGACGCGCGCGTGCCCGCGCTGCCGCTAACCGACGCGTGCGACGGGTGGGGGGCGCCGCCACCGGACATCGTCGGGCTGTCGATCTGAGAGGGAGAGGGAGGAAGGAGACGCACGCCCCCGCACCCCACGCACGCCGCACCCCGCCCCACCCCACGCACGCCGCACCCCGCCCCACCCGCCCCACCCCACGCACGCCGCACCCCGCCCCACCCCACCCTGCAACGCCACCCCTCCCGGCGGCAGCGGGCCAACGGACGAGAATGTCACACACGCGCGCCGCCCCGCCGAGCGCACGCCCTTCTGCCTCCTCTCCCCTCACAGCACCGGCGCAAAGCCGCCGCCGCCGTCCCCACCCGACGCGCTGGGCGTCCCCAGCGCCGCCGTGGGCGACGCGACGCCCCCCAGCGAGATGGGCGGCAGGTGCGGCGCAGTCGGCGCGGTCGGCACAGGGAGCAGCGGCGACCGCGGGGACAGCAGGAAAGGGGGGAGGGAGGCGGGCGGGAGGCCCGGGGCGGCGGGCGCGGCGCCGGGGGGGGAGGCAAAGCCGCCCAGGGAGCCGGGCGGGAGGCCGGCTGCGGCGGACGCGGACGCCGCGGCAGCATACTCTGCCGGCAGCGCCACGAGCTGGTACCCCGGCGGCAAGGCGGCCGTGCCGCCACCAGGCAGGGCGATGTATTGGACGGGCGCCGGCGACTGGGCCGGCGGCGGCGGCGGCGGCGGCGGCGGCGGCGGCGGCGGCGCGCGCGGCCGCCGCGGCGCCGCGCCCGACGACGCGCTCGACGACGGGCCGGCGGCCGGCGGCGGCGCGTCGTTGCGCGCAAACCGCCCCCGCACGCGCGGCCGCGCGTCGGCGAGCGTCTTGCGGCACACGTACTTGATGCGCTTCGTAAAGTTGCGCTCGTGCCGCTTGTGCCGGTAACGCAGGATGGCCCGCACCCGCTCCGACGCTGGCAGGCGGGCGGCGGGGTAGGGGCGGCCCTCGGGGGTCGTGAGCTCGAACACGCGGGCACCCGCCGCAAACGAGCGTGGCGCGGCGAGGGACGCGAGGTCGGCCGCGGACGCGGACCGGCCCATGCCACGGCGCAGCTCGACCGCGGAGCGCACGCGGCGCAGGCCGCCAGAGGGAGGGGGAGGCGCGCGCGCGCGCGACGCGGCCTCCTCGGCCGCGCCCGGCGGCAGGGGCGGCCGCCTCGACGACCCGCCCGCGACCGCGCCCGACGAGCCCGAGCCCGACCCCGAGCCAGCCTCGGCTGCGGCCGCCGCCGCGACCGCGCGCGCCGCGCCGACCGCGGCCGCGCGCGGCGCGCGCCCGCCGGCGCGCGCGGGGCGCGGGTGGTGGTGGGGCGTCGGGAGGGCGGCGGGAGGGAGCAGGTCGTCGACCGAGGGGGCGGCGGGGAAGCCGGAGGGGGGGAGGGCGCCCGACGCGAACGCCGCCGCCGCGTCGAGCGCGGCCGCCTCCCTCCCCCCTTCCGGCACCGGCGGCAGCCACCCCGCGGCCTTTGGCGCCGCCCGGTGGTGCGTGGGCGAGTCGGGGCCGGCCAGGGCTTGGAGGTCGCCCGTCGAGAAGGCCGCGCGCCGCACGCCGCCGCGCGCCAGGCCGGCCGCCGCCGCCGACGCGAGCACCACCTCCCGGTCGTCCAGCAACGCGTCCAGGTCCAGGGCGCCGGCGTCCAGGGAGGCGAGCGAGTGGAAGAGGCGCTCCTCGTCCGCTGGAGGGGGGAGGGCAGGGGGGCGCGGGTCGGGGGGCGAGGCGCGGCGGCGGGCGGCGGGCGGCCCCGGCGGCCGCGTCGCGGACGCATCAGCGCGCAAATGCGCCTCTGGCCGGGCCGGCACGGCGCCAGGGGCGGCCCGCGCGGCGCGCTGCGGCCGCGCCACGCCGCCCGCGCCGCGTGTCAGCGCCGCCCGCCCCGTCCGCGCCACCCGCGGCATCGCACCACTCAGGTGCGTGAGTGGCGTCGGCTCAGCCGCCAGGGCGTCCAGCAGCAGAAAGTCGTCGTCCATGGCAGGCCTGGCCGCGCGGCGCGCCCGCGGCGGCTCGCGGGCAGCGGTGGCAAGGGCGCGGGGGGGTGGGCCCCGCGGGGACGGGCCGGGGCGCGGGGCGCGGCGGCGCGAGAGTGAGAGGGGAGGCACACGGCGGCGCCCGACCCCGACCCCGCCAAGAGAGACCGAGGCCCGCGCCGTCGCCCACACACCCATCCCGTCACCGCGGCGCGAGCATGACGGGCACGCCGTCCTCCCGCCAGACCACCCGCCCGGCGACGAGGGCGGCGACGGCGTCGGGAAAGACTTCGTGCTCCGCCGCGAGCACGCGCGCAGCGAGGCGCGCGGGCGTGTCGTCCGCGCGCACCGCCACCGGCGCCTGGGCCAGGATGGGGCCCCGGTCGTAGGCGTCGGTCACGAAGTGGACGGTGGCGCCCGACACGCGGACGCCCGACGCCAACACAGCCGCGTGCACCTTCCCTCCGTACATGCCCGCCCCCCCGAACGCGGGCAGCAGAGCGGGGTGGATGTTGAGCATGGCCCGGGGAAAGGCGGCGACCAGGGCGGGCGGGACGAGCTGCGAAAGGGGGGGCGGGCGGCGGTGAGGGGCGCTCGCGCGCTTGACCCGAGCCCATTTGCCCCCCCGCGCCTCCGTGCCTTCAAGTAGCCGGCCAGCGCGACGTAGCGGACGCCCAGTTCCCCCCGCAGCGTGTCGGCGAGCGCGGCCGCCGCCGCGTCCAAGTCGCCGCCGTCCGCCGCGGGCGGCGGGAAGCGCAGCGTGGGCACGCCCAGCCCTTGCGCAAATTGCCACCCGCCGCAGCCGGGCTTATCGGAGACAACAGCCTGCGCAAACGAGGGGGGGAGGGGGTGGGCAGGAGAAACCAAACCGAAATCCCTCCCTTCCTCCTCCCTCCCTCTCCCACTCTCTCACCGCCACGTCCGCCTCGATGCGGCCGTCCAAGGTCGCCGCGTGGATGGCCTGGAGGTTGGAGCCGCCGCCGGAAACAAACACCGCCAATTTCGCGCGCTCTGCCGCGGCCGCGGCCGCGACCGACCGCCGCGGCGGCCGGTCGCGGGCGGTGGGCGGGCATCGCCGCCGGGCGGCGGGCGGCGGGCGGGCGGCCATCGAGGGGAGTGATGGCGGCGCGGCGGGCGCCTGCACACAGCCGCGGCGGGGGAGCGGGCGCCCTCGCCGCACGCCCCGCCGCGATGCACGACCCCGACCTGGGGTCGTCGTCGGACGAGGGCGGCGACCGCGGCGGCGACGGCACGGCGCTGGCCGCCCGCCCAGGCGGGGACGCGCTGCACCGCGAGTGGGAGGCGCGCCGCACCCGCTTCTACAATGTGGGTGTGGGTGGAGAGCGGGAGGGGAGAGGAAGGGGGGCAGGAATGGCCTCGACCGACGAGGAGAAACAAAACAACTCGACAGACTGGCTACCGGGAAGGCCTCGACGCCGGCCGCGAGGCCGCCCTGCAACCCGGCTTTGACGCCGGCTTCCGCGCGGGCGCGGCGGCGGGCGCCGCGTGGGGCGCGGTCGCCGGCGCGGCGGCCGCGGCGCGCGCGGCGGCGGCGGGGGCGCCGCCGGGGGCGCCCTGGGCCAAGGACGCGGCCGAGGCGGGGGCTACCATTGCGGCCGCCGACGCGGCGCCGGCTGCCGCGCTCGCGGCGGCGCTCGGGGTGGAGGGGGCGGACGCGAGCGCAGACTCGGGCGCTGCGGCCGGCGCGCGCGCCGCCTTGGAGACCGCGTGCGCCCACCTGGCCGCGCTGGGCGTGCCCTGCGGCGTGCCCGGGCAGGACTGAGCGCACGCGGGGGTCACGCTGTTTTTTCGTTCTCTCCGCCCTGTTGCAAATGCTTCCCCACGGTCGCGACCCCTCCCCACAAACCAACATTGAGACTCGCCTCATCTGCGCTGCTTCTTGCGCGGCGGTAGGCCGAGCGCGCCGCCCGCGTCGGCAGCGACAGAGCCTTTGGCAGTGAGGGCGTCGACCGCCGCAGCAGCAGCAGCCGCGCCGCAAGCCAACGCCTCCTGCATCGCCGCCACCAGGGCCGCGCGGGGCAGGGCGCCGCCCGCGAGCGCGGCGCGCGCAGCGCCCTTGGCGCTCTTCGGCAACGGCGCGGGCGCCGCCGCCGCCGCCGCCCGCCGCCGGGGCGGCAGGATGAGGATGCCAGCATCCTCCTCGAGGGACGCGGTCGCCGGCAGCTCAGCCTCGGGCTCGGCGTCGCCACCCTCCTCTCCCTGTTCTTCGTCATCCGAGCCGAGCGCCGTCCGCGTCCCCGCCCACCGCGCCCCCCCCACTTTTTTCTCCACGCCCAGCCCGACGCGGCCGGACCGGCCGCCGGCCGCGGCGCGCGTGGCCAGCGCTTCTTGGTCGGCCTCGGTGAAGCCCGGGGCGCCGCCGATCGGCCTGCGCGCCGCTGGCGGCTGCGGCGCCGCGCCCAGGCGCGCGCGCGCGCGCGTGAACGCACCCGCCCACCAGGCGGGGGTGTGAGGAGGGGACGGGGAGGAGGGGGCGGGAGGAGGGGCTTCGGCGCGCGGCGGCGGCGACGCGCGCTCGACGCGCGCCGCGCCCTCGGCCGGCGCCGCCACGCCCAGCACGGCGGCCAGGTCGGACGCCGAGTAGCCGCCCACCGCCTTGCCCGCGCGCCGGCGCGAGAAGCGGGCGAGGTGGGAGGCTTTGGGAGGAGGGGGTGCGGCGGCGGCGGCCGCGGCCGCCGCTTCCGCCGCCTTGGCCGCCTTGGCCGCCCGCTTGGCCGCTTTGGCGGCTTTGCGGGCGGCCTTGGCGTCGGCGGCGGAAGAAGCGGCGGGCGCTTGCGCGCCGCGGTCGTCGCCGCCCCCCGCCCCCTCGTCTCTCGGCGCCGCTTTCACCTCCGCCAGCCCCGCCAGCAGCTTGTCGTACGTCGCCATGCCGGTCGCCCACGCGCGCGCCATGGCGTCGGGGTCGTTCTGAGGGAGGAGGGGAGGAGGCAGGGGGTCGGCGGGCGACGCGAGCGCCGGCAGCGCCGGCGCTCCTCTCCTCCCTCCTCCATCTCACCGCGCCCACGCCGGCCGCGTCCTGGCGGCGCTTGACCTTGACGTGCTCCTTGATGCCGCGCCCGTCGGCGCCCTAAGGAGAGGAGGGAGGGCGGAATGCGGCTGCGTCGGCCGCCGGGCGCGCCGCCGCGGCCGGCACCCGGCGCCGACGCCGACCCGACCGCCCTCCACGCCACCCCCTCGCACCAGCCCTTGCCCCTCGCGCCACCCCATGGCGTGCAGCAGCTTGTAGCCCGCGGAGCCTTTGTCCACGCCCTGGTAGAGGGAGGGCGCGCGGGCGGCGGGGGCCGTCCCGGGGTCGGACGTGGCGGGCGGCTCCATCGCGGGCGCGGGCGCGGGCACGGGGCCGGCCGCGGAGTGGGGGCGAGGGCGTCAAGTGCCGCCGCGCCACTCCTGTCGCCCTCTCCACTCCCCGCGCCCCTCGCGGCCGTCGCAGCGGACGGCGTCCGTCCAGGGCACCGGCCCGCCGTCGGCGTCGGCCTGGCGCCCGCGCAATCGCCGACCGGCGTCGGGGCGCGTCCGCCCCGCCGCCCTCTCGGGCTCGCGCCCGCCCCACATGTCCATGGCCGCGTTGAGCGGCTCCCTGGCGCGCGCCGCCTGCAGGGCGGCGAGCAGTGGCGGCCGCATGCTCGCGGCGCGCGTGGCGGCCCCTCGGCGCGACCGCCGCCCGCCGTCCGCCGTGCGCTCGACGGCGGCCGGCGCTGCGGGCGACGCCGGCGGCGCGGCCACCATGAGCGTGGACGCGGCCGCGGCCGACCGCGCCGCCGCGGCCGGCCGCGCGGTCGGCGGGCTGAGCCGGGAGCCCATGGTGCGAGGAAGAGGAGGAGAGGGCGAGGGCGCGGGGACAGCGCAGCGGCCGGGAGCAGCGCCCACCCTCGACCCGCCCCCTCCCAGACCCTCCCGGCCCCGCCCCTCGTCGTCGTCGTCTCCGGCCCGTCCGGCGTCGGCAAAGACGCGGTCATCCAACGTCTGCGCCAGCGCCGCCCCGGGCTCGGCTTCGTCGTCACGGCGACGAGCCGGCCGCCGCGCGAGGGCGAGGTCGACGGCGTCGACTACGCGTTCGTCCCCGCCTCCCAGTTTGACGCGTGGGAAGCCGAGGGCGCGCTCCTCGAGCACGCCATCGTGTATGGACAGCACAAAGGCATTCCGAGGCGCGCGGTGGACGCCGCGGTCGCGGCGGGGGACGACGTCGTGCTCCGGCTCGACGTGCAGGGCGCGGCGACGGTGCGCGCGCTCCTGCCCGGCTGCGTCTCCGTTTTCCTGACCGCGGAATCCGAGGCCGCGCTCGCGGCCCGCCTCGCGGCGCGCGGCACCGAGTCGGGCGCCGCGCTCGCCGCGCGCGTCGCGGCCGCGCGCGCCGAGGCCGCGCGCGCGTCCGAGTTTGACTACGTCATCGTCAACGCGCAGGGGGATGTCGACGGCACGGTGGACGCGCTGTGTGCGGTGATGGATGCGGAGAAGTTGAGGGCGGCGCGGCGGCTGCCGCCAAAGGGCGGGTGAGGACGAGGGGCCCCGCCCGTGTCGCGTTGTGTGTGTGTGTCGGCAGTGGTGGTCTTACAGTGGTGTGAGGCGGGGCGGGGCACCCCCGGCGGTCGCGGCGCGCCCCCCGTCTGTCACCCCGCCGCGCGCGCGGCCGCCGCGCGCGCGGCCGCGTCGGCGGCAGCGGTGGCCGCCGCGATCGGCGACCCGGACGCCACCGGCGTCAGGGCGTACACGGGGCCGATGGAGAGCACGGGCCGCGCCGCGTCGCGTGGCTCGCCGCCGGCCGGCGGCCCGAGCTCGACCGCCAGGGGGACGCAGCCCGCGCCCGCCGCCGGGAAGCGGGCGCCCCGAAAATGGTCGACCAGCGCCGCCCGACCCTGCACGCGCGCCCAGGCGACGGCGCAGACCTTGCGCGAGTTGAACGCCGACCACCGCGCGCCGTGCAGCGCGGCCGCGCAGGCGGCCGCCGCCGCGGGGCCGGTGCAGTTGACAAAGGCGTAGCCCAGGTTGCAGCTGTGTGAGGG
>Ga0315276_10004888_pt1 | contig 12334 bp, 14 predicted proteins | sample YL17G05_0_MG_FD_204542 | JGI IMG/M metagenome (GOLD analysis project Ga0315276, IMG submission 204542) | Sediment microbial communities from Yellowstone Lake, YNP, Wyoming, USA - YL17G05_0 | ecosystem: Environmental > Aquatic > Freshwater > Lake > Sediment | place: USA: Wyoming | collected... | reverse complement strand
CCCTTTCATATGTTTCGAAAGTTCGCAACGACGAACCTCTTCTGAGACGTGGACCACCAGAGGCAGCACAGGCGTCACCCGTTCATTCACCCGCACCTAAAAGAAAACGAAGCAACAATCCATTTGCCGCTTTGGAATCATCTTCGTCTGATTCTGATTCTGATTACTACTCGCCTGTGGCGGCTGCGGCGGCATCTCCTCCCGAGTCTTCACCTGAAGGTGTTGGTCGTTGCCGTCAAAAGTCTGGTGCATCATGGGCATCTTCACAACCCGTTGCACCTCGTCTTGCACCTCGTCTTGCACCTGTTGCTGCACCTCTTGCACCTCTTGCACCGCTCTTCAAGTCAACTGCAAAACCTAACTGGGGAGACACCGACTCTGAAAACGATGAAGAGTTCTTGAAGGGTTTTTGAAAGATTGGCCCTCTCGAGTAAAATAATTGATTTGCTACCGAGTGCAAATCAATTGAAACTAAAGAAAAAGAAAAAGAAAAAGAAAAAGAAAAAGAAAAAGAAAAAAGAAAAAAGAAAAAATGTTTTTTTTATAAGACAATCAACATAACTTTTTGCATGATTTTATTTTGTACTGTAGAATGCATGATACTGGTTTAACTATTAATAAATTATATAAATTTCCGTCATAATAAATTGAACGCAATAAATTAATAACTGCTTTTGTTGGATTTTCAGAGGCAAGTGTGAGTGAAAATCGTTCGGAAAAAGATTGAAATACTTGCCGAACGTAGTCATCAAAAATAACAAATAATTGTTCTTGAAATTCATGAACTGAAGGAAAGTAATGATAGAGCGCATACTTCACAGGAGTTGCCAATGAATACACATATGTTTCATCCGATGTTGCGGCAGCCACATCGAAATTATGTTTCTGCATTGATTGCATAAATGCATATGCCATTATCGCATAGGTTGACAAAGCAATGCTGCTAATTAATATATTACACGGGCTGTCGAATTTGCCAACAGCTGTGTGCATTAACCATGTTGCATATTTTTTAAATGGAAAATTAAAAACGCCACCAAATTGAATCGGTGATGGCGACAATGGTGATGGCGACAATGGTGATGGCGAAAGAGAACTTGTTTTGTATGCATTTGCTTTTTCAAACATGGCTATATATGCATCCACAACATCATCAATATTGTCATGCCATTTATGAATGTCTGAGATGTACGTAAATATAAAATGAAGGGATGTTCTCAACATGTCATCTACTTTCGGTGTTTTTCTGGTTGTTTTCCTTTTTTCTGTACTTGGCGTTCTTGTTTTGGGCGGCGTCCTTCTTGGCGTCCTTCTTGTTTTGGAGGGTGTTCTCGGTGTTCTCGGTGTTCTCGGTGTTCCGCCGCCGCGATGACGATTTTTTACATTATATCGTCGTCGTCTAACCGACATTTTTTTAATTTTAATTTTCATTTTAATCGTTTAGTATGATTTATTTTACTATTGTAACATATATATACAATACAAAAAAATATAAGAAAAATACAAGAAAGAATAATTATGACAACGGAGCTAAAAGAGGTAAAGGAAATTACAGTGTCAAATAATAATAATAATAATAATATCATTCCACCGATTGTTCATTTGATCTGGCATGGTATTGACGCACCAAGCCCGGCCGACCATCCGAATAAAAAATATAGTCAAGGATTCGCCAGCATATTGAAAAACTCAAACTGTGAAGTAAAAGTATGGTCAAAAGCAGATTGTGAAAATTTAATTTTAGAATACCCTCAATTTGAGGGAATTTACAACAAGGCCACAAATATTATGAAATTTGATATTATTCGCTACTTGATTATTTATCATTTGGGTGGAACGTACCTCGACGTTGATGTAATACTTAGAAAACCGCTTGAAAAAATAACCGCAAATGAATGTTTCTTTATTGAAACAATAATAAAGAATGTTGCAAACCATGAATCTCGGTATGAACCCATTCGAAAAGGAATTCCTGAACACTCTGTCCGAATTGCAAACTATGCATTTTCATCCAAGCCCAAAAACCCGATTTTTATGGAAATATTAACGGAGATTAGGCGACGCATGCACATTCAATCCGCTCCTAAAAATGATTACGACGTGATCTTCTTAACAGGTCCGGATGTAGTCAGCACAGTTCTGCACAGACTTGCTGCCATCTCCAAAATGAAAATAAATGTAATTCCAGAGAAAATATCAAAATCCATTTTTGTTCATGGTTGTGCTGGAGAATGGCGGCTGAAAAATTGAAATCATTTCAAAATCGTTTCAAAATCATTTCAAAATCATTTCAAAATCGTTTCAAAATCATTTCAAAATCGTTTCAAAATCATTTCAAAATCGTTTCAAAATCATTTATTTCATTTACGATACTTTTATATTTTTTACGCCCATTTTACACTGTAAAAAATATAAATTGAAAACTTATTATCTTACTTTACAATCATCAGTTCCACCACCAAGAAACACACAAGCAATCAATAATGACTCCCGTTACCAGACAAACCGCTTCCATCCACGTTGCCAGCCACGCGAGTCGCTACGACTACTTGAATGCGGCAAAGAAGAACCTCGTGACAACCGAGCAGCAGCAGCAGCAGCAGGACTACGACCAGGAATGCTTTGAAGACCACAGCGATGCTTGCATTTCCACCAGAAGAACAACCCGAAACTCAAAAGTGAAGCAACAGCAGCAGCAGCAGCATACTACTGCTTCCAAAAAAACCGTCGCATTCGCACAACAAGCGCCAGCGCAAGCGCAACAACAGCAGCACGAAGAACAGCCCACAGGCAAAAGGGTCTCAAAGAGGCAAGCGGCAAAGTACGACGCGCACAACGAAGCGGTCGAAGCGGCAAACATCCTCGCATCACTTGCTACTGCTGCTGCCGCCACCTCAAAAAAGGAGCGCACACCTCCTTACTGGACGCGTCAGCATGAGAATGCAAAGTCGAGTGCTCGTCTCCAAAAGGCAATGTCGTCTGTTCTTCAATGCGACTGAAAAGGTCTTGGGGTTATATCAGTTTCCCCGACCAAAACAAAATAAAAAAAGGAAAACAAAATAAAATAAAAAAAGGAAAACAAAACAAAATAAAAAAAGGAAAACAAAATAAAATAAAAAATAATAAAAGAAAAACAAAATATTTTTTTGTTAGTTACTTTCATTTAAACACACCTAAATAATTGAATACGAATAATATAGTCAAATCAATTAGAAAAATAAATAAAAATTTTACAGAGTTTCTTTTATAGAAATGATACATTTTATGCGAAGGTTCAAGTTCATTCCATTTTTTCTCTGCCTCTAAAAGTATTTCATAAATTACAAATCCTGATACAAAAATAAGAGCAGTTCTAAATGCTTCTAAAAAAATACGCGCATATTTATTATCTTGTTTCATAATTATATATATATATATATAATATATATATACATATATACATACTTTTACTTGCACACATTTTTTTATTTCTATTTCATTTTTTGATTATGGTAATGTATTCTCTAGTTGGCGCGCCATTTTATGACGAACGAAACCAATGTTACAAAAAAATTATTCGCATTAATAAAATGCCAACTGGAAATTTAACCCAGATTGTCAAACGCATTCGTTCTCCTCGATTGTCGCACTTTGACACCTATGATGGTTATGGTTCTAGTTGTGGTTCTGGCGATTGTTGTGGTTCTGGTTCTGGTAATACGCCTTGCATTTTTGCAGTGTTTCATCCGAATCATAAAAATAAACTTTTGACGATTGATGAACTTCCTGACCTCATGACATTCTTAGTCGATAACGGATACACAATTGACACGTCCATCACTAAAATGCTTATGAAATCCAACGTGAAACCGTCCAACGATTTGATATGTTATGTGAGTTATCCTTGATTACTAGACGCTTTTAGACGCTTTTAGAGCTGTCTTTGATTCTGAAAAAACGCTTCAAATCACAGAAACTGAATTTAAAGTTGAACTCAAATAAATCTTCTAATAAATCAATTTTTGGTTTCGTTTTATTTTTTACTTTTTTTGAAAGTGACACACACGACAACACAATGTTTCGATTTGTGTGTGGATATTTATTAATATCATACCGATCCTTCGTGCAATCAATGATTGTTTTTATAATGTCATCTGTCATATTGTTTTGAAAAAGGTAGTCAAAACATTCTTTCGCGCCGTATTCATTGTTAATATAGGCTAAACATTTCACAAGTTCTATTACAAGCGCTTTTCTCTCCATATCTTTTATGTCTAAATATTCAACATGCTCCATTACACACACGAATGCAGATACCATGTTGCACGGTATTATCGGAAACAGCTTTTTTTTGTCCATGTCGTCTCTTACTTTGAAAAATAATTCTTCTCCTTTTTGATCTTCTTCTTCTTCTTGCTGTTTTGATTTTGCTTCTTGTTCTTCTGCTTCTTGTTCTTCTGCTTCTTGTTCTTCTGCTTCTTGTTCTTGTTCTTCTGCTTCTTGTACTTCTTGTTCTTCTGCTTCTTGTTCTTCTGCTTCTTGTACTTTTTCTTCTTGTGGTTGATTTGTTTCTCGAATTGATATGACTATCATATCATCATCCGAATCGTGTATTTCTTCATTCGTTACTTTTTCATTATTTTCATTATTTTTTATTTCATTATTTTTTATTTCTTCATTTTCTATTTTTTTAAACATTGTATTCTCTGCACTTGCTGCCATTGACATTTATTTGACGATGAGTATTTATTCTTATAGATATAGATGGATAAAAAATAAATTCTATATTGGTTTCATTTATATTTTGGACTTGACTCATGTACGCGCGATATTTCAACTACTATATAAAATGAATAAAAAAACATTTTTGTATTTATTTTTGTATTTGTGCACGTTTTTCGCGTGCTTTTTATTTCTTTTTATTTATTTTTTCTGTTTTGTTTTTGTATTTATTTTTTCTGTTTTGTTTTTCTTCTGTGTCTGTGTGGTGCTGTGTGTGTGTGTTTTAGCAGCGGCTAGGCACGTCGTCAGAGCAAGGTTCCGCGTCGTAGTTGTCATTGGTGATTACAACATGGCTCGAATTGGAAAATGAGTCATCATCGTCACTGCGGTGGTGGTGGTGGTTGTCATTGACATCATCGCTCAAGAACGGCGGCTGTTGCTGTTGTTGCCGGTAAGAAGAATTGCGGCGTTGAATTGGTGGTTCTTGGGACAGTGGTTGTGACGGTTGCGACGGTTGCGACATGACTCGAGCCATGTTGTCGTATGCCGCATTCACCGCGCCAGATGACCTTCGTCGGTAGAGCGCGTCATCATTGTCTCCGCCGCATGAGTACAGCTGGTCGTCGCCACAGTTGTAACCGGACGAATGCAGAAAATCTTGAACGTGGTCGTCAAGGGGCGTCAAATCGCTCACAGCCGTTGGCGTCTCATCCGTGCACGACCTGAATCGCGAGTTGATGTACATCAGCCCGTGCTCGTGGCTCGGAATTGCACAAATGCAGATGACAAGGTCGGTGGTCAAATCCTTCAGCATCTCGTCATCCGCAATTCCATTCTGCTCCGCGAATTCCTTGATTTCATCCTTGAGTTCGGTCGCGCGATGAATGAGTGCATCCTTTTCTTCTTTGAAGCCATTTTGTTTTTGGTCCCGCTCACTCCAATGGCTCGTTGCCATCATCTGATGAAACGCCTGCTCACTCTTCTTCAACTCCTTTGCATCCTTCATCAGCACCAAAACTGCCCAGCGCTTGCGCTCCTTTTGCACATCGAGCGAGTGTGTCGTCGCCGATATAACAGAGTATGGTTTGCAAAAGGGGAAATTGGGCGGCTCGTCAAGGTCTGCGTTGTCGAATGAGCGGAACTGCATTCGCACGTAGATTTCTTTGACTCGGTGTCTGTCCTCATCACCATCAGCGTAGTGCACGGCATCGACTCTTGGATCGGTCATCAGGTGGAAAGTTTTGGTCGTGTCGGCCGCAATGCGCTTGACAAACAGGGTTTCGACTTCGTTGCCGGATTCAATGTCGAGGAACTTCGCTCCCGTCAATTCAATCTCGACATCGGAAATCGACGTGAACAGGTGCGGGCAGAAGATTTGTGCAAACATTGCGCCCATTTTTGTCGGATGGTCCAGAAACAAGTAGCTGCTCTTCTCGTTCACACTCGCCAAATTCATCAAACATGCCGCCTTGTGCCCTGCACCGTAGCCAATGAACACATGTTCGACGTTGTTGCAAAGCATGCCCTTCAACTCGTCTTCATTGTTGTTGCCAGCGGTCACTTCGCCGTCTGTCATCACGATGTGCAAAGTGGTCACGGTGTTGCCGGCTTCCTGGTCAGCTGCAGCTTGCTGTTCCATGATTTTGCGGTCAAGATTGAATGATGCTTCAAAGTTTGTTGAATTTTCGGGACGAATCATTTGTACTGCAGAAGTTATTAGACGCACTGTGTCTTCACTTACCTTTGAATTGTTGATGACAACTCTCGCGTCGGTGCTGAATGTGGTGAGCGTGAACCAAAAGTTCAATTCTGGATTTTCTTTTGAGGCGGATGCGAGAAACTCAACCATCTTTGCTGTCGTATCTTTTGCCAACCCAAGACGATTCTCTTCACGCATTGAAGTCGAAACATCCAGCGCAATGTGGACTCGGTAGTTGCCTTTTTTTTCATGCCCTTCAGGAAAGGGGCTCGTTGTCAATTTGAAAAACCCGAAATGCCTTCCACTTCCGTCGGTCTCTTTATTCATCAGCTCGATTTTCACTTCAAACGGGGTGGTTTGAGTGGGGTTATATTTGTCATTGGTATTGGCGGGGACGGCGGCGGACATTGTTCTTGTTGCTTGCTTCTTGTCGGAACACTGCACATTATGATTATAGATTTTAAGTTTTCAATTTATATTTTTTGACGATTTAAATAAAAAATATAAAAAAAGTAATCAAAAAAAAATAATAATAAAAAAAGTAATCAAAAAAAAATAAAAGATTTACAAATCCTCTACATTTATTTTATTTAGCAATATATATAGTTATGTCGATAAACAGTGTATACAAGACGGTTGTGTCTTTAAATACTCCCGCAATTATTTATTTAGTAATCACAACGATTGTGTTTTTAGCACTTGCTATTGCTGCGGCAATGTGTTTGAAAAATAAAGAACATTGTGATGAAACTTCAACAATGCTGATTGAATCGCCTATGCTACTTTTTTTTGTTATTACGGCACTTGCTCTTACATGGCTCCTTAATTTGATATATTCACGCGGATACCATATAACTGCCTGGCTATTATTAATTTTTGTTTTTCCTATGGGATTTGGACTTTTTATGGAACGCCCCGATCCCGATATCAATATTTCTATAGGAGGAGTGGAGTTTAGTAGGACCAGTGAAGAATAATGGTGTAAGCGAAGCATCTAGAAAAACGTCTGTTCCAAAATCATCATCATTGTGTCAGATAATTAATAATAACCCAAAAGTTATTATTAATATAAAATATTTTTTGTATTTAAATTAAATTGAATTGTGTAAAATAAAAACAAATTAATAACAAAAGCATTATTTAATGGGTTGAATAATTAATAATAACCCGAAAGTTATTATTAATATAAAGATTTTGCACGAAGCAGGATTCGAACCTGCGAACCCGAAGGACGTCGGCTTAAGCGACGCGGCATTGACCACTAACCGATTCGCGCTCACGCAACACTTTATAAACATTTTTTTTAGCTGCATAAACTTGAACCACATCTTCAGAAAAACAACAAAAAGTTACATTTACATCATGTTGCATTTACTCATTCTAAAAATAGTAAAAATAAGCGAATGAGTTGTATGCAAAAAAATGCTGAGCGTGATGCCTGTTGGTCTTAGTCACCTCATATATATGTAGATGTATTTTTTTTGTTTTTTGTTTTCTGATTTTTTTTATTTTTTGTTTTTTTTTATTTTTTTATTTTATTGTGGTGGCTAATCACATTAAGTCGGACCCGTGCACGCTTCGGGTCTAGCCGTTATTGCGCGCAATTATTTTTATTATTATTATTATTATTTTTACTCTTCCTGCTCCTGTGCTGTCTTGATCTTGATGTCGTCCTCCGTCGTCCTCCGTCGTCCTTATGTGCTGCGTCCTGCGTCCTGCAAAATGTATTAGTGTTAGATTTAATAAGCTACACACGTTTATTGGGTTATTGGGTTATATGTTTGGGGTCCATTTACCTTTTTTTTGGGTTGAGTATGGATTGCAAATATGTGCGAATGTATGTGCTACATGCTATATGCTATATGCTATAATAAGATAGGGATAGGGATATGAAATAGTAGGGGGTTTTGTTTGGGTTTGGGGGTTGGGGTTGGGGTTGGGGGTTGGCTGCTTACAACAATTGACACTTTGGTCATTATACTGCTGTTTGTTGTAAATTCTATCAATTAACCAACCAATAAAACCAAATCGAGTATGGTATGGTTTCTGTTGGGTGGGGCGTTTGTTTGAGTTTGAGTATTCAAACTTTGCAACAAACTTGCAATAAACTTGCAACAAACTTGTAACAAACTTGCAACAAACCAAACCACACAGTTAACAAACTTATAATACAAACCACATATCCGCAATTTTGACAATTACTAGACAACATCGAATGAACTGAAATAGAAGTCGAAATCAAACAACTCGGTCGGTTATGTTTGTTTGCTCTTTTCGTTTGTATTCGTGTTTTCATGTTTTTGTTTTCATTACCTTGCATGTGATATTTATGTTGTTATGTGTGCATTTGCATTTGTTTCATGTCATTAGTAATGACATTTGTTTGTTTGTTTGTTTGTTTGTTTGTTTGTAGGAGGAGCGGTTGGTACCGCTGGATGCTGACAACCTATGTTTAATTATACAGCTGTAAGGTTGTCAAAATGGATTTACAAAATTAAAAAAATGCTCCTTACGGGACTTGAACCCGTGACCTTGGGTTAATAAGACCCACGCTCTAGTCCAAACTGAGCTAAAGGAGCTATAACCTTTCAGCCGCCGCCTTCCCCACGCTAAACTAGAGTCATCTCTTTAATATCGTTAGATAATATATTTATTATTATTGTATTTTAATTTTCTATTTCTTTGTTGTTATTCATTTTATCTTTTATTTTTATTTTATAGATTAATTATAAAAATGGGTGGTTATTTTAGCAGTATTAAAGTTGACGACGCGGCAAGTGCAACAAATGCAACCAATGATGCAGAACATGATGATGTTCTCGTCTTGAGTGAACAAAAAGTCGACCCGCTTGAAATAAAAAATGATGAAAGTGGGCTTATTGTTCTGGATGATGATGATAAAGATAAAGAAAAGGACAAAGAAAAAGAAAAATGTGACGAATTTGCAAGCAGGACAACCGTGAACGATGTGGTTTATACCAAAAAAAATATTAAAAAGAAGAATAAGAATAAAAAAAAAGGTAAATTATTACATTTAAGTTAATTTCTTTTTATTATTTTTATCCATCATCTCTCTCTCCGTCTTTCCATTTTGTCATCTGAAATGTTTTTGAATATTGGATATTGCATCTTCATTCTTCAACGTAAATTCTTCTTCGTTGCAAAGTTCCAATGTCTCAAAATCGGTCACGCTGAATTTCGAATTGTAACCGTTTGATAACGTGGAAGTCCACGTTATAAAATGATTGTTTTCTTTGCACCACGCGCAACACATAATACCGTCACACACTCCATCTTTGTAATCTCGGCGACCTCGAAATCCAGTAACAATTGCTCCATCTGGAAAATGACGACACTTGAATGTCGACCAGCGTTTTAATTGAATGGTTTTGGTTTTGGTCTTGGTGGCGGCGGCGGTACTAGAGGATTCTTTTTCTTTTTCGTCTTGGTTATCGTTGCCGATTTCAACTTCAACTTCAATGTAATCGTCTCGCGCTTTTACTCCGTATTTCCAAGTCAGATGAAAGTGTTGAGCCGAACTGGTTTCTTCATTCGTCATTTTCAATCCTCTCTCTCGTTTTGTATGATTTACAATATTATATTTCAAAATCAATTTTTATTTATTTAAATTTCATTGCATTTTTTGATTTATTAATGTGCGAAAAAATATAAATTGAATACTTTTTTATTATATTCACATTTCTACAGATCCCATCGACCATCGGCTACGTTTTCATGACGGACATTATCAACAGTGGAAACAACAACGGAAACAATAACGGAAACAATGGAAACAACATTGACTATTTCAAGTTGGGCTCATTGACAAGACGCCATAGCATCATTGGATGCGTCGGTTTTGAATTCGCGAATCCGTCACCGCAGCTATTTGAAGAAGACAAAGAAGAATACAAAGAAGAACAAAAAGAAGAATACAAAGAAGAAGACAAAGAAGAATACAAAGGATACAAACAAAAAGAAGAACAAAAAGAAGAACACAAAGAAGAAGAAAACAGTTGCGCCATTTGCTTGGAACAACAAGCACGCGAACAAACAAAAAATCTCGCAACCACTCCATGCGGACACACATTTTGCCTCACATGTTTACTCAGTCATTTGAAACACAACAACACGTGCCCTCTGTGTCGTGCGCCCATTGAAGAAAATTCAAAAAAACCTGCCGCACACATTACTTATAATGAGGGCGTTATGCTCTTGAACTATGAGCTTACTTCGCTCCGCATTGAAGAAGATATCGAACAGTTTGTTCAAAATGCAATCGAAATCGCTGGAAACTCGCAAACCGATGGGAGCAATGTTTCATCCGTCGTAGATGACTTGATGACAATGGTTGCCAGTTTTGGTTTCAATTTACTCTATGATGCAGTTTGTCATATGCATCATGGAGAAGAAAATGTTGACCCTGAATGGCAGTATGAAATGTACGGGTCGTCGGAAGATGGGTCATCGGACTCAGGTGACGACGACGGGTCGTCAGAATCAGGCGACGATGACGATGACGATGACGACGAGTCAGAAGGTAACTTGACAACAATCAGCAGCAGCAGCAGTGACGAGGACGACGATAAAGTATGGGGAAAGATGTACCAACTTCCTGACATTGAATAAATATATGCGTCGTGTGTGGGCTAGGCCGTCACGAATAAATAATAAAAATAAAAATATTTTTTATTATTTTTTATTATTTTCATTTTCTTTTTCTTTTTCTTTTTTTCAAGCAATGCCTCCAGCCGGATTTCTAAATAGTTGCTGACCGTTGGAATTTATAAATTCGCCCTGTATAGACCCAACGTATGATGGTGGTGCTCCTCGTCCCATCATTCCACCTTTATATGAACGCATTTTTTTGGACATTCTAGATCTTCTAGACCTTCTTGACTTTTTGGACCTAGATTTTATGCTCTTGGTTCTTTTTATTCTTTTCGTTATTCTTTTCGCCATGTTTATTTATATATATATTACCACATATATTTTTTATTTATTCTTTTTATTATAAATCATTATTATCTCTCCAGATATATAAATAGAAATAGAAATAGAAATAAAAATAGAAATGGGAGGTGGCGCATTGCCTGTAGCTTATAATAAAAAAAATAATAAAGTTTATTTGTTATTCGGTAAGGAAAATGAATACTTGAATAAAGACTCGCCGGGTTGGAGCGACTTTGGTGGCGGCGAAGAACCGGGAGAAAGCGCTTTAGATACCGCGTTGCGCGAAGGCTGCGAGGAATTAAACGGGTTCTTTGGATGCGAAGGAGATATCAAACGCCTCGTAAAAGATAATTTAGTCACAAGTTTGAATCATGAAAGATACACTACATTTTTATTTGAAATCGATTATGATGAGAATTTGCCGGTTTATTTCAATAATAATTATAAGTTTTTGAAAAGTCACGTTAATAATTTAGTGCGCCATTCCACAAACGGCTTGTTTGAAAAATCGCACATAAAATGGATGACGTTTGATGACCTGCGAAAAGAACGGGACACGTTTCGCTCTTACTACCGGAATGTTGTCGACGTAATTCTTGAAAATGAAGACGACATTGCAAGTAAATTGCAAAATAAAAAACAGCGAAAACGAGCGTCTGCAACAACAAGGGAAACAAGGGCAACAAGGTCAACAAGGGAAACAAGGGCAACAAGGGAAACAAGGGAAACAAGGGCAACAAGGGCAACCAAGCCGACAGAGACCACTCGTCGTTACAATAATTATAAATATTCGGATAATGATGCCGATGCGGATGATGATTCGACAAGGACAAGGACGAAGACAAAGACGAGGGCAAGAACAAAGACAAAGACGAGGGCAAGAACAATAACAACACCATTATCAAAAACAAAACCTCCTCGCAAAAAATCTAAAAAACGTCGTAATGAACAAAAAAAAAACAAACCCGCTTCTAACAGTTG
>Ga0315276_10004886_pt1 | contig 12336 bp, 7 predicted proteins | sample YL17G05_0_MG_FD_204542 | JGI IMG/M metagenome (GOLD analysis project Ga0315276, IMG submission 204542) | Sediment microbial communities from Yellowstone Lake, YNP, Wyoming, USA - YL17G05_0 | ecosystem: Environmental > Aquatic > Freshwater > Lake > Sediment | place: USA: Wyoming | collected... | reverse complement strand
AGAAAAACGTGATTTATGAATATTGAAAACACACAGAGCCAGATGCGGAAAGGGATACTGGAGTTCTGCATTCTCTCGATTATTCGCCGGGGCGAAGCCTACCCCAGCGATATAGTAGAAGAAATGCGGGCCGCCAAACTGAATATCCTTGAAGGAACCCTTTACCCGCTCCTTACCAGGTTAAAAAATGCAGAAATGCTAACGTATCGCTGGGTAGAAAGTAACTCAGGTCCGCCCCGCAAATACTTTTTGCTGACAGAAAAAGGCAATAAATTTTATAAAGAACTGGAGCAAACATGGAATGAACTTTCTAATGGTGTAAATTCATTAGCCAGTAAAAAATTTGATGAACCACTGAACCAATAAAAACAACTTTTCTGCCGGCAGGCAGACGTCAACCAAAAAAATTTCACAATGAAAAAGATCCTCAACATTAACCTGAGCGGCCGGGTAATACCAATTGAAGATTCAGCTTATGAAAAGCTGCAAGTTTATATCGAAAGTCTGCGTCGTTACTTTGCAAACGAAGAAGGTCGTGATGAAATTATTAACGACATTGAAAGCCGTATTGCAGAACTGATGAGTGAGAAAGTTCGCAAAGGTGCTGCGAATGTTACTGATGCAGATGTGGATGAAATTATTGCATCAATGGGAAGGCCGGAAGATTTTGAAGCAGAGGAAGCAGCTACGGAAACGAAGGAAACTTCTCAGCAGAGCGGGCAACAAAACTACGCATACACAGAAAGGAAAACCAGAGGAAGGCTCTATCGTGACACTAGTGATAAATTCATTGGAGGTGTTTGTAGCGGTATTGCAGCCTATATGAATGTTGATCCTGCAATCGTAAGAATTCTTTTTGCTATTATTACATTCGGTGGTTTTGGATTAGGCTTTCTTGGTTATATAATACTCTGGATAGTCTTACCACCAAAAGATATGGAGGGATATACAGGGAAAAGATTATATAGAAATCCTGATGACAGGGTTTTTGCAGGAGTAGCCGGGGGCCTGGCTGCCTATTTTAATAAAAAAGCATCAACGATCCGTCTGGTTTTTGCCGCACCAATGATTTTAAGCATCCTAATCGGTATTATTAAGGGGATCAGTTGGGATTATAATTTTGATTTAGCACTCAATATTGGTTTTGGCTCTTTGAGCGGCACCCTCATACTCATTTATGTAGTTCTATGGATAGTATTGCCGGAAGCAAACACTACCTATGAAAAAATGGAAATGCGTGGGGAAAGGGTCGATGTTAACCGCATCCGCCAAAATGTGAAAGAAGGAATGGATAATATGAAAGAAAAGATGAAAGGGTGGAGTGAAGAGGTAAAAGAATCTGCTCAAAACTTCAGTAATAAGGCAAAAGAATTTGCCGGAACAAGGGGAAAGGCGTTTGCTACAGAGGTTAATGAAACAGTTCGGCGCCGAAGCAGTGGTTTGGGTCATGCTATTGGGGTATTATTTAAAGTATTTTTTCTATTTATTGCCGGTACTATTGCTTTTGCATTATTTGTTTCCCTGATAGCATTATTGTTTGGTGGCATAGCCTGGTGGCCAATCAATAATTTCTTATGGACAAGTAATTGGCAGCAGCTATATGCATGGGGCACATTGATTTTCTTTTTAATTGTTCCGCTGATAGGGTTTATTATTTGGATTGTCCGCAGAATCATCCGTGCCCGTTCCCGCAATAATTATCTGGGCTGGACATTTGGTTTTCTCTGGACTATTGGTTGGGTAGCCGGAACATTATTAGCGTCAAGTATTGTGAAAGATTTCAGAGAATATGAACATACCGATACGCCGGTTACAATTAATCAGCCTGCAAAAGGAAAAATGATTGTTGCAGTATCTCAACCTGAACTGGAATATACCGGTGGTTTTGGATGGATGAATGACGGAGGAACAGGATGGGATCTGTCGAATGATACAATAAGGTTATCAACAGTAAGATTCAATGTTACGGCTAGCGTAGATTCAATTTATCATGTAGTAGTTAAAAAATACAGTTTTGGCAGGAGCGAGGAAGAGGCAATTAGCCGTGCAGAAAAAATTCATTATGCCGTATATTCAAAAGACAGTATTCTGGATCTTTCCAATGGATATGCAATAGGAAAAGAAAGTAAATTCCGGGGGCAACAGGTGGAAATAGAGATACAGGTGCCTGTTGGTAAAAAAATACGGTTTGATGAATCTGTTGATGATAAATTGAATTCTGTGAATGTAAAGGTAAGAAGGAGTTATAGGAGGAGAAGAATTGTTGGGGTTGAGATTAATGATGATCATTCATTCCGTTACCATTCCGGAATTGATTATATAATGGGTATTGATGGAAACCTCAAAACGCTCGATGGGTCAGCGGTTACCCAACCTGATATTGATTATCGGTATAAAAATAATGATAGTCTTAATCTTGAAAAATCAATTCAACAAAAAAAGCAGGAGCTGAAAGATCTGGAAGAAAAGAAAAATGAAAAACAACAAAAACCAATAGCTTTCAGGCAAGGGAGTTTAGATGAAAGAGAAAATCAATCTATAGCCGATTCTCCTTCGCCTGTTTTATCACTTATGAGTTGGTTTAATTGAAACTCGGTTGAAGTCTGCCTGTCGGCAGACAGGTTGGATGATGTTTCGTTTCAACGGAACAACAAAAGGGCTCCATTATGGAGCCTCTTTGTTTTATGAACATTCATACATTCTGTTACCTTTGCTCACTTTATTTAAATTTGCTGTATGACGATCAGAAATACACCTTTCACACAAAAACATATTGCCCTTGGCGCTAAAATGGCTGAATTTGCGGGGTACAATATGCCCATAAGTTATAGTGGTATTAACGATGAGCATGCAGCCGTTCGGAAAAATGCCGGCATATTTGATGTAAGCCACATGGGTGAATTTATTTTGAAAGGAGAAAATGCACTTGACCTTATTCAACGTGTAACAAGTAATGATGCTGGCAAATTGAAAGCAGGACAGGCACAATACAGTTGCCTGCCCAATGATGATGGTGGTATAATAGATGACCTGCTGGTGTATTGTATTGAAGCAAATAAAGTGTATATGCTGGTGGTCAATGCATCCAATATTGAAAAAGACTGGCTCTGGATCAGCAAACACAATACCCGGCATGCAGAGATGCATAATATTTCTGAAAAAACCTGTTTGCTGGCGATACAGGGACCCAATGCGACAAAAATTGTACAACCTTTGATGGACATTGATATCTTAAATCTTAAATATTACACATTCGTAAAAGGGAAATTTGCAGGAATTGATAATGTATTAGTGAGTGCAACAGGTTATACTGGTGCAGGCGGGGTAGAAATTTATTTTGAAGACAAAGAGGATGCTGCTGATAAAATATGGACTACCATTTTTACAACAGGAAGTCCGCAGGGATTAAAACCTGTTGGTCTGGGTGCCCGGGATACGTTGAGATTGGAAATGGGCTATTGTTTATATGGTAATGATATTGATGATACCACTTCACCATTAGAAGCGGGTTTGGGGTGGATCACCAAATTCACTAAAAATTTTACCGCCAGGGGAATTATTGAAAAACAAAAAACAAACGGGATAGAAAGAAAACTTGTGGGATTTGAAATGATAGAAAAAGGAATCCCACGCCATGGCTATGAAATCAAAGATTATACCGGGGCCACTATCGGGATGGTTACTTCGGGCACTCAATCGCCCACTTTAAACAAAGCCATCGGGATGGGGTATGTGCGGACCGCTTTTGTGCCAATTGGTTCGGACATTTACATTAAGGTTCGTGATAAATTACTGCAGGCGAAAGTTTCTAAAATCCCATTTAATTAGAAAGGAAATATAAAACAGCAGAACCTGCCTGACCACTGGCAGGTATAATATGTAAAACTGGTTTGATGTTTGCAGCAATTTTGGATGATGTATTTTAAATTTTTTATTTCACCTTTTAATGCCAATCATTCATCTTACAACATTTGTGGCAGCGCCGGTTGATGTGGTGTTTAACCTCAGCCGCAGCATCGACCTGCATAAAAAATCCATGATACACTACAAAGAAGAAGCTGTGGCAGGAATAAGATTTGGCCTGATTGAAAAAGAAGAAACGGTTACCTGGAAAGCCAAACACTTCTTTAAAACACGATTTTTACGGGTAAAAATAACAGACATGAAAAAGCCGGACCACTTTACTGATGAGCAGGTGGAAGGTAATTTTAAAATGATGAAACATGAACACCACTTTAAACCCTGCGATAATGGAACTATTTTAATCGACCAGTTTTATTTTGAATCACCATTTGGTGCAATGGGTAAATTGTTCAATAGCTTGTATCTTACCAACTATATAAAAAGGCTGCTGGAACAGCGCAATAAAACAATTAAAGATTATGCAGAAACTGAAAAGTGGATGAGATTGCTCATTAAGTAAACAACACTCCATCCTTAATTTTTGTTCCTTTTTTTGTTATTTGACCAATTATGAGTAACAAGCCAACCCTTCATACCTCCCTTTCTCCCGCACTCCTGCATTTATATGATGTGAGTAACAGTATTGTGGTGATCATTGATGTACTTAGAGCCACATCAACTATTGCAACAGCACTTTATAATGGCGCCAGGTCTGTGATACCCGTTGATAGTGTAAGACGCTGTATTGAATTGGGGAAACAAATTGATGGCGTCACTGCCGGTGAAAGGGACGGTAAAGTAGCAGAAGGATTAACACACGGTAATTCTCCGTTTGAATATTCAAGGGAATTCATTGAAGGCAAGACATTGGTATTTACTACCACTAATGGCACCCGGCTATTACAGATGGCATTAGATAAAAATGCGAAGAAAATTGTTACAGGTTCATTTCCGAACCTTTCTGCTGTTTGTGATTATTTGATTGAATTGAAACAAAACGTTATCCTGGGTTGTGCCGCATGGAAAGACCGGGTAAATATGGAAGATACCCTTTTTGCCGGAGCCGTAATTGCAAGAACCAGAAAACACTTTTCCATTAACTGCGATTCATCGCACTTTGCTGAGTCTATGTATGAAAAAGGAAAGCAAGATCTTTTTGGTTTTATCAAAAAGAATAATGCATCACACTATCACCGCCTGATGAATTTTGGTCTGGAAAAAGATATTCGTTATTGTCTTTTACCAGACGAAGCGAATGTACTACCGGTATATAAAGAAGGGAAGCTGGTAGTAAAACCTCCTCCCGACCTTCCCATTTAGAGGGAAGTTATCAGCCTGCAAGAACCGCTAACCGGAATTCTTTATACAATTATAAAAGCTAATCAGGAAGATGCTGAGGGGTCTTTTACAAAAAAAAGAATTTTGAATAACCGGATGTGGTAGGTGGCTCCTCTCCCCCTGGTGAGGAAGAAAAAATCTTCTAAGATACTTCAATTTTTCTGTACAACTTCAGTATAAAAATTATTTTTTATTTCTTCATAATTACAAGGAAATCCGGAGTACATTCTTTTACATTTGCCGGTTAACCTTTTTTGATCCGATTGTTTTGATAACAATTTATCATTTTGCAATCAGAAATTTAAATCTACAACCCTTTGGCTTTACCGCACCTTATCAAATACGTATATACACACGGCACAGATGAAGTGATCCGCAGAGGGAAAAAGATACATGCTATCGGTTTTGTAGAACTGATAGAATATAATGATCTGTTTGGTTCCGCCATCTTAAGGGTAAAAGATGATACCTACGCAACTTACTATAAAGTTTATATCCAAAAATTCAAAGATCCCAAATCAACTTCACTACGTTGTGGTTGTCCGTATAATCTGGGAGAAATTTGCCGGCATGAAGCGGCCGCATTATTCCAGCTGCAGGAAATGATTGACAGGGGCCACTTACAAACGGAAAAAATCAAATATGATCAACGGCATACCGTAGCCAAAATGAAAGCAATTGATTTGAAAACATTGCGCCTCCTTTCTTCCACGGAAGCGCTGGAAGAAGCACAGGATTTTTTACGGACCAGCAAAGCAAAAATTGAACTGGCAGAAAATGAAACAGTAAAAGCCTCTGTAACCCTGAAGGGGCAGATTTATAAAGTAATTATCAGGAAGAATGAAGAAAGAAATTTTGATACAAGTTGTGATTATGAAGACACCGGGCATCCCTTGTGTTTACCCAAAATGATTGTATTACTACAGTTGCTGAATGCACACGGCTCCGCTTATTTTGACAGTATCCGTAATCTTGATAAAGAAAAAAATAAATTGCTTGAAGCCTACGGCTATTCATTGAGTAATGATTTGAATGGAAAATTTGAATTTGCTTACAAAGAGGGTAAACCATTTCTGAGAGTATTAGACAATAGCATAAAAAGAGTAGTGGCTGTTGCCCCCCAGCTAAGACCGGTTCTTATTCCACAACAGGTGCAGCCAGCGCAGGAAGCGCAGACAGAAGAAATAATAAAGTCATTACAACGGATTGGTGTTGTTTTCAACTTTAATAAAAAAAATTACCCCCAATTCACCGTAGATGTTGTGATGGGAGAACAAAATGATTCCCATGATGCATTTACCGGGAAAGTAGAAAAACTGGACATTAGCCGATATGTAAATACAGACAATATATCAGAAAATGATAAAGAATTACTGACCCTGCTTCGTAAGCTGCAGGAAACAGAGATCAATAAATACATCAACCGCAATTCACCATTCTCCGGCATCTGGGAAAACATTATTCATCAGGAAGAGGACGATTTGCCGGACGAAACAAAAGAATTAATGGCAGAATATCTATTGCCCAAACTGAAAAAAATATTTACAGAATCAACTGAAATTCCACTTGTTTTTTTGTTGCCCCAAACAAAAGCATTCAAAACAAATAATCTGCAGCAATTACAACAGCAGGCAGAAGAAGCCAGGCCACACTTTTTTATCAGGAAAAATACTCATTACAATATTCAGTGCCGTGTAAATGCGGGGGGTATAGAATATGACCTGGGTGATAATGAAAGCGCAAGCCCTTTATTCTTTTTATACAACCATCAGATACACTTGTGGAAGAATAATGATGTTATTCATTTAATAGAAAAATTTTTACCAACCGGTAAAATGAGTGTGTCCGCAGAAGATTGGAATAAATCCCTCCATCAGTTTATTCTTCCATTAGCCAGGGATCATAAAGTTGATTTTGATAAGTCACTGATCCAGGAGATAAAAGATGGCGTCCCCGAGGCAAAATTATTTTTGCAGGAAAAAGGGGATTATCTCGTATTTCAACCCTCTTTTTCTTACAAAGGGTATGAAACAAAAGTGAGAGACAGGGATGAAATGCTGATACCACAGGGCGATAAAATACTTGTGGTGCATCGTAACCGGGAAGCAGAAAATTCTTTTATACAAAAGTTACAAAACCTTCATTCCAATTTTGTTTACAATGAAGACCTGGCATCATTGGCGTTGAAAGGAACGGATGTGCTGAAAAATAACTGGTTCTTTTTGTTTGTGGATGCTATGAAGGAGATGAAGACACCGGTATTTGGATTTGATGCATTAAAAAATTTCCGGTTCAATACGGCCAAGCCCCAAACAAAAATCTTCATCAGTAGTAATACAGATTGGTTTGATGCAAAAGTGGATATTCTGTTTGGTGATCAGCAGGTAACAGTTGCAGAAGTAAAACGTGCCCTGGCTAATAAGCAGCAATTTGTACAACTAAATGATGGTACCCTCGGTATTTTACCCGAGGAATGGTTGAAAAAATATTCATTGTTGTTCCGGGTGGGGGAAGGGAAAACAAATTCATTGAAACTCTCCCGATATCATTTAAGCGTGGTGGATGAATTATATGAAACCCGTGATGAGGAAGAACTGATAGTACAGCTGGGAAAAAAATATGAAAACCTGCGGCAGTTCAACAATATAAAAGAAATTGAGCCATCTTATCATTTAAAAATGATATTGAGGCCTTACCAGGTAGCAGGATATCAATGGCTCAATTATCTTACTGAAATTAAGTGGGGCGGTATTCTGGCCGATGATATGGGTTTGGGTAAAACAGTACAGGCCTTATCTTTTATTGAATACTATAAAAAGATGAATGTTAAATTGAAGGCGCTGGTTATTTGCCCCACCACGCTGATCTATAACTGGGAAAATGAGATAAAAAAGTTTACCCCCGAATTATCGAACCGCATTCATCATGGCGGTACAAGAACAAGGGTAAAAGAAGAATTGGCTGATCACGATATTACCATTACTACTTATGGCACTTTACGCAGCGACATTAAACTTCTGATGAGTATAGAGTTTGATTATGTGATACTGGACGAATCGCAGGCAATTAAAAATCCTTCCAGTAAGGTGACCAGGGCCGCCTGTTTGTTGAATGCCAAACACCGGCTTTGTATGAGTGGTACGCCGTTACAGAATAATACATTTGACATATTTGCACAAATGAATTTCCTTAATCCCGGTATGTTGGGTACCATGGAATTCTTCCGGCAGGAATTTGCAATACCCATTGATAAGTTTGGTGATCCGGAAAGAAAGGAACATCTAAAAAAAATTCTTTATCCCTTTATTCTCCGCAGAACGAAAGAACAGGTAGCAAAAGATCTTCCCGAAAAACTGGAAATGATATTGTTTTGCGAAATGGAAGATGAACAACGTAAAATTTATGATGCGTATCGTAATGATTTCCGTAACCAGATACTTGGTACCATCGAAGTACAGGGGATTCAGAGATCACAGTTAACAATCCTGCAAGGCTTAATGAAGTTGCGGCAGATATGTGACTCACCGGCGATATTGAATGAACAGGAGAAATTCGAAAATCATTCCATTAAATTAGATGAATTAACCCGGGAAATAACCGAGAATATCGGGGATCACAAAGCCCTGATCTTTTCACAATTCCTCGGCATGCTGGCACTCATCAGGGCAAAGCTGGATGAGTTGGGTGTGAAGTATGAATATTTTGATGGAAGCACTTCAGCACCGGACCGGGAAAAAGCCATACAGAGTTTTCAGAAGGATAATGAAGTGCGGGTATTTCTCATTTCATTGAAAGCAGGTGGCGTGGGATTGAATTTAACTGCTGCGGACTATGTATATATTGTTGACCCCTGGTGGAACCCTGCTGTTGAACAACAGGCCATTGACCGTACCCACCGTATTGGCCAGACAAAAAATATTTTTGCTTATCGTATGATCTGTAAGGATACAATTGAAGATAAAATTCTCAAACTGCAGGAAAAGAAACGGGCATTGGCTAAAGACCTGATTGCCGATGATGCTACTTTTGTAAAATCGTTGTCAAAAGAAGATGTGGAGTATTTGTTCAGTTGATTGACAGCCAATCAAATAGTTTTGTCCCCGCTACTCACAATCCGAAGGTTTTTTTATACCCGTACGTCTAATTTCGTACACTCATTCAGCTATTTATGAAGAAGATTTTTACGTTATTCGCTCTTACCATATCATTATTTATGGATGCCAATGCCCAAAAGGCGGACGGAAACATCAAAGGACAATTAATGGATACGGCAGGCAAACAACCTATAGCTGATGCTACTATCTCAGTTTTAAATGCAAAAGATTCCTCAGTAACCACCTTCACCTTATCCAATAAACTGGGAGTATTTGAAGTAAAAGGATTGCAGGAAGGTAATTACCGGTTATTGATCACCCACCGGGGTTTTGAAACCCTCAAAAAAACAGTTTCTGTTACTGCTGCAACTAAAGCCATTGAACTGGGCAGCCTGGTATTGCAGAAAGATTTTAAAACATTAGGCGAAGTAGTTGTTAGTAGTGAATCGCCAATACAGGTTAAAAATGATACTGTACAATTTAATACCAGTGGCTTTAAAACACAACCTAATGCTACAGCGGAAGACCTGCTGAAAAAACTTCCCGGAATGGAAGTAGATAAAGAAGGCAATGTAAAATCGCAGGGCGAGCAAGTGCAGAAAGTATATGTAGATGGGAAAGAATTTTTTGGAAACGATCCTAAGCTGGCTACCAAAAATATTACAGCCGACATGATTGAAAGTGTGCAGGTATTTGATGATATGAGTGACCAGGCAAAGTTTACCAAAATTGATGATGGAAGCCGTAGTAAAACGTTGAATATAAAATTGAAGAAAGACCGTAACAAAGGATATTTTGGAAAAGCCCTGGCAGGTTATGGAGACCAGGGAAGGTATGAAGGAAATCTTAGTCTCAATAAATTCAATGGCAATCAGCGCATTTCACTTTTGATGAATGGGAATAATATTAATAAACAGGGATTTTCATTTTCAGATATTATCAGTTCGATGGGAGGATTTAGTGGTTTTGGTGGCGGAGGCGGTGGGGGAGGTTTTAGCGGAGGCGGTGGGGGAGGTGGATTTAGCGGTGGTGGTGGTGGCGGAGGTGGTGGCCGGGGTGGTGGTGGATTTGGTAATTTTTCGAGCGGTAGTGGATCTACCGGAATTATTAAATCATTTTCCGCCGGAGTAAATTATACTGACCAATGGGGCGGTAAAATAAAAGTCACCGGTAGTTATTTCTTATCCAGCTCTAATACAATACAGCAACAAAATATTCTGCGCCGTACCACCTATCCTGATTCAGTAGTTACGCTTAGCAAAGAATTATTGGCACATAATAAAAATCAAAATAACCGGTTTAATCTCCGGTTTGAATACCAGATAGATTCTGCCAACTCAGTCTTATATACACCTTCGCTTACATTCCAGCACTCAAATAATTTTAGTCACGATACATCTTTTAGTACTACACAGACACCATCCAAGGAATACCTGGCCGTTACTTCTAAAAATAATAATACGAATGAGAGAAATGGATTTAACCTGGGGAATAATTTTTTATTCCGGCATAAGTTTAAGAAAACCGGCAGAACATTAACATTGGGATTGAATAATACTATTGGCAACAGCAAAAGCAATGGTCTTACTTATTCAGACAATGAATTTCTTCTGCCTGCAGGAACAATTTACAGATCACAAATTCAGAACCAGGTTAATACGCAGAAAACCACTACCAATAATAATGTAATCAGTACTTCTTACACAGAACCGATGGGGCTGAATAAATTATTTGAATTGAATTATGCCTATACACACAACCTGAGTACTTCTGATAAAGAAGCGACAAACTTTAATAATGGTTCAGGCAAATATGATGATCCTAACCTGAAACTGACCAATGATTTCAGAAATACTTTTATTGCGCATCGTGTTGGCCTTAATTTCCGGGTGCAGGAAAAAAAATATAATTATCAATTTGGCCTGGGAGTGCAAAATTCAACATTAGAAAGTAAAAGCTACCAGGCATTTACAGGTAAAGACTCGGTCAACAGGAACACATATACCAATCTTTTCCCGACGGCTAATTTCAACTTTACACCAAGCCGTAGTAAAAACTTTCGTATCAGTTATAATGGCAGAACCAATCAACCCGGCATTTCACAATTGCAAAATGTGCCTGACGTTACCGATACCCTGAATCAAAAAATTGGTAATCCCAACCTGAAACAGGAGTTCAATAACAACTTTAATATCGGGTTTAATACATTCAATATTCTAACCTTCCGGTTGATAGCCGCAAACCTGAACTTTAGTACAACACAAAATAAAATAGTGAATGATATAAGTGTGCAGGGTCCTGTTCAAATAACAAGATATGCTAACGTGAATGGGTATTATAGCGGAAGATCATTTGTAACACTGGGGCTGCCATTTAAAAATCCCAAATTAAAAGGATCCAGTGTAAACCTGACTAATAATCTTTCTTTAACAAGGGATGTAAGTGTCATAAAACAAAAAATAAATTATACCAAATCATTTGCCATTACACAAGGTGTTGGCGTTAATATTAATAAAGGGAAGATTGATTTTGGTGTAAAAGCGAATCTTGCCTATACAAATGTTATCTATACCATCAACACATATCTGAACGAAAATTATTTAACACAAACCTATTCCGGCGATATTACTTATACCTTTCCCAAAAATTTCATCCTTTCCACTAATTTTGATTATTTAATAAACACGGGCCGTGCAGAGGGGTTTAACCAAAGTATCCCGCTTTGGAATGCCAGTTTCAGCAAGCAATTATTTAAAAAGAAAAACGGAGAACTTAAGTTTTCTGTAAATGATATACTGAATCAGAACCAAAGCATTGCCCGTACCACAGGTGATAACTATGTACAGGACACCAGGAGCATCGTACTAAAGCGTTATTTTATGCTGAGTTTTCTTTTTAACCTGAATAGAATGGGTGGCAAAAATGCGCAGCAACCCAATGCTGTTCCGGGTATGCCCCGCATGATGGAAAGAAATATGCGGGATGTCCGGTTGTTTTAAAA
>Ga0315276_10004885_pt1 | contig 12336 bp, 12 predicted proteins | sample YL17G05_0_MG_FD_204542 | JGI IMG/M metagenome (GOLD analysis project Ga0315276, IMG submission 204542) | Sediment microbial communities from Yellowstone Lake, YNP, Wyoming, USA - YL17G05_0 | ecosystem: Environmental > Aquatic > Freshwater > Lake > Sediment | place: USA: Wyoming | collected... | reverse complement strand
GACTATAAAGATAAAGGCATCTAACGCAAAAGTAAGCGCTGAGACAAAAATCCAGGTGACAGTACAGGACGTTCCCCAGATTAGGCTCGATTACCAAGGACCTGACAGGATTAAGTTTGATGAAAAAGCCACTTTAAGAATAAATTTAACCAAGCTGCCAGGCTCTATACCAAAAGATATAAACGTGAATTTTGAGCTGGGTTCCTATAAAAAAAGCTGGAAAATTGCCGAGCTTAATGGCACTCAGATTTTGAACTTGGAGATTGAGGGAAGCCTGCTGAAGGAGGGAAAAAACGCAGTTAAGATTAATATTGATTTTAAAGATGAAAATGGAAGAGTTTACAGGCTTAAATCGGAAAAGGAAATAGAACTGGAAAAACTGAATTTCTTTGAAAAGATTATTGGTTTTTTTAAGAGACTGTTTAAATTCAATTAACAATCTCTCCAACCACACTTCTCAGCATGTGAGAAATAATTTTCACATCATAGAACCTGTTTAGTTCCAGTCTTTTTTTAACCCCGACAATCAAGGGATAAGCTCCAAACTGGCGCCCGTAAGTAACATTGCCCTCATGCGCCTCCATTCTTACATCCTTGAGCATTGTTCCTGCCGGAACAACATGCTTCAGCATCTCATAATCAATTTTTTCTCTTATTTCCCTGCGCCATTTGTAGTAGTATTTCCTGTTCTTTTTCAGGACTTTATTTCCTACTTCAGCCATTTTGGTTTCTGGAAAGATTGTAACCTGCCTTATGTTGATGCGGCGGAGCATAAGGTTATTGTCAAGGATTTTTTGAAGCCATTTCATGTTTTCCTTGTGCGTGTTTTCAGTTTCTCCCTTAAGCCCGTAAATAAGATTTATTCCGGGAAGGAACTGAGGCATTCCATTTGAGCCGCGAAATGAGCCGTATTTATTGATTAATTCAATCGCTTTGAATGCTATTTCGGGGGGACAGTTGAGATTATTCTCTTTGAAAACATTACTGTCAAAACTTTCTATTCCCAATGCAGCAACATTGCCTGAAGTGCAATATTTAACTATAAGCTCAGTTATTTCCTCCCCGCCCTTTCTCAAAACATGAACAGGGTCTGCATTATCTATGTGGAGGACCTTTATTTCATGGCAATAATCCCGGATTTCCTTAAACAAAAGTTCAATCTCGTCAACACTGCCGTGCTGATAATCATAAAAGGATGTTTGTTTTCCCAATCTGAAGTATCTCACTCCGGAATCGTATAGCGCTTTTATTTCTGCAACAATGTCCTCCCTTTTTCTGTATTCAAGCTTGTTTTTTATGGGCTCTGTGCAGAAACTGCAGCCGATTTTTCGGGAGCAGCCCTTTCCAGTTTCTATCTCTGCCACAATTTGATAGGGCATCTGTGCAACTATTTCTGCGCCGGCAACTGCATATTTTGAGATTTTGTCATATTCATTAATCCCGAGAAAATTAAAGTTAACCTCTTCAAAGAAATCCAAATTGAATTTCTCGGCTTTTTTTCCGCCAAACAGCTGCGTGCCATAAACAGCAGGTCCTGTCAGTATTTTTTTGCATTTTACATCCTGCAATAACCTGATAATTTCATTTAATGTTCCGGGAACAGCCGTGAGGTATTTTCCAGGAGTTTGCACTCCTGCATTTACAATAAGCAAATCTGTTTTTTTTAGTATTTGATTAACTTCTTCACTACCGCGAGTGAGATTGTAGACTGCCTTGTTGGCGGTATTTGACTTTTTTACTGTTTTATATTTCAAAAATCGCAAATCATCTATTGTCAGATAGAATACTCTCTCATTCTTTTCCAATAAAGCCCCTGCCAGATATCTTGGATATGTCCCCAAATAAGGAGGAACCCCCAGGCCAGAGGGCTCATCTGTATATGCATCAAGTATTGTTGCTACCATGAGAAATTAGAATTGGAGTGTTTTTAATAAAGTTTGGCATGTTTTTATTCATAATATTTATATAATTTAAAATACTAAAATTTCTTATGGCTGAGAATTTGATTCTTGATTTTTTCCAGAACAGGATTGTAGTTTCATGCTTCCTTGCTTGGTTCAGCGCCCAGTTCATCAAAAGCCTTGCTGCTTTTGCAAAAACCAAAGAATATAGCCCCAGACTCCTGACCGAAGACGGAGGCATGCCCTCGTCGCATTCTGCGCTTGTTACTGCATTAACTGCTGCAGTATTGGCGCTGCAAGGCATTTCAACCCTGTTTGTTGTTACACTCGCATTTGCTATAATCATTCTAAGGGATGCATTAGGAGTTCGCCGCGCTGTAGGAATTCATGCCAAAGTTCTTAACAAATATGTTAAGCCAAAAAACAGGCTAAACGAGTCAGAAGGGCATACCCTTATGGAAGTATTAGCAGGCATAATCCTGGGAATATTGGCAGTCTTTTTTGTTTTCACGTATAATATAAACCTCTTCTTCATTGTTCAGATTATATACCTCATGCTGCCAGGCATTGCGGCAAACATGGCTCCGGTTCTTTTAAAAAAATACTTTAATGTTCTGGAATATCCTCTTGATTTCAATTTAAAACTTAATGGAAAGCCGCTGCTTGGCCCCAATAAAACCATCCGCGGCTTTATTGGCGGGATAATTTTCTCTATTGTAACAATCGATATTCAAACAAGACTGTATAATTACGAGCCGTTTTTTACCCTCAGCTGGATCAGGTATCCTGGTTATCACGTTCTGTTGCTAGGCTTTCTGATTGGCTTGGGCGTAATGCTTGGTGATGCTGTGAAAAGCTTAATCAAAAGACGCCTGAATATAAAACCTGGCTCCAGTTTTTTTCCCTGGGACCAGCTGGACGGGGCAATAGGAGCATTAATTTTAGTGAGCTTTCTCTATCCTCTTCCGGCATTTATAATAATAACAATATTAATTCTTTCCCTGATACTGCATCTTTTGATTAGCAGCATTGGCGTGGCTCTGGGGTTAAAAAAATCACAATGAATTACGTATTTACGATTCCAAATGCAGTGACATTATCAAGGCTTATTTTACTGCCATTTTTTATTTTGGCGTATCTTTCAGACAAGGCGATTTTTGCAGCAGCTTTACTATTATTAATGGGGTTTTCTGATGTCTTGGACGGCTTCCTTGCGAGAGTTCTGAAAAAAAAATCGGAATTTGGAAGCAGATTTGACAAATTCAGCGACTTAATAGTCATGCTGTGCATTGTTTCAGTCTTATTTCTAAAAAGCATGCCCCAGTTTTTTTTAGCGGTTTTTACCACAAGCACAATTTTGGTGGCAATATATTGCTGGCATCTGCTATCTGCTAAAAAAATAGCAAATACAAAATACGGCAGGCACATTAGCATAACCCTATTTACTATGGCAATTATGTCAATTTTCAATCTCTTCTGGCAGCCACTATTTTTAGTGCTCATTCTGTTTGTCGGGATGAATACCTACAGGTTTATACTCTCATCCACAAGAAAACGAACAAGATAACGAATGCAACAGCAGGAAGAAGCTCTAGAGACGCCCTTGAGACTGTTTTCTTGAAAGAATCTTTCATATTTTCAACCACATATAATGTCCCTGCAGGGAGCCCGTACAAGAATACAAGTGATGCTTGGATAAAGAAGCTGGATGTTAGCGGTGCAGCAAGCAAAAGCAGGAATGTGAGCAGCATGTAAAGCTGGAATGGCATTAAGTCTACCATGGCAAACAGGAGTACGATAAGCGTATAAACTAAAATTTTCAGCAAGAATGAAAATTCAATGACATTGACAAATAAGACAAATATCGCCAGGAGAAGCATTTTCTTGATTACGACAAAAAACTCTATCCCTGATTTCAGCTCTTCAGGAACCGCCTTTGCCAGAAACATGCCTATAAAAAATCCCAAAAGGGCAATTATTGTTGCAAACGCATATGTAGTTGGAGATATGTCCATTTTATCTTGCTCTTTTTTGCTTTATGTTTGAACTATAATATAAAGTTTTGCTTGATTCCTGAAAAACAGAAACAAACCCTGTCAAAAAGGCGGTTATTATTACTGCAATGAATGTCAGGGTAAAATTGGCTTTTACAAATTCGATGTAGGGAATTATGTCTTGGCTGAGGACGTCTGGATTTGGAACAGTGCCTAACAGCATGAAAAATAGGAAAATCATTGGGAGGGTGGTTATGAAAATCAATATTACATCTATAACAAAAAGGGTTATTATAAAAAGCAATGCCTCCCATTTTTTAGTAACAATATTAACGCTTGACTTGAGCCCTTCAAGCCAGTTTTTATCGGCAATGATTATTGCCTGAATATAAAAGATGAAGAGAATTGTTATTGCTAATGAAAGTATCGGGATTAGTATTTCTGCCAAAGAAGGAATTAGCTCCAAGATTGTCAGTACCGCAGACAACGCCATCACAAATATTGTCGCCAAAAGCACGTTCGTAAATGACTTGAAAACAATGCCTGCACTTTTGTAAATAGACTCCTTTTTCAGATGCTTGTTGGCATGGCAGTTCCTTGTTATTGCTGCTCTAAAATAAAGCTGCAGCAATATCGCCAGAGTGCTCAATATAAACAGCCCCAAAATCAGCAACTTGGTGTTTGCGTCAACTTGCTCAAAGGGAAAATTATGATTCTTACTGTAAAATGCAAGAACCTCTGCAATACTGCCAAAAAACATGGCAACATATGCTATTATGGGCAGGGCTGCGACAAAAAATAATGTAACCCTTTCAAAGGAGAGACTGTAGAAAAACGCCTCCTTGAAGATTTTGACTAGATCCGAATATTTCTGCATCGTAGAAGATTATTTATTAATTGGTTTATATTTTTATCTGTTTTTATTTCCACTCAGAATGCCCGAACTGTATCAGCAAATCAACTTTAAGATTATCTAGACTAGGCACATCGCAAGAGCCAAAGCAGGAGCCAGCCCAGATTAAAACATCGGCATTTGTTTTTTCTTTAATCTCATCGCTAATTTCTTTTGCCCTTGGCTTTAATCCATCCGGCAATTGTATGCAAACTAACGATGCTTTTTCTTTTTTTATTGTTTCTATTACTTTTTTTAATTCTAAATCATAATCCATAAATTAAAGAAATAAGTTAGTGTATTAATATTTAATGAACCTCCCCGCCCTAAAGGGCGGGGTATCCTTTCAGCGACTGTTGCTGGAGTCCTTCCCTGTTTGACTGAGCAATATAATTTTTTATCGCCTCTGCTGTCACATTGCCGACGCTCCTAAAGAATTTTCCGGGGCTCCAGAGATGCCCGCATTTAAACTGCGTTCTAAGCCACTTCTGCCTGCGAAAAAGTTTATAAGCAGAATATCCCTTAAGCAGGTTAAGCGCCTTGGAAACGCTCATTGTGGGAGGTATTTCCACAAAGCAATGAACGTGGTCGGGCATTACCTCGAGCTCGTAAATGCGGATTTTGTAACGAAGCGCTGCTTCGCGAAGAAATTTTTCGCAATTTATTTTGAGCCAAGGATACTTGAAAACGTCCTTGGCGTATTTCGGCTTCCACACAAGATGGTAGCTGTTTTGTCCTACGCCGTGCGCAAAGTTTGTTAATTCCATGTTCTCGTCCTCCGGACGAGAGCTCACGCTAACTCGGTTTGGTATTTGAGTGGCGCGAGTACGCTCGCCCACTCATTTTATTTTTTTGTTTAAGAAATAGTTTTCTCCAGCCTAAAGGCTGGTGAGTATACTTACGAAATAATTAAACTCTCAAACTCACAACATTGCTCATTCCGTTCTCATCCATGCTGATGCCATAAAGTGTGGACGCGGACTGCACAAGAGAATCATTGTGGGATATTACAATATACTGTGCTTTTTCCGCATATTTCTTGATTAATGTTGCAAGAAGCTGGGAATTCTTCTTATCTAATGCAGCATCAACCTCATCAAGAACATAGAATGATGCCGGCTCATGCTCCTGGATGGAGAAGATGAAGGCTAATGCTGTCAGGGTTTTTTCCCCTCCTGACAAGCTTCTTATGTCGAGGAATTTTGTTCCTGTGAGCCTTACGAGAATCCTGACTCCGGCTTCAAAAATGTTTTCAGGGTTTTCTATCATCAAAAATGCTTCTCCTTTTGCAGACAAGCTTAGGAATGTCTTCTTGAAATTATCATTCACGACGTTAAACGTGTTCATGAAAAGGTCTTTCTTCTTTGACTCGATCTCATTTATTAAAAACATGACATCGTTCTTCTCGCTAACAAGAATCTCTTTTTTCTTCAGCAGTTCATTGTATTGCTGTTCAACGCTTTCATAAATCTCCAAAGCTTTAAGATTTACATTGCCCATGGACACCAAAACTTGTTCAAAGCGGAATAGTTCTGTCTTCAATTCCTCCTCATTTGCTTTTTCGAGTATTTCTACACCCGAATACTGCTCAAACTCAGCCCTCAAAGAAGAAAGCTGTGCAACAATCTCTGCATTCTTCAGGGAAACAAGATTATTTTTCTGTTCTATATTCCTTATGCTTTCCTCCCTTCCCAGTATTCTCTCTTCAAGTCTTTGTAGCTCCTCGCTTTCCTTTCCCTTCTTATTGAATAATGCCTTGTATTTTGCGTAGAACTGCGCGGCATTTGCCTCCATTTCCTTTAGGGATTCTTTTTGTTTTTTTATGTCTTCACTAAGCTCTGCTTGCTCTTTTTTGAAATTAAGTTCTTCTTTTTCAATCTGCTTGAATAGGTTATTTATCTTCACTCTCTCTTGAATAAACACATTATTCAGCTGCATCTCAATATTTTTCTGCTCGTTGTCTATCTGCATTAATGCTTCTCTCAGCTGTGTTCGCTTCTGCTCAAACGCATTCAGCTCTGCCAATAATGCTGGATTTCTTAATTCGCTTATTTTATCCCTGAGCTTCTGCTTTCTTGTCTTTATCTGGGCAATTTCAGAATTTATTTTGGAAGCCTCAGTCTGGAGCTGCTCCATCTCATCATCTATTTTTTTCATGGAATCTGCCAGCTTCTGCTTCTCTTTTTTGGAAACATCAACATCACGATGCTCAAGGTGCAGGCTTTTTTCCGCAGAGATTAGCTCGCCTTCAAGCTCTGCCTTCTCATGCCTCATCTTTGTTATTTTTTCCTCCTGCTCGAGCTTTTTCTTTTCCAGAACTTTAATCAATGAATCTGTTTCATCTATCTTCTTTTCCATCTGCTCAATTCCCTTTACCAGCTCGTCCTCCTGAAAGCCCAAGCCCTCCGCCCTCTTCTGCCTGAAGCCGCCATGCATCGCGCCGCTCAATTCAACAAGGTCACCTTCCATGGTTGCCATTCTTGCATTGCCGACGCCCACTTTTCTTGCTGTGTCAATATCGTCAACAACCAAGGTATTGCCGAAAACATAAGAAAAGACTTTTTTATAGCGAGGGTCATATTCTATCAAGGTTATTGCCTTGCCATGAACACCCGGCATTTTGAGGTATTTTTCATGAAATTCATCTTCCGCCTTCTCTTTTAATTTATTCAATGGCAGGAATGTAGCTATGCCCAGTTTTTGCTTTTTCAGGTATTTGATGCAGTCGGCAGCTGTTTCATCTGTTTCTGTTACAATACTTGAAATTCTAGGGCCTGCGGCTACCTCCATCGCTAATGCATATTTGCTTTTGACATTTGCCAACTCTGAAACCAAACCGATGATTCCTGGAAACTTTGATTTCTGCTCAAGAATTCTCTTCACGGCCAGATTGCTCAATGATTTTTCCTTTATTCCTGCCTCTCTTGCTCTTAATTTTGAAAATTCCTCCCTCAAACTTTCCTGATTTCTTCTTGCTTCGCCCAATCTGGCTGCAAAGCTTGAGTCTTCATTTAATGCGATATTTAAATCCAAAATTAGTTTCTTGAAATTCTTTCTTTTTTCTTCCAGTACCTTTAATTCTTCCTTATGCTTGTCTTCCTCAGAAACTATTTTGCTTATCCTGTCGTCCATGCCCTGAATCTGCATATCAAGCCTGTCCTTTTCCCTAAGGAGATTCTGTTTCTTTTCAGTCAATGCCTGTGTGCCTATCTGCTTTAATTCTGCCTCTTTCTCAATCTGCTCTATATCTTGCTCTATCTGCGCAATGTCCTCAAGCTTGTTGCGCTCCCTGAACCGAAGAATTCCCTTTTCAATGTCTGTAAGGTCTTTCTCGTTTGCAGTCTTGGACTGCTCAATCTCCTTCTTGCGCTGCATTAATCCGTCTATTCGGAGCTCAATATCTTTAAGTTCGCTGTCCAATTGCTCTTTTCTTGCTGTTAGTTTTTTGAGTTCAGTATCGCAGAGCTCCAATCTCTGCTGCCTCGTTGCTATATCCACTTTAAGCTGCTCTATACTCTGGTGCAGCTTAACCGACTCCTTCTCGCTCTTTTCATTTATCTCAACATCCAGCTGTTCTATGAGTGTCTTCTTATTCTCAATGTCCTGCTTCATCCCGTTTATTTCATCCTGTGTTTTCTGGATAAGCTGCTTGTTTTCCTCAATATCCTTAAGAACGCCCCTCTCCTTTCTTTCCTGCTTTGTTATTTGTATGCTTACATAAGTCGCCTTGCTTTGCTTTATCTTGTCATTAATGTCCTTATATTTCAAAGCCTCATCCCTGTCTTCCTTTAATTCCTTCAGGTGTGTTTTTCTCTCAATAAGCAAAATCTCTGCTTCCCTGAAACTCTGCTCAACCTTCTGGAGCTCGTTCAGCGCCTTGTTCTTCTTGTCCTCGTAAATTGATATTCCTGCAATCTCTTCAATCAGCATTCTCCTCTCCTCAGAGGACATCTCCACAAAGCGGATTATATCTCCCTGAAGAATTATATTATAGCCTTCCGGGTCAATCTTTGCGGCAGACATCATGTCTATAATCTGCTGCCTTGTGGCTTTTTTGTCATTTATTTTATATACGCTGCTGCCGTCTTTTTTCACCATTCTGGTGATTTTCACACTTTCGGCAGGAAGAGGAAAAACGGAATTCTTGTTGTCGAAAAAGATTGAAACCTCGCATTTCTCAGCCGGCTTCTTTGTTTTGCCACCATTGTATATTAGATTAGACAGCTTTTCAACCCTCATGCTTTTGGAGCTCATTCTCCCCAGAACAAAGCAGAGCGCGTCTAGAATATTGCTTTTTCCTGAGCCGTTTGGTCCCAGAACTACATTGAAGCTGTCATCAAAAAGAATTTCTGTTCTCTTTGCAAAGGATTTGAAGCCCTGCATCACAAGTTTTGTTACTCGGGTCATAGAACAGCTAAAATCAAGCTTTCTTCATATTTATAAGTTTCGCATTTGGATGTGGTTTAAAGGATGAGATAATATGATAATAGTAAAGATGCACGCCACGATGGCGCTGACGGACATTCCCTGAATGTCCTACGAGCCACCCCGTAGGGGGCTTCCCCCGGCTCGTGAGCGCCGTGTGGCGTGCGACGAGGCTGGGGATGCACCCCACGGGCTGCCGAGTAGCACAAAAGTGCGTCGCACCGCCACCATAGGCGCTAAGAAAATTCTTTAATAGAAATCTTTAAAAACAAACTAATTAAATTTTATTCCATGCCGTTTATAGATTTTTATGTCAAGGACTTGGACATGGCTACTGGAGGGCCCCTTGTCGCTGTTATCAATCACGATGATGCCGAGGCGCTTGACCTGCATCTTGGTGACAGGATACTTCTCAGGAAAAATTCGAGAAAGGTTGTTGCGATAGTTGATGTCTCTTATAATGCCAGAGTACTGCCCCGGGGTCACATTGGCTTGCTGGAAGAGGTCCTGAAAAAATTGAATGTAAGAAAGAATTCTTTGGTAAAACTTGCCATTGCGAACAAGCCCAAGTCAGTGCAGTTTGTAAAGAAGAAGCTTGAGGGCCACAGCCTTAAGCCATGGGAGATATTCAGCATCATAAAGGATGTGGTGGGGGATGAGCTTTCTGATATAGAGCTTTCCTCTTTTGTAAGTGCATGCTTTGTTCACGGGATGAGCAACAACGAAATTGTTGCGCTAACCAATGCCCTTATTGACACTGGCCAAAAAATCAGATTCGAAAAAGGCCCTATTATGGATTTGCATTCCATAGGGGGAGTTCCTGGAGACAGGACAACCATGATTGTTGTTCCGATTGTGGCTGCTGCAGGGCTTAAGATACCAAAAACATCCTCCAGGGCAATAACATCTCCATCTGGAACAGCTGATACAATGGAAACATTGGCCAATGTGTCAGTTTCTCTTTCCAAGATGAAGCGCATTGTGAACAGGGTTGGCGGCTGTATTTTATGGGGTGGGGCAATAAATCTGGCCCCTGCAGATGACAAGATAATACGAGTCGAACATCCGCTGGCTATTGACGCCGAAGGACAGCTGATTGCAAGCGTAATGGCTAAAAAGGGCTCGGTTGGAGCTACAAATGTTGTAATAGATATTCCTGTTGGTCCGAATGCCAAAATTAAAAATGAGAAAAATGCTGTCAGGCTTGGCAGAAAATTCAAAAGAATAGGAAAAGAGCTAAAAATGAATGTAATGACTGCTGTGACAGACGGCTCCCAGCCAATTGGCAATGGTATAGGCCCTGCTCTTGAGGCATTGGATGTTCTTTCTGTGCTGAAGAATGAGCCGGACTGCCCCAAAGATTTGAGAGCCAAGTCATTGTTTATTGCCTCTTTGCTGCTGGAATTCGGAAACGCTGTTAAAAAAGGACAGGGAATGAGCAAGTCAATGGAGCTTCTTGAATCAGGCGCTGCTTATGAAAAAATGAAGGATATAATTAATGCCCAGGGGAAAGCCCCAAAAGAAAGGTTGAGGCTTGGAAGATATTCCTGGGATGTGAAGGCATCAAGCAGCGGAAAAATAAAATATATAGATATACTTCAGCTTTCAAAGGCCGCCAAAATTGCAGGAGCCCCAAAGGATTACGGCGCCGGAATCTATCTATATAGGCATGTTTGCGATTCCGTTGGAAAGGGACAGCTACTGTACACCTTATACGCACAAAGTTTACAGAAATTAAATTACGCCAAGGAATTCTTAAGAGAGAACCCTTTTTTGAAATTATAAATTACTCTGTTTTTGCTGGTTAAAAACATACAGCAAAATAACCGCACAGCCCGCTACCAATAAAATAATCAGGGGAAATCTGAAATCAAATGGAGTTTTTCCTACATCTGCTGTGGTAAAGCTTGTTATTGTCAGACTGCCGAAGCCAATAATAAACAACAATCCCAAAACCAGAGCCATGCCGATTATTACATGTCTTTCGTGAGTCATTTAAATCACTCCCAGTTCAATTTTTGCCTCTTTAGTCATCCTTTCCGGAGTCCATGGAGGATCAAAAACCAGGTCTATTTTGACTGATTTAACCCCCACAATCTGCTCAATCTTTTCCTTCACATCCTCAACAATCAGTCCTGCCATGGGGCAGCCCATTGACGTAAGGGTCATTTTAATTGCCACTTTTCCTGATTTTTCCCTTACATCATAAATTAATCCTAAATCATAAATATTAACAGGTATCTCCGGATCATAAGTCTGTTTTAATTTATCTATTACTTTTTCTTTGATGGTTTCTTTCTTCATAGAAATAGATTAATGTCGTGGGTTTTAAATAGATTTCCATTGATTCAGTATAGTACTGTTCTGGTTAGAGGCATGAAAATGGAGAAAATTATCAGAAGAACAACAACTAGCCATATAACTAGGGGTATTGAAGCGACAGCTACTGCCTTTGGCATCTCCAATTTGTGAAACTTTGCTATTCCTATCGCTACAACATAGACTGTATAGAAAATGCTCAGCAAGCCAAAAATTGGGATCAAAGAGAAGAGAAAATATGATGCAGAGCCGTAAGCCACTATCTGGAATGTTCTTGAAAATTTGATGTCTCTTTTAAATAAAAAGGCCAATAAGTGGATTATTAGAGCATATAAAAACCAGCCAATGAAAGATAAAATTGTGAAAAGTACTGCAACAAGAATAAACGGCACGAAATTCCATACAGGGATGCTGGAAGAGGAATGAGTTGCATATGTAGTAATTGCCCAAAAGAACAGGAAATACACTATGGTTATTCCGATGGCATTAAAGAACGCCGACAAAATCAAAAACACAACTGCAGGCCTTGCCTTTTCCTCTTTTTCAAGCTCTTTGAGAAATTGCTCAGGATTCAATACAACTAGGCGCAGGGTGTCCAAGTAATCCATATATGTTTAATTTGCATTGATTTATAAAAATATTATGAAAAGATTTAAATAGAAATTAATCATAAATGTAATTATATGAAAATATATCATATCTTCTATGTTGTTGGCATAATCTTCATATTTTCAACAATAGCTTATTTTTCCTATCAATACGTTTTTAATCTTTCAAAAGAGATCAAGGCGATAGTTTTAATAGC
>Ga0315276_10004884_pt1 | contig 12339 bp, 9 predicted proteins | sample YL17G05_0_MG_FD_204542 | JGI IMG/M metagenome (GOLD analysis project Ga0315276, IMG submission 204542) | Sediment microbial communities from Yellowstone Lake, YNP, Wyoming, USA - YL17G05_0 | ecosystem: Environmental > Aquatic > Freshwater > Lake > Sediment | place: USA: Wyoming | collected... | reverse complement strand
AGGGCCCGCCTCCTCCATGGAACTCCTTCTCCTGCTCGTGACCATCGTGCTGAGCATCGCCCTGAGTCTTGGTCTTGGCGCGGGTCTCCTTACGCTCCTGCTCCGGTTCATCCAGACCCACTCCAGTTGAGCGGCCCATCGAGGGCCGGACACGCTGGCCTTCCCCATTCCTATTCCGTTGGGATCTTTCCAGGGCGGGGACCGTCCGCCGGGTCCGCGTGTGTCGCGCGGCTCCGTTCCAGGGGGCCTGGCTGACCGCAGGATCTATGGGCCCGGCTTTGCGGTGAACTTGAAGATCATTACCAGGTTCATCGTCACCGAGACCGGCTGTCCTTGCCTGGTGGCGGGCCTGTAGCGGTAGGTTTTCGCCGACTCCAGGGCGGTCGGCTCGAAGATCGGAGAGGAGGAGGTCAGGATCCGCGGGTTGATGGCCTTTCCCTCCGGGTCCACCGTCACTTCCACGATCACCTGGCCGTCCAGCCTTCCGGGCCTCGCGGCGTCGGGGTAAGCGGCGTTCTCGCGCGAGACCAGCTCCGGCAGGGTCACGTCCCCGACTCCCGGCAGATAGGGCTCCCGGTCGCGCTGCGTGGGGGGAGGTGGGGCGGAATCCTGGCGATCCCTTTCCCCCTGCGCCAGAAAGTCCTCCATCTCCTTCCGTCTCTCGGAGGGAAACATCCGAATCTCCAGAGTAAAGGCGGAAAGGATGGGAAGGCTCGCGTCCAGGTGTCCGCAGAAGAGGAGCGGCTCCCCGGGCTTGAAGGGGAGGGTCTGTCGGAGCGCCTCACGTTCCCCGAACCTGAAGGAGAATCCTGCGGTCTTGTCCCCGCCCCCGGCAAGGTCCGTCACGCGAATCTCGATCTTCTCCCCGAAGCCCATCTGGAGGGTCGCGTCCCTTCCGGGGCCGAAGGGGGCCGCGTCGCTGAACTGGAACCCGAGAGAGGGGACCGTCAGGCGCCTGGTCAACAGGTTGAGCTGCGACCTGGCGTCCTGGCCGCCGGGAAGATATCCGGCGAAGACGAACCGGTTCAGGGGAGGGTGCGCCTTGCCCAGCTCAACGCCCGGCCTCAGCACCACATAATACGTTCGGAGCAGAACGACTCCCTGCTCCCCGGAGGCGGCCGGAGCGGAGGACATGGAAGAGGCCGAGCAGGCGGACAATGCCATCCCCAGAATTGCGGCGAGGCCTCTCAGGGAGATCGGCGGGCTTTTCGTCACGGGCGGGGTCTCTCCGGAAAGTCCGGAACGGCCGGGCCGGCTCGGCGCGTTCTCACTGCGGACCTTCATGAATAACTCGGGCCAGGGCCGCGCCGATGATCTCGGCCACCCGGATGGCGGCCCCGCCCCCGGGGTCCCGATCCGGATTGAAGTTCGTCACCTCGATTCCCAGGAATCCCGGGCTCGCGGCCATCGCGCCGAGAAGGACGCGGGCCTCGTCCCCGCTGATGCCGCCCGGGGCGGGGAAGTCCACAGCCGGAATCTCGGCGCAGTCCACCACGTCCACGTCGAAGTGGACATAGAACGGTCCGCCCTGTTCCGAGATCCGCCGGAGCGTCTCCCGGGCGACGGCGGCCGCGCCGTCCCGTCGGATCTCGGGGGCCCGGATCCGGAGTGAGGGGAGGGCCTCGAAGACGGGAACCTCCTGGGGATCCAGCCGTTCGACTCCCAGAAGCGCCAGGCGCCCGGGCCGGACCAGGGGAGCCCGTCCCTCCATCCGGGCCAGCTCGCCCGCCCCCCGCCCCAGGAGATGGGAGAGCACCATGCCGTCCAGGATCCCCGACGGGCTGGTCGCGGGCGTGTTCAGCTCGGCGTCCCGGTCCAGGTAGGCAAGCCCTCCGTCGCGGTGGACCCGGGAGATGCCGGCCAGGCTGCCCAGCGCCACGGTGCAGTCGCCGCCCAGGACCAGCAGCTTCCGGCCCTCCCGGAGGACCGATTCGACCCGGCCGGCCAGGGTGCGGGCCATCCGGGCCACGCCGGGGAGGTTCTGCTGCTTCCGGCGGGCGGGATCGGGGTCGGGGGCGAAGGGGGTCTCCTCCTGGTCTCCCCGGTCCTCGACGTCATGCCCGCCCGAGAGGATCCTTTCCCGCAATCCGGCGCGGCGCAGGGCATGGGGGGCCTTCTCGGTGCCGGTGTTCCGGGCGCCAAGGCTGGTGGGGACACCCAGGATAGAGAGTTTCATGGCGCACATTCTAGCAGGAAGCACCGGGAACGGTTTATGCTCTGCGCCGGAGGAAGAGATGCCTTCAGCGGTGTACCTGCGGGTGCTTGGATCGGGGGATCCCTTCGGGAGCGGAGGAAGGAACCAGAGCGCCTACCTTCTGGAGGCGTGTGGCCGGAAAATCCTCATGGACTGCGGCGCCGCGGCAGTCGCCTCCATGAAGAAGCTGGGGATCGACACCGCAAGGGTGGACCTGGTCCTGCTGTCCCATTTCCATGGAGACCATGTGGCCGGGCTGCCGTTCCTCCTTCACGACTACCAGCATGCCACGACCCGCCGCTCTCCGATTCTGGTGGCCGGTCCACGGGGGGTGCGCCGGAGGGTCGAGGCGATCTACCGGGCCCTCTTCCCCTCCTCCGGACCCAGGGGCCGGCGCTTCCGTTTGGATTACCGGGTCCTGGAGGCCGGCCGCCCCTTCCGGCCGCCGAAGGCGCGGGAGGTTCGGATCGTTCCGTTCCATGTCCGGCACGGGGCTTCCCGCGGCGGCTTCGGCTACGTTCTGGAAGTCCTGGGTCGGCGCCTGGTCTACAGCGGAGACACCGGCTGGTTCGAGGGCCTGGCCCGGGCCGCGCGAGGGGCCGATCTCTTTCTTTGCGAGTGCACCCATCGCAAGGGGACCTTCGCCGGACACCTCAGCCTGGCCGAGCTGGAGGCCCACCGCCCGGAGCTGGCGGCCCGGCGGATCCTCCTGACCCACCTGGGCCCGGACCTCGCCGGGTGCCGCAAAGCGCGGGGTTTCCATCTGGCCCGGGACGGGATGCGGATACGCGTTTGACAGAAAAGGCCGCTCGAATATAATGAGAAACTCTCGAGCCGAGGATCCACGGGTGCCTGTCCTCCCCGGGGCCTCCAGCCCCGGAAACGGTACTGCCTGTCCCGCAGCCGCGCGAGGGTGACGGGGAACTGCGTGAGGAGATGATGCCTGAAGTAGACAAGAACTTCCTGGAGACGATTCAGCGCGAGCTCGATCAGCAGAGAAAGCCCAGCAAGACACGCAAGCACCTGCTCATGTCGGTCGTGGTGGTGGGAATCCTGGCGGCGGTCGGCCTCTTCGCCTGGTACGTGATCGGCGCCAGCAACGTGGAGTCGCCCCTTCCGCCTGAGCTTCCTCCCCCCTCCCCCCAGTCCACCCTGCCGGTCTCACAGAAGGCCAAGGAGACGGGAAAGAACTACTACGAGGAGCACCCGGAGATTCAGGGGGCCCTCGCCGATTACGCCCGGCGCATCCTGAAGGGGCAGCTGGACGTGGTGAGCCTGGGGCCTTCCTTCCAGCCGGTGGAGAACTTTGTCTGGGAGAAGTGGTACTACGACACGGTGCCGGTGAGGGAAGGGTTCAAGACGCTCAAGGACCCGCAGCCCACCGCCCACTCCTATACCGAAGAGCACCCTCTCATCACCTATGCCATCACCGGTGACGATGAGTACGGGGCCTGGGGCGTGGGGATCAAGTACGCGGCGGCGCTGGGGGTCGACATCACCAACCCGGGCGACAAGGAGATCGCCTCCCTGGTCGCGGCCTACGTCTGGCTCCAGTCCCAGAACCGGATGCTGTACGAGAAGGAGAACTACTTCGACGAGAAGGGGGGCTACGATCCGAAGCGCCAGAAGATGAACATCGACCTCCTGCACCCGGGGGATGAGATACGGTTCCCCCACCTCAACCAGGAGGCCCTGAGGGAGCTCGGCCAGAATCCCCAGAAGTACCTGGAGGGAACCGCGCCCTCCGTGGCTCCTGTCGTGCCTCCGGTGTCGCCGGGAACCTCATAGGTCCCATCTCCGACACCTGTCCCAGCCACCTCCCCAGCTCCACCCGCAGGGGAAGGGGCGACCTTCCCCGGGCCGTCCTCGCCCACTCCACCAGGGACGGGCGGTAGGAAGGGCCCTCCCAGGCCAGCAGCCAGAGGGCCCTCCGGCCGGTCGCTCTCCGTTCCGAGTCCAAGGGATCCAGAGCCAGGCTGAAAAGATCGCCGGGCCCCCGAGTTTTCTCCGCCAGGACCTTCCGGGCGAGGGTCGCCGCCAGGATTCCCGTCCAGCGTCCCGGCGGTCTGCCGGATCAGGTGGAGGTAGAGATCGGAGTAAATCTTGGCCAAAAGGCCGAGGTAAACGAGGATGGACAGGACGATGCTGGAGCGGCAATAGATGAGGATGCTCCCGGATCGGAGGAGATCCGGGTCGAGAACGGCCGCGCAGAAGGGGCGGGGACGGACTCACTTGACACACTTTTCCGGGCAGTGATAGATTGCCGCATCTTTTGTCCGGAATGGACTTGTCGGCTTTGTTCCCACAGGAGACCGCGATGGCCCGCCCTCAGGAGTCCGGGAACCCGCCCGGGATGGGGATCAGGTCCTGCGCCTCCGCCAAGGAGAGCCCATGAGCGAAGCGCCTTACAGACCGTTCGTGCCCCCGGATAAGGAGATGCGGGAGTTCACGCTCCGGGCCCTGATTCTGGGCCTCTTCATGTGCGTGATTCTCGGTGCCGCCAACGCCTACCTGGGTCTGAGGGCGGGCATGACCATCGCCGCCACCTACCCGGCGGCGGTCATCTCCATGGCCGTCCTGCGGCTCCTGAAGGGAAACGTCCTCGAGGAGAACTTCGCCCGGACCGTGGGCTCCATCGGCGAGTCGGTGGCGGCCGGCGCGATCTTCACCGTCCCTGCCTTCGTAATGCTCCAGATGTGGAAGTTCGATCCGCAGAACATGCTTCGGGAGTACCTCACCGCCTCCGCGCTGATGATCCTGGGAGGGGTGCTGGGGATCATGTTCGTGACGATCCTGCGGCGGGTGATGGTCGAGGACCCCTCACTTCCGTTCCCGGAGTCGGTGGCCGCCGGGGAAATCCACAAGGCGGGACAGCGGGGGAGCGAGGCGGCCGTCCAGCTTTTCAAGGCGATGGGGGTCGGCGCCTTCATCAAGCTGCTGGGCGACGCCGGGGTCTTCAGCGCGAAGAACTTCTTCCATCCCGCCGTGGGCAAGGTGAAGGAGAGCCTCGTCCGCCTCGGGCTGACGAAGGAAGCCAGCACCATCACCGGCGGCGGCATCACCACCATCGCCGCCCCCGAGGTGACTCCCGCCTACCTGGGCGTCGGCTTCATCATCGGCCCCGAGCTCGGCGCCCTCAACTTCGCCGGCGGGCTTCTGGCCTGGGGCCTCTTCGTCCCGCTCCTGGTCTTCTTCCTCGGGCCCGGATTGATCGGCAACTACGTGGATCAGGCCGGGGCCCCGGACTGGGTGACCCTCACCGCCCACCTCTACAAGTTCATCGTGCGGCCCATCGCGGTGGGCGGGATGCTGGTGGGGGCCTGCTACACCCTCTGGCGGATGCGCAAGAACCTGGTCATCGGCATCAAGCGAGGCATCGCCGACGTCCGCAAGTCCGCGGCCGCGACGGCCGTCACCAACCGCACCGAGCAGGACCTCTCGTTCCGGATCGTGCTGCTGGGGATCGGGGTCGTCTCCCTGTTCATGATCGCCCTCTACTTCTATTTCACTCAGAACATCGTGGCGGCCCTGGTCGCCGCCATCGTCATGCTCGTCACCGGCTTCTTCTTCTCAGCCGTGTCGGGGAATCTCGTGGGGATGATAGGGTCCTCCAACAACCCGATCTCCGGGCTGACCCTCGCCACGACCATCGTGGCCGCCCTCACCATGGTGATCGTGGGCGCCAAGGGGCCGGCGGGTGTCGCCGCGGTCCTGGGCGTCGCGGCGATCGGCTGCGTCTCCGCCGCCGTAGCGGGAGAGATGCTCCAGGACCTGAAGGTGGGGCACATCCTGGGCGGGACGCCGTGGAAGATGCAGGTGGGGGACATCATCGGCGTCGTCGCCGCGGGTCTCGTGATGTTCTTCCCGCTCTACCTGCTCCACACCTCCGACCTGGCCAGGTTCCCTCAGAACGGCGGCTTCGGCGGTGACAACCTGCCCGCGCCCCAGGCGGGGCTGATGGCGGCCCTCTCCCAGGGGATCGTCGGCGGCGAGATGGCCTGGCCCCTCGTGATCGTCGGCATCGCCATGGGCGTCTCCCTGATCCTCATCAAAGTGCGCAGCCCCATGCTCTTCTCGGTGGGCATGTACCTTCCCCTGGAGACCACTTTCGCCATCTTCGTGGGCGGGATCATCCGCGGCATCGTGGACAAGTTGCGCGACAAGCGCGGCTTCAACGAGGCCCAGAAGGCCCGTGTGGAGAACGCGGGAGTCCTGACCGCCTCGGGCCTCATCGCCGGGGAGGCCCTCATGGGCCTGCTCATCGCCGGCGTCGTGGCCGCGCGGGCGGACAAGACCTTCCCGCAGGTGCCGGGCTTCACGGGCGTCGCGCCCTGGCTGGCCATCGCGGTGCTGGTGATCCTGGCCGCCTACATGATTTTCATGCCTTTGCGCAAGGCGGGTGCGGCGGACGAGCCGGCGCCTCCCACGGCCATCATGTGATCCTCAGGGCCTGAAGAGGAGGGTGCCGATCTGAGCAACCACGTGGTAACCGGCCGGCCGAGCCGGATAACCGAGCTTCGCCGCGAGCTGGGCCTGCTGGACCTGGTCTTCATGAACGTGGTGGCGGTGACCGGTCCGCGCTGGATCGCGTCCGCTTCCCGCTACGGCGCCGCCTCTCTCACCCTCTGGGGCCTCGCCTTCCTGGCCTTCTTCGTCCCCCAGGGCATGGTCATCACGGAGCTCTCGAGCCGGTATCCCGAGGAGGGGGGCATCTACGTCTGGACCAAGAAGGCCTTCGGCGATTTCCACGGTTTCCTGTGCGGCTGGTGCTACTGGATCAACAACCTCTTCTACTTTCCCAGTCTGCTGATCTTCACCATCACCTGCGGCGCCTACATCGGAGGGACGGATGCGGCGGGCGTCGAGAGCCGGGCGCACCTGATCACGACGATTTCCCTCCTCTGCTTCTGGTTCGTCATCCTGGTGAACATCCGGGGCCTGGGGGTGGGGAAGTGGCTGCAGAACCTGGGGGCCGTGGGCATCTGGATCCCCTCCCTGGTCCTGATCCTGATGGGCGGCTCGGCCTATTACATGTTCGGCCCGGCCAACCCCATTACGCTGGAGGGGCTCAAGCCCCATTTCTCCACCTCGACCCTGACCTTCTGGGCCCAGATGTGCTTCGGGTTCGCGGGGCTGGAGGTGACGTCCCTGCTCGGAGGGGAGGTGCGGAACCCCCGCAGGAACATCCCCCGGGGGGTCCTCATCGGGGGGCTCATCGTCGCGACCATCTACGTCTGCGGGACCTTCTCCGTCTACATCGCCCTCCCCTCCAAGGACATCAGCATCGTCAGCGGCCTGATGCAGGCCATCGCCGAGGTCACGACCCGGGTGGGCGTCGGCTGGATTCTGCCGATCATGGCCTTCTTCCTGGCGGTCGGCGGTCTGGGGGGGACCAGCGCCTGGATCGCGGGGTCCGCCCGGGTGCCCTACGTGGCGGGACTGGACAAGTACCTGCCCGAGTCCTTCGGCCGGATCCATCCCAAGTACGGCTCCCCCTACGTCGCCATCCTGTTCCAGGGGGTGGTTTGCAGCCTGATCATCGCCACCGGCTATCTCGCCGACGACATCCCCGTGGCCTATCTGATGCTGGTGAACATCACGCTCATCGTCTACTTTCTGCCCTATCTCTACCTTTTCGCGGCGGCCATCGTCTTAAGGTACCGGGAGGGGCTCCGGCCGGGCATCATCCCGATTCCGGGCGGAAAGCCGGGGACAATCGTGGCGGCGGCCCTGGGCTTCACGGCGACCCTGGTTTCCATCATCCTCGCCATGCTGTTCCCCCCCGCGGAGGTCGAGAACGTCTTCCTCTTCGAGACGGTGGTGATCGGCGCGTGTCTCGCCTGTTTCCTCTCCGGCGCCTACCTGTACGTCCGGGCCCGGCGGGCCCGCCCGGCGGGGCAGCGCTAGGGCAGATGCCTTCCCTCACTCGAATCCGAATCTCAGTCCGGCGGGGAGAAGACAGGGCCGGCCGGTCAGAATTCCCGGCGGCCTTCCAGGGCCTTGGACATAGTGACTTCGTCGGTGTACTCGATCTCGGAGCCGACGGGGATGCCGATGGCGATGCGGCTGGTCATGACGCCCAGGGGTTTTAAGAGACGGGAGAGGTAGACGGCGGTCTGCTCCCCCTCCACGGTGGGGTTGGTGGCGAGGATCACCTCTCGAACGCCGCCGGATTGAATCCGGGAGAGGAGCGGCGTGATCTTCAGTTCCTCGGGTCCGACGCCCCTCAGAGGCGAGAGGGAGCCGTGGAGGACATGGTAGATCCCTCTGTATTCCCGGGTCTTCTCCACGGCCAGAAGGTTGTTGGGTTCTTCCACGACGCAGATCAGGGAGCGGTCCCGGGTCTCGTCGGAGCAGAAGCGGCAGGGATCCACGTCGGTGATGTGGCAGCAGAGGGAGCAGAGCCGGATCCTGTCCTTGACCTCCTGCACGGCGGCGGCCAGGGCCAGGGCCTCTTCCCGGGGCTGGTGGAGGATGGCGAAGGCGAGGCGCTGGGCCGACTTCGCTCCGATGCCCGGGAGGCGCTTGAGCGCCTCCACCAAGCGTTGCATGGGATCCGCGTAGTCCATCGCTTCAGAGCAGCCCGGGGATTTTGAGCCCGCCCGCGAGCCCGCCCAGCTCCTGCTGCACAGCCTCGTCCGCCTTCTGCGTGGCCACGTTCACCGCCGCCAGGATCAGGTCCTCCAGCATCTCGGTGTCGCCCGAGGCGAAGACCTCCGGCGAGATCTTCACCCCCAGGACCTGCTTCGTCCCGCTCATGGTCACGGTGACCATGCCTCCGCCCGCGGTGCCCTCGATGCGCATCTCGGCCATCTGCTTCTGCAGCCGCTCCTGCATCTTCTGGGCCTGTTTCATGATGGCGTTGATGTCGACCATGTCCGCCTAGACCTCCTCGATGTCGGTGATCTCGCCCTGGAAGAGATCCAGAAAGGACTGCACCACGGGGGAGCGGTTGGCTTCCTCCAGGAGCTGCTTCTTCTTCGCCTCCCCTCCGGCCGCGGGCGCCCCGATCTCCGGCGCCGGGACCGGCTGCGCCAGCCGCACCTTTACCTCCCCCCGGTGTCCCGTCACCGCCTCCACCGCGTCCCGGATCACCGCCAGGTACTCCCTCCGCTCGATGCTGGCGCGGAACATCGCCTTGTCCTCGGGGAGGGAGATGATGAAGGCGCCGCCCTCCAGGTCGAAGAACGAGGCGTGGCTCAGGAACCCGCCCAGGGTGCTCTTCTCCCTGTAGACCCGCTCCAGGATCAACTCCACCTGGCGGCGAACGTCGGCCGGCTCTTCGGAGCCGGCAGCCGGCGCAGCCGAGGAGGCCGCCGGAGCCGGCGGTGCGGATGAGGCGATGGCCGGGGGCGGGGAGAGAAAGGACGCGGCCGGTTCCGGCGCGTCCGCCGCCCGGGGCGCGGAGAAGAGGGCGGAAGGATCCTCCGGGGCCGACTTGGCCCGGGGCTCCGGCCCGGGGGAGGCGCTGCGCCGCGGGGAAGGAGCCGCCTTCGGCTTCTCCCGCTCTCCCTCTCCCTCGGAGGGGAAGCGGGCCAGCAGATCCACCAGCGGCGTGAGGTCGGCCAGGTGGCAGAGCCGGACCGCCAGTGCCTCCAGGAGGTAGCGGGGCTGGGCCGAGAACCGGATCCTCCCCTCCTCCCGGGCGATGGCGTCCAGGATTCGCAGCAGGTCCTCCTGGGAGAACCGCTTCGCAAGCGGGGCCATGGCGCCCACGTCGTCCGCGGCGAAACCGAGCTTCTCGCGGGCATCGGGAATGATCTTGAGAAGGAGGATGTCCCGCACCGCCTCCATCAGGTTGTTCAGGAAGAGGGAGGGGTCGTGGCCCGTCTCCAGGACCCGGTCCACCAGGCCGAGGACGCCGGCGGGATCCTTCTCGGAGACCTTTCCCACGAAATCCAGGAGAAGGTCCCGGTCCAGGACCCCCAGGATCGTCCGCGCCTCCTCGTCCTTCACCGTCGTTCCGGAGTAGGCGATCACCTGGTCCAGGGTGCTCTGCCCGTCCCGGAGCGAACCGTCGGCGAGCCGGGCGATCAGGTCCAGGGCGTAGGGGGAGATGGTGACCTTTTCCGATGCGCAGATCGCCCCCAGGTGGGCGGCGATCTCGCCGCGGGCGATCTTCCGGAACTCGAAGTGCTGGCAGCGGGACAGGATCGTGACGGGGACCTTCCGGTAATCGGTTGTGGCGAGGATGAAGACCACCCTCGAAGGCGGCTCCTCCAGCGTCTTGAGAAGGGTATTGAAGGACTCGGTCGTCAGCATGTGCACTTCGTCAATGATGATCACGCGATACCGGTCGCGGGAGGGGGCATAGCGCACGGTCTCGATGAGGTCCCGGGTGTTCTCCACCCTCCGGTAGGTCGCGCCGTCGATCTCCAGCACGTCCATGGAGGAGGAGGCGGCGATCTCCGTGCAGGCGGGGCACTCGTTGCACGGATCCACCGTGGGGCCCTTCGCGCAGTTCAGCGCCTTGGCCAGAAGTCGCGCCACGGTGGTCTTCCCGACGCCCCGGATGCCCGAGAACAGGTAGGCGTGGGCGATCCGGTTTCCGGTCAGCGAATTCTTGAGGATCTGGACCACCGCCCGCTGGCCGACCACCTCGTCGAAGGTGCGGGGGCGGTACTTGAGGGCGAGGACCTGATAGGGCATCGGGCTTCCAACGGGTTCGGGGAAGGCGCCGGCCCGAGAGCCGGTTCAAGTGGACCCGCGGCACCTGCGAGCTTCTCCCTACCGTTGCTCCCTTCCGGGCCTGGCGGGGTTCGGGGGTTCGCATTGCGCGGGGCTCGAACCGGCCGTCGCGCCGGCTCCCTCCCGCGATGACGTGAACGGATTCGCCCGGGCATCTTATCCCACCCCCCTTCGGGGCGTCAATGAACGCCGCTCTGGATGTGTTCCGGTCCCGTCGCCGCGTCCCGTCCCTTCGCCGACGGGGCTCCCAAGGGTTGCGTTTCAGGGTCCTGTTCCCTAGGATACCGAGTGGCCCACGGCGTCTGGACCCTCTTGGCCGGGGAGACCCTCATGACCCTTTCGGCTGGCACGCGGCTCGGTCCCTACGAGATCCTTGCTCCCCTCGGTGCGGGGGGAATGGGAGAGGTCTACCGTGCCCGGGACTCCCGCCTCCAGCGGGACGTGGCGGTGAAGGTGCTTCCCTCCGGTCTCTCCTCCGATCCGGATCGGCTCCGGCGCTTCGAGCAGGAAGCCCGGGCCGCCGGCGTCCTCAACCATCCCAACATTCTGGCCATCCACGACATCGGTTCCCACGAAGGCGCGCCTTACATCGTATCGGAGCTTCTGGAAGGGGAGACTCTCCGGGAACGGATGGGGGGCTCGGCGCTTCCCCCGCGGAAGGCGCTGGAGATTGCCATCCAGATCACCCGCGGCCTGGCGGCGGCCCACGATCGGGGGATCGTCCACCGGGATCTGAAACCGGAGAATCTCTTCATCACCCGGGACGGCCACGTGAAGATCCTGGACTTCGGGCTGGCGAAGCTGACCCTTCCGGAGGAGGCGGAGCCGGCCGGGATGACCAACCTTCCCACCACGCCGGCCGGGACCGATCCGGGAAAGATCCTGGGGACCGCCAGCTACATGTCGCCGGAGCAGGTCAGGGGGCAGCCGGCGGGCCACCGCTCCGACCTCTTCACCTTCGGCGCCATCCTCTACGAGATACTCTCGGGGAAGCGGGCGTTCCGGCGGGAGACCGCCGTGGAGACGATGAACGCCATCCTGAAGGAGGACCCGCCGGACCTTACGGAGACGAACCGGAACCTTCCGCCGGCCCTGGAGCGGATCGTCCGCCACTGCCTGGAGAAGCGGCCGGAGGACCGGTTCCAGTCGGCCCGGGACCTGGCCTTCGACCTGGAGGCGGTGTCGAACGTCACGGCCGCCGGGCAGGCGGTCGCCGCGTCCGGCGCCCGGGCGCACCGGAGACGGCTCAAGGTAGCCCTCCTGGGGGCGCTCATCTTTGCGGCGATCGCCGCCGCGTTCCTCACGGGCCGGCGCACCGGAGCGCCCCCGCCATCGCCTCTACCCGGCTACCAGCGGCTGAGTTTCCGCCGCGGCACCATCTTGTCGGCGCGCTTCGCCTCCGACGGCAACACCGTCCTTTACAGCGCGGCCTGGGAGGGAAAGCCCGCCGAGATCTT
>Ga0315276_10004883_pt1 | contig 12339 bp, 19 predicted proteins | sample YL17G05_0_MG_FD_204542 | JGI IMG/M metagenome (GOLD analysis project Ga0315276, IMG submission 204542) | Sediment microbial communities from Yellowstone Lake, YNP, Wyoming, USA - YL17G05_0 | ecosystem: Environmental > Aquatic > Freshwater > Lake > Sediment | place: USA: Wyoming | collected... | reverse complement strand
TGTGATTTCGACGCTTGCTTTTCATAACTGTTGTCTCCTGAATCAGTTAAACTCATTATCGGTCCAGGTGACAAATACATCTTAAAATTGCTCATTTCGCGCCCAGTTTTTGGGGAGTATTATAATTCTCCTTCAAATTTTGACTCTTCCGCCGTAATGCTGCGAGTAGTAGCATCACTCGGCTTACTTGCTGCCGAACTTAGCGGCCATGTCATCATAGAGCTTCTGTGCTTTATCTATAGCAACATCGAGCGCAGGCTTGACATTCTTCTGCCAAGCATCGACGCTGACATTCTTTGCCTCGATGAGCTTTGTTTTGGCCTCGGCGAGGGTCTTGACCATCTGATCCTTGGCCTTCTGTAACTCGGCCTTGGCCTCGTCGGTAGCCAGGACGCGGCCAAGGCCTGCAGTTCCTGACACTTCTTATCGAGAAGGTCTATCTTCTCCTGCGCGGCCTTGACCGCCTCGTCCTTCGTCTGGGTCAGGTAATCGCTCGTTGGCCTCCGCGGCATTACCAACAGCATCGCCAGCGGCCTTGGCAGTATCGTTAGCTGTTTCTCCAGCCTTCTTCTTGACCCCTTTTAAAGTTAAAAACACTTATTTAGTACCTAATCCCTCAAGATCAGGTACTAAATCCATTGTCAGCCTACTCAAAATTAACGTCCTTTTTCTAAAAACAGACAAACTCGCAGGCCACAGGCCCCGCCCTACTACAGTGCTCTGCGTTTACGCAGCCAGCCGACAATGCCCACACCGATACCACCCAGCAAAATAGCGCCAGGAGCAGGGACGACTGTAGTGTTGCTGCCGCCGCCGCTGAAGCCGTAGCTGCCGAAGTCGGAGCGGCCGCTGCCGAAGTCTTCGAGGGTGTTATTGTTGGAGATTCTATTATTGCCCAATGTCACTGCACCATTGAGCGCGATGGCTCTACCGCACAGAATGTCCGCGGAGGTAATCAGGGTGACGCTATCGAGCGCGATAATATTTCCTGCGAATGTCGTGTCAAAACCCAGAGTGGCGGACCCCGTGCCGGATCCGCCCTTGACACCCATCAGCCAATACACGCCACTCTGTGAACTCCCATTGAGGATATTCACAGCGGAGCTGCTTGCGGTCGTGAGCGCAGTCCCTACCTGGAAAACGAAGTCCCCATCGGGGTCGCTCGCGAAGTCGAGGGTGAGCGTCCCTGTCAACTGAGCCGACGAGGCAAAAAAATAGACGCCTGGACTGAGCGTAAGTCCCCCCAGATCCTGACCGGTCAGGGTCTGGGTGACCGACTGACCTGCAAGCGTATTGTACGCAGTGAGGGCAGCGGCCTGAGCCAGATTCGACACCCCACCCGGTCCGTATATCGATCCCCCGGTCACTGTGCCCGGAGGAAAGCCCGTGATCGCGCTGCCGGGATCAACACCCAGACTTCCATAGATGGTGGTCGGGCCGGTGTTGGTCACCGTCGCGCTGCCCAGGACCGCGAAGTCCTGTGACGTACCCAGCAGAGATGGCCCGGCCAATCCTGTCGATGAGCCATAAAGAAGCATGGCAAATGTTACGAGAATCAAAAACCTGTTTTTCATTTTCTTGTCCTTTCTTAAATTAAATAGTACTACAGCGCGACTTAGCTGGTATTTGACATTTTAAACCGCATTACCAGTATCAAAAACGCAGTTAATTGCATAAAATCGCGCTGTAGTAATAGAGTAATACAATACTTCTTCTCACAACGTTCTTCGTCTGCGTAGCCAGCCGACAAAGGCAACTCCGATGCTGCCCAGCAGAATCGCACCTGGAGCAGGAACAGAAGCAATCGCCGTCATAGAACCACTGAAATCAGCGCTGCCTGGTTTGTTATTGTCCAGCATCCATTTAAAACCTAAGCTGGGTCCGCCAGTCATAGCCAAATCAAAATCCAAGATGGGATTGACAGCAATAGCAGCCAAAGCAGCAGAGCCGATGGTGTTCTTAATCGTCATGTTGGTAATATCTGCCCGGAACTTACTATAACCCACACCAATTGTACCAACAGGAACAAAATCGCCTGAACCTAATGTGCCGGTCAAGTAAGTAGTTAGACTATCTGGACTTTTGATGGAAATCGTACGGTCAACCGGTGTTAACGTGTACGGCCCGCCTGGTATACCGCCTACAGACAAAGCAGGTATATATATCCAGGAACCAACTAAGGCATCACCTGCATCGCTTAATCCTTTGTCAATTTTAATAATCTGGGTGAATGTAAATGTACCTGCACCATCGTAGAACCAGCTCCCGCCTCCAACTACATCACTAACACTGTACTCAATGGTCGGAATGGCCAAGGCAGGCACAACCATGAACCCAACCAAAACACTAATTAAAACTAACTTTTTCATTTTCTTGCCCTTTCTTAAATTAAATTAATTAAAAATAGAATCACACAATAACCACTTACGTTACAATTGATATTTTACATCTAAGCCTTCAGTTTATTCATTGAACCCTCCTTCCAATTTTGACTCTTCCGCCGTAATGCTGCGAGTAGTAGCATCGCTCGGCTTACTTGCTGCCGAACTTAGCGGCCGTGTCATCATAGAGCTTCTGTGCTTTATCTATAGCAACATCGAGCGCAGGCTTGACATTCTTCTGCCAAGCATCGTCGCTGGCATTCTTTGCCTCGATGAGCTTTGTTTTGGCCTCGGCGAGGGTCTTGACCATCTGATCCTTGGCCTTCTGTAACTCGGCCTTGTCCTCGTCGGTGGCTGGCGCGGCCTTGTCCTGCAGTTCCTGCCACTTCTTATCGAGAAGGTCTATCTTTTCCTGCGCGGCCTTGACCGCCTCGTCCTTCGTCTGGGTCAGGTAATCGCTCGTGGCCTCCGCGGCATTACCAACAGCATCGCCGGTTGCCTCCGCGGCATTACCAACAGCCTTGCCGGTTGCCTTGGCAGCGTTACCAACGGCATTGCCGGTTGCCTTGGCAGCATTACCAACAGCATTGCCGGTTGCCTTGGCGGCATTACCAACAGCATTGCCAGTGGCCTTGGCAGCATCGTTAGCTGTTTCTCCAGCCTTCTTCTTGCACCCCGTCGTGCTGAGGATGAATAACGCCACCACGACAACTGACGCAATCAATGTCAATGTCTTGCTCATACGCTTGCTCCTAATTAAAGTTAATGTCTTGCTCATATGCTTGCTCCTAATTAAAGTTAATGTCTATCTCAGCGGGCGACTACATTAGCCGTCTGCCACGCACCAGTGAAATTACAAATAACACAATGAATTCTCCTTCAAATTTTTATGTCTAACTCACGCAAGGTCACAGGGCTCTTCGTCCGCTGATGATTCTAAGCAAGACAACCACGACGGCGATTACCAGAAGAGCGTGAATCAGACCACCCATAGTATAGGAGGTCAGTAATCCCGCGAGCCACAATAAAACCAAAATAACAGCGATAGTGAAAAGCATAACAATCCTACCTTTCTTTTCTTGGTTTTAGACCGCATACGGCCACAAGCCGCCTGACGGGCCAAACCTACATAATCATTTTCCATACCTCAACGTGTAACCTTACAAAACCTTGATGTACGCCGACAATATCATGGTGGAAAGATCATTCCTTTCATATTTTACTTTTTTACGAAACTACTATCGCCGTATTGCTCGGCCAACCTTCGCCGGATTTATTTATTGCTATAACACGATATTCAAGTTCCGTATCTTTCGACTGTTCAACCAAAGTTGATTCTGTCTCGATTGCCATTGCGACATCCTGCCGCAACGATTTTATTATACGAGTTTTACCGATCGGTCACTTGGCTTGATAGCTGAACTTTTGTCCGCCTACAGAAGCTTCGAACATTAGACCCGCCTCGTCCATGGTAAAAACCGCCACACCGTCTGTAAACTTGGCATTAGCGCTGGCGCCCGATTTGATCGCCACGGCTGTGGCTTGAGCGTCGAAGCGGAAGTTGCCCTGCTTGAAGTTCTCAACGTTTTGCCCGGTTTCAAAGCAGAGGATCTCGGTATAGGACTGCCCGCCGAGCTGGAAACCGATCGACCCTTGGGTCAGATCGCAATAGCCCACGGCGTTGGCGTTGCCATGCTCATAGAGCACGCCCTTGCCGTACGCCCCGCCGATCCCCACGGCACCCTTGCCGACCGAAGGGAAGACAGCGTAGCCTGCGGCTGTGTCGAATATGTTGACTAGGGATGGGCCATTCTTTTGCGCCTTGGCCAAAGCCACGGCGGCCTCATGCTCAATGTCAGCCTTGCCTTGCACCGAACGGGGCGCCGTCGCACAACCGGTTATCACTTGGAAACCGGTCACAACGAGCACCAGAAACGCTACTCTCATGTGGTATCTTTTCATAACTTATCCTTTCCTTTCTTGTCTTGGGGCTTAGTATCAGATGCAGACAGCCACGCTGTCTAACGTACCAGGCCCATAACTCTAACCATATCCTTACTTCATAGAACCATTTACTCAGAAGCCGCGGGGAATATGTCCCATCAGCACCAGTATCAGCAGAATTATCAGTACTACCGTCAAGATGCCGGTTGGACCGTAACCCCAGTTGCGGCTGTAACTCCATCGAGGCAGTCCGCCGAAAAGAAGTAAGACAACAATAATAAGCAACACCAATCCCATAAAAAGCCCTTTCCAATTGTTTCAACAAGCGGAACACCACTGTGCGTCTAATTCAACACAACTGGTCTTCTAAGTTCCGCACTCATTAAATCTTCATTGTTTCCTTCCCAGAGCGGTTTTTGTTTTAATTCCTCGAGATACCTTGCCGCCGCATCCTTACCGCCTAATCCAAAGGCAAGAGCCAAAGCAAGAACAATGCCGCCGAGTATAATATTGAATGTGGCAGTCACCAAAAGCGGGGCAATGCCAAGCTGCGTCAGTGAAATCGTCACTGCAAAGATTATAATCGCCCATCGGCTTATACCGGCTAAAAGCTCCGGTTTAGGTAATTTCGCATTACCAGCTACCGTCAACACTATTCCTGACACAAAACTTGCCAGAAACATTGCTACCACAAGTACAAGCAGCGATGCTATGACCTTCGGGACATAAGCAAACAAGCTCGAAAGAATGTCCGAAGCCTTCGGCAGCCCCAATGCGTTTGCTGCCATCACAAGCACCATGATAATAATAAGCCAGTAAACAAGGCCGCTTATTATCTGGCGGGCAGTAATCTTCAATTGGCCTTTCTGCAGGATATTTGATATACCGGCTTTATCTGCCAGCGCATCTAAGCGTACCACCTTAAGCACTCCGTTCACTATCGATCTGATTATTTTGGCCACAATCCAGCCAACAATCAGAATTATTAGTGCGCCCAGCAGGACAGGCAGATAGGCCATTATTCTGGTCAGCATTTCGCGTACAGGCCCCACAATAAGGTTTTCCCATTCAATTACTGCTAACATTTCCTGCACCTCACAAAATAAATCTTTAATATGCAATGCCGTTTCTAACGGTTTTCATTCAGACACAGATGCTTATCGACACCACTTATCTAATGATAACCACAAGGATTCTTTTGTAAATCAGTGTAGAGTCTGTTTCTATTATAAGCCGAATTGCCTATCCGCCTGTCGTTAGTATCCCCTACACTAACGCCAATGCGAGGGATTCAGTTGCCAAATATTAGGTTGACAATCTGTATCAATATCGCTAAAATAAACAAAAAACTGTTTTTGGGCATTTTTTTGCAATTTCCTGATATGGGTTACGGGAAAGGCAGGCAAGAAAGGTGAAAAAACAAATGGAAAAATTAAAAGATATGACTACGAAGCTTGAGCATACCCAGGAGATGCTGCAGACAAGCGAAGATAAATACCGCCAACTTGTAGAGAACGCCGACTGTATTATTCTGCGCATAGGCAAAGACGGGAAAATAACCTTTTTCAATGAATTCGCCCAGAAGTTCTTTGGCTATACCGAGCAGCAAATCCTTGGCAAAAAGGTTGTAGGTACAATCATAAATAAAAAGGATAGCTCCAGTCGAAATACTGATGAATTGATAAGAGACATCAAGCAACATCCTGAACTTTATGCTACCTACGAGAATGAGATTATTTGCAAAGACGGCCGGCGAGTTTGGGTTGCATGGGCAAACAAGGCGATCCATAATGAGCAGGGAAATATTACGGAAATCCTTTGTGTCGGCCACGACATCACGGAACGCAAACTTATGGAGAAAAAACTGCAATTATTGGCTGCAGCGGTTCACAACTCCAATGACGCAATTACAATACTGGATTTAAAAGGCAACATCATCTCATGGAACCTCAGCGCGGAGCGCATCTATGGATACAACGAAGCTGAAGCGAAGAAGATGAATATCCGCAGGATAATCCCTGACCATAAGCAGGATGAAATGATGTCCCTGACTGAAAAAGTGCTAAAAGGGGGGAATATCGAATTTTTTGAAACACAGCGCCTTACAAAAAATAACCAGATACTGGATATCTCGCTTACCGCAACATCGCTGAAAGATGAAAAGGAAAAACCATTTGCCATTACAACAACTGAAAGGGATATTACTGAACGCAGGTTCCTGGAAAAAGAAATCCTGGATATAACCGAAAGAGAACGAGAACTGATAGGCCAGGAAATGCATGATGGCATAGGCCAGGCACTTACCGGCATTGCTGTTAAGTGCAAAGGATTGGCACTGAAACTTAAGGGGAAATCATCAGATGAGATGAAAGACGCCTTAGCAATATCAAAACTTGCCAACAATGCTATCGCTCAGACACGAGACCTTGCCAAGATGCTTTATCCCGTTGGATATTGAAACAGGTGGTTTGGTATCGGCCTTAAAATCGCTGGCATCCAATGCAGAAAAAACCATGGAAGTTACTTGTCGATTCCGGTGTGGAAAATCCGTTTCGGTCAAGGATCTTGTTGAGGCAAAGCAAATTTATCGTATTGTTCAGGAAGCGATTACCAATGCGGTCAGGCACGGCAAAGCAAATAATATCAACATAAATCTTCGTTTAACTAAGAAAGGAACCGTTCTGTTAGTTGAAAATGACGGATTGGATTTCCCGAAGTTATCACCGAGAAAAAAAGGGCTTGGACTGAAGATTATGAAATATCGTACCGACTTAATAGGCGGCTCTCTTGATATTCGTAAGGGCGACAAAGGCGGAACGGTCGTTACCTGCATTTTCCCGAACGGTAGATAGGGCTCCCAACGAAGGATTGTTATATGGCATTGAAAGAAAAACAGGATAAAGCTAATGAAAATAAAACACAGGTTCTTATTGTGGACGACCACCCTGTGGTACGAGATGGGCTTACCATGATTATCAATCATGAACGAGATATGAATGTATGCGGCGAGGCTGAAGATGCCTACCAGGGCCTAAAAGCCGTCACTGAATTAAAACCTGATGTCGTTATTGTAGATATATCCCTGAAGAATTCAGATGGTATTGACCTGACAAAAAGTATTAAGGCAGGACACCCAAAATCGTCTGTCATTGTCCTTTCCGTTCATGATGAATCCATGTATGCCTAGCGAGCCCTTTTAGCCGGTGCAAAAGCCTATCTGATGAAGGATGCTGTTTCTGAAAATATTGTCAAGGCGATCCGTACGGTTTTAAGCGGCGAGATATATGTTAGCAGCACAATTTCAAAGAAGTTCCTCCATAAAGTTGCGAGAGACAAGGCTGGTATGACCAAAACACTAATAGAGAACCTCAGCGACCGGGAATTCGAAGTCTTTCGTTTGATTGGCGAAGGGTACAAGGCCTCGCAAATCGCCAAAAAACTCCATTTAAGTGTAAAAACAATTGAAACTTACCGCGGACGGCTTAAAGAAAAACTAAATCTCGACAGTGCCACCAAACTTTTGCAATACGCTATAAAATGGGCAAAAAGTGAGGACAAGAAATAGCTCCTCTCATCGAAGACTAACTGTTTTTTGGCCTCTGAGTTTCAAACCTAACCAAGCATTTCATTAATAGCACTTCCTTCTGGTTATCAGTTTTCAATAGCTTACTTACAAGAAAGTAGGCATTTTCACCGACAACAAATACAGACTCCAATCCGATTTACACAATCGCAATACATGTTATTATTAGGGTAATAGGTTTTGCCGTCCAAAACTGTACATGAATGGTGGTAACAGAATTGTTGTAAGGAACCGAGCCTATGAAAGTTGCAGTAACCTCGATTGGATCCAAACTGGATGACCCCATAGGAACCAGGCCGGATAAGTGTTCTTACTGGCTGGTCGTGGATCCTGTAACAATGGAATGTAAGGCAATGCCAAACCCGTTGATGAGCGTTGGTGGTCCGGCAGCAGTAAAATTAATTGCCCAGATACTACACGAACATAGGGTCAAATTCATTCTGTCAGGCGGTTGCGGATGTAACCAATTGAAAAAACTACGGGAAAATGGAATGAGAGTGCTTTTTGGAATGACCGGATCGGTTCGAGAAACCGTGGAACAGTTCAATCGGAGCCGGGTTTCGCGGGTGTAGTAAGTCTATTGGTGGTACTAATACTACTAGAGTGCCAGAGAGGAGACTTCAAAAATGCTGGTTTTAAGCAGGTGCAAGGACGAATCCATTATGATCGGTGAAAATATAGAAGTAACAGTGACTAATCTTTGTGGCAACAAAGTTAGCCTTGGAGTAACAGCTCCAAAGCACATACCAGTTCATCGCAGGGAAGTTTATAAAGCTATAAATTTACAAAATACTCGAAAAAAAATATCACGGAAATAAATTCCTGCTTAAAATCCTCGTTATCTATTTAAAAACAAGCTGGAAATGCCTGTGGGAAAACAAAATGTTGTCGTGAGCAATCCAGTTTATGAGGTAGTGAGATTATGAAAAAAATAAAAGGAGAGTACGCCAACGAAAAAAACAAAATTAAGATTCTGATAGTTGACGATCATCCCATCATACGTGAGGGATTAACACAGATTATTAATCGAGAAACTGATCTTCTTGTGTGTGCCGAAGCCGGAACTATTGGAGAGGCTGTTAAAGCTGTCAAGAAGCAGAAAATTGATCTGGCTCTTGTGGATATGCTGCTCAAGAACACAACGGGCATACAGGTAATAAAGAAGATAAAAACTTTATGTCCGAGCATCATTACTCTTGTCTTTTCCATGAGCGACAAATCTCAATACGTAAAACAAGCCATTGAGATAGGGGCACGGGGATATATTACGAAAGACCAGATATCTGAAAATATTATAGATGCGATAAGGCAGGTACTTGAAGGCAAAATCTATCTAAGTAAGAGGTTAACTAAAAATTTCCAAAGCATGAGCTTAATAAGTTCCTAGTCGATGATCCTAACTCGAAACACACGCAGGTCAGGGCAAGCCAGTGAAACATATATAATCCAGTAAAGATCAACATTGAGCAAATGTTTAATTTTAATGGATGCCAAGATGATAAAAAAAATAAGCAAACTATTCCTTCAAGGCCTGATGGCAATTTTACCAGTAGCGTTGACAATATACGTTCTTTACTGGTTGGCTGTTTCGGCGGAATCTATTTTGGGAAAAGCGATAAGGCTTGTTTTACCTGAAAAATTCTATCTGCCCGGAATGGGCGTTTTGGCTAGTTTTTTGGTAATACTTGCACTAGGTATTCTCCTAAAACTATGGCTTTTTAGAAAAATATTTCAATGGGGTGAAAAAACCATTGAGAAAGTGCCCCTGGTAAAATTCTTTTATAGCTCTATCCGGGATTTAACAAGCTTTTTTGATTCATCTAAAAATAAAGATTTTGACAAAGTTGTAATGGTTACATTAATCGAAGATGATATTAAAATCATGGGGCTTGTTACTCGTGAAGATTTTAAGGGTTTGCCTGAAAAAATTTACGAAGATGACAAGGTAGCTGTATATTTGCCGTGGAGTTATCAGGTGGGCGGTTTTACAATTATGGTTTCAAAATCAAAGCTTGAACCTATAGAATTGAGCGTTGACCAGGCATTAAGATTTATGTTAACTGCCGGCGTTTCCACTGAAGAAAAAAAAACAAATACACCACGCAAAAAGAAGAACGTTGACAGTTAACAACATAAATTTAAAGTTGAAGTCTATCTTGTAATGCTTCAGTCGGAATTGGACATTTCCTGAAATTTAGTTAATGAGCCACTTGCAAAACCCTCCGAAACGCGGCAGAACGGTTCCGCCGTGTTTCGGAGGGTTTTGCAAGTGGCTCTCTTATACAGAAACCATATATCCCACCGCATTCATTGCAGAACATGACATAACGCTCTGCAAATACCAGCTTTACGAGAGAATCGCAAGAGGGGTCTTATGCCGCGTTTTCGCGGCCCAAAGGTGTTATGAAGAAACCATATAACCATTGTTCGGCGGAGGAATGAATATGAAATGGGAATACAAGACCGTGAAGCTGAAGGCGAAGGGGATCATGGGCGGCAAGTTCGATGAAGCCCAACTTGACGCGATGATGAACGAACTCGGGCGCGACGGATGGGAGCTTGCAGCCGCTTTCGATACCAACGAAGCTTACGGCAACACTCGCGATGTCGTCGTTATCTTTAAGCGCCCGAGAGGGTGAGAGTCTTGCAGAACAAGACGGTCCAGCGAACGGGAGCCGCGTTCGCGGCGCAGCACAGCCGTAACGTTCGCAGGAGAAAGAGCAATGAACAAGAAGACGCAGATAACGATGGCTTCATGCCTGTTGAGCGGCTCGGTCATCTTGATTGGGGCCATAATCTATCTTGCATTTGTGTTTCCCAAGACAGAGCATTTATGGATGAAGCAGGGCAGGTTGACCAGTCAACTCAGTGCGACAGAGATGCTCATGGTCAACGCCAGCAAAATGTGCAAGACGCTTGGTTTCATTCTCGTTCCGGCCTTCTTGCTGGCCATAATTGGATCTGCAACTTGGGCAGTACTTGCAGTCAGGAGAAACAGACAGGAATCTGCGAACCAAGGCATCGAACATACTCGGTGAACCCTGCGGGTTCACCTCGCTGTTCATGCCTGTTGTTGGACATGGCATTATGAGACGACGCATGCGAGTAGTTCTGGCAGTGGTGGTGTGTTGTGCTGCCATCATGGCTGTTCTCGCCCACAGAGGATACGATATGGGAATCCTGAATAGGCTGTTCAGCAAGCGCGGGATCGCATCGGAGAAGAAGGAAGAAGCCAAGATCAACCTTGCATTTGTGTTGCTCTCGGAAGCGCTGCTTCCCAGTCCGGAAGCTGTTGCACTCGCCTTCCGCGATTTTGCCGCTCCGGGCGATACTCTCCGAGAGGAGGCGGCCGATTCCGAAGGTGGGGCAAGCGATCAAGTCACTTCCCTGGCACTCAGCACGGGGGAGAAATCATTCGTCGCCCTGATGCCTGCCGCCGTACCCAACGGCGAAGCAGATCAAGGGGCTCAATTCAGCTTATCACGCTTCAAGGACAACTGGCAGCTTCCGGCGCACAAGGCCCATCTCTTGGTCACATTCCACGCACAACCGGACACCCCGCCGGTAGTCAGGCTTTCTCGGTTCACATCGCTCCTAGCGGCGGTTACCAAAGCTTCTCCCGCCGTTGGCGTCTACTGGGGGAGTGCGGGAGCTACCCACGATTCGGAGTTCTTCATGTCGGTTGCGTCGGACCAGGGCGTTGTCCCACGGATGATGCTATGGTCGGGGGTAAGCATTGCGCAGGAGAAGGATGACCGATTGAGCTTGCTCAGTCTCGGCATGGAACAGCTCGACTTGCCGAACCTCCTTCTCGTCGTCGGCAAGGGATCGAAGAGCGTCGCCATAGAAACAATGTACGACTTGCTTGCCTATGTTGCCGAGCGTGGAGAACCCTTGCCGGAAGGCGACACAGTGGGAAGAACCAATAACGAGCGTCTGCCTGTACACTACGTTAAGTCGCCGGTCGACTCGAAAAAGAAGGTCTGGCGTGTAGAGCTTCCGTGATGAAGTTGTCCAACAACAGCGTGGACCACTACGTTTCACCCGCCGCGGACGGCGGGTGAAACGAGGGTCACACTCGACGTTGGGCAGCTTGGCTACATCGAATGGAGTAACATCAGAAAGGAAAGAAAGAAAATGAATACAACGTTTGTTCAGACACAAGATGGCGTGTTCAAACGAATTCTGTTGCTCTACGGACTTAACGCGCTTCTATTCAACATCTGCTTTGTGTTTGCCTATTATCTCCTTCCAGAAGGGTTCATGCGGGGAAGTCCACAGATGGCTGCTGGCGAGGTTGTTGCCAAAGCAGGATCCTTCTGGCCTCAGTTTGGCTTAACCCTGCTTTTCAACTTGGGCATATATGCCATAATCGCTATTGTGGCGAACTTCAACCAGGTTAAGGGTTTCCCCGCTGGGTATTTAATCCCG
>Ga0315276_10004878_pt1 | contig 12343 bp, 4 predicted proteins | sample YL17G05_0_MG_FD_204542 | JGI IMG/M metagenome (GOLD analysis project Ga0315276, IMG submission 204542) | Sediment microbial communities from Yellowstone Lake, YNP, Wyoming, USA - YL17G05_0 | ecosystem: Environmental > Aquatic > Freshwater > Lake > Sediment | place: USA: Wyoming | collected... | reverse complement strand
CGCCTACGGCGAGTCGCGCAGGGCGAGCCGAGCCTTGCGGACGGCAAGCGGGTGGGCTTGGGTCGCATCTACACGATCGGCAGTCGCCCCTACTCTGGCAGACAAGTGCTGTGCGCCTTCAGCATTGACGAGTTCTGGGCCGCTAACAGAACGTCGATACTGTTGACGCTGCCGTTCTTGTTTAGGTCCAAGATCTTGTCGCCGATGGCGTCGCCTGGGCCCCCGGCCATGCCGCGCTGGGCGAATATCAGGACGTCGACGGAGTTGGCAACGCGGTTGCCGTTGACGTCGACCATCTCTATCCAGTCCTCGCAGCCGTCGCCGTCGCTGTCGACAGGGTCTGTGCACGTAGTCCACCCGGGCGCGCTATCGTTAACCGAGGCGCACGTGTTGTACCCCAGGTGCTCCACGCAGTCGCTGAACCCATCACCGTCCGTGTCAAGCAAGCCGCCGCAGAGCGGCTTGTCGGCGGCGTTGCACGCGTCCTTCCCCTGGCTCACCTCGTAGCCGTCCAGCACCCCGTCACTGTCACTGTCGGCAATCAGGCGGTACGGACAGTGGTCATCGTTCTCGCTGGTGTCGAGCAGGCCGTCGTTGTCGTCGTCGGGGTCGCAGGCGTCTCCTAGCTTGTCTTGTGAAGGGTTGCTCGCCCAGTCGCCGAGGATCTGCGAGCCGTTGGGCCTGCGCCCGCCGTCGGTGTTGAGCTGATCGGGGTTGTAGCCGGCTGGGCAGTTGTCTACCGCGTCAAGCACTCCGTCGCAGTCAGCGTCACTAGGGCACAATGTCGCAGTTGGCGTCGGAGTAGGCGTGAACGTCTGTGTCGGCGTAGGCGTGAGCGTCTCCGTCGGCGTAGGCGTAGGGCTAGGCGCGGAGGCCGGCGTGTCAATGTAGTAGACCCAGGCTTCGATGGCGCACTCCCCATACCCGACCTTGAAGTAGCCGTAGCCGTCGCCGTTCCATTCAGCGCCCCAGCTATTCTTGACGATCCAGTAGTCGCCGGCATCGCTGTAGCCGGCAATGACCACGGCATGGTTGACGACGGAGTCATTGGTGCACCGGTAGATGCCTTGTGCGTCAAAATCGCCCCCGTATGACGAACCGACGCCCATGGCGACGGCGAGGGGGCCTCTATCGACGAGATATTGCTTGATCTGTCCGGACGGGACGGGTGCCACGGTGTCTATTGTCACTGCCCTGTCTTGCCAGTCTGCGCACCTGTCGGAGCAAGTGGCATCGCTGCAGTCGCCTCCCGTGCGGTAGGCGCAATCCGAGTTGCAGCTGGAGCCGCACGTGCAGCTGGACTGGTCGACGTACGGCATACAGCCCTCATCAGGGATCCCGGAGTCCCGGACGAATTCAAGCGCGTCTACGTGGGAACCGCCGCAGCAGTTCCCGTACGAGCCCATCGTGTAGCAGTCGGAGACCAGGTACTCCTCCGACAGATCTAGGTCGAGATCCGGATTGCCACTGTCAACGTTGTACGTCCCCTCGACTATGCCAACTGCCGAGAACGCCCAGCAGGAGCCGCAGTCGCCCTGGTCCTTGACGGAGGTCATCCAGTTCCCGCCGTTGGCGCTCCGCCAATCGAATGAGGAGGGAGGATCTCCGGTGATGGGCGCTTCATCGGGAGGTGGCTCGCTCCCCAAGACGGGGATGCTGCTTCTGGTGGCCTTCTGGCTCAGGCCCATCAGTCCGCTAACAGGGCCGATCTCTTCCCCGTGGTCCACGCACACGGCGTACTCGCGGGAGAGAGGGTTCTTGCCGTCGGTCTTCGTCACTAGGTCGAGGCCCTGCTTCGCGCAGTATGAGCGCTCGCGGCCGCACTTGCCGGCCAGGAACTTCCATTCCTCGCACTCCCCGCCGTCCGGGAACACGCAGATCCCCTGCTCGCCCTTGTCCGTCTGAGTGATGCGGTACTCGTATCCCAGCTCCTTGCAGTAGGTAGCCGCCGGATTTGCCATCCCCAGGCGGTCCCCACGGTCCCCGCCGCAAGTGGGTGCCGGTTCGGTGGCAAGGTCCTCCTGCAGCGCATTCTGTTCCGGCTGTGGGGACTGGCTAGTTCGATCCCCGTCAGCGGCAGGTCCCCGCAACGCCCCAAACAGAACGAGGGCGGCAACGACTACCGCTACTCCTAGCGCCGACAACCTGTGTCGCATTGGCTAGTCCCTGTGTTCTTGAGGGAGAATGTGACCCCCGTTCGCCCATAACATAATCGGCAGAGTCGCTCGATATCTGCTTTCGAGAGAGGCAACTCGGCGGGCGGTGTGCCGATCACCTCCGCTCCGGCGAGGAGACCCGGCCAGTCGATCCGGTTCACAGGTAACAGATTAGGCCATCGGGGGAGATTAGTCCAGGGGCGCAAAGGGGCAGGGACACGGACACACCCCTGTTCAAGGGCTGTTACGCCCTCAGCCCACCCGCCAGCGCCTCCTGGCGTACCAGCCGCCAACAGCCATAGCAGGTGCGACGGAGCAGCACAGACCCTGGCCTATCCCTCCGAACCGCACGGACTGTGCGGCTTCAGCATTGTCGAGTTCTGCGCCGCCAGCAGCACGTCGACAGTATTGACAGCCCCGCTCTTGTTGATGTCGAGCACGTAGTCCGAGTCAGAGGCGGGTATGATATTGAAGGCCCGCTTGGCGAACCACAGGACGTCGACCGTATTGGCCTCGCGGTTGCCGTTCACGTCGACGATCTCTATCCAGTCCTCGCAACCGTCCCCGTCGCTGTCGGTTGGGTTCGCGCAGGTGGTGTAGCCCGGCGTGGTGTCTCCGGCGAAGGCGCAGGTGTTGTAGCCGCTGTGCTCTAGGCAATCGGGGAAGCCGTCGCCATCGCTGTCGGTAGTGCCGGTGCAGGCGGGCTTGCTGGTGGCGCTGCAGGCGTTCTTGCCGACGCTTACCTCGTACCCGTCCAGCGATCCGTCACCGTCGCTGTCTCCGGTCAGCCGGAAGGGGCAAGCTAACTCGTTCTCGCTGGTATCGGGCAGTGCGTCGTTGTCGTCATCGGGGTCGCAGACGTCCCCCAGCTTGTCCTGCGCCGGGTTGCTCGCCCAGTCACCTTCGACCTGCGAGCCGTTTGGCCTGCGTTGCCCGTCGCTGTTGGTCTGGTCGGTGTTGTTTACCAGAGAGCAGTTATCGCACGCGTCTCCCACACGGTCACTGTCGCTGTCCTCTTGGTCCGCGTTCGGCCTGTCCCGGCAGTTGTCGCAGGAGTCTCCGAGAGTGTCGCCATCGCTGTCAGCCGAACCGCAACTCGGCTTGGGAGTCGAAGGGGGCACGGGAGTGATCGTCGGGCACGGTCCATCGCATGGCGTAGGTGTGGCGGTAGGAGTCGGTGTGGGAGATGGTGTGGGTGTCGGTCCCACGAATATGCAGGCTGTCCCCAGGGCTGGCACTACCGTGTACGCGCCAGCATCGGCGGAGGCGCTGTTGCAGTGCTGCCCCGCGGTGCTCGACACGTGCACGCTGAAGTGCAGCGAGATGCTGCCCGAAGCGACCACCGTGAACGGCCCGTTCCATGTCAGCGTCTGCCCGTTCTGCGACGGCTCTGCCGTGGTGGCGCCAGTCGTGCTGCCGGTTACGTACGAGAAGCCATTCGCCAGCGTGTCAAGTACGCTGTTCAGAGTAACGGTGAAATCGTTGGGGTTGGAAACGATTATCGTGTAGCCGTCCTGAGCACCGGGATCAGCCTCGGAATCGTCAGCGCTCTTGCTCATCGGCAGCGGCTGAACGCCTGCGGGGGAGAAGGTAGTCAGATGAGAGACGGTCTTGGACTCGCCCGGTTGCAGGACCAGGTTCCAGCTCAACGCGGCGGAGTTGTCCAGGTACTTCTTGCAGTCGGTTGGGTCTTCGGGGTTCGTGCCGCTACACGTGTCGGGGAGGTCTCCGCCGTATCCGATAGCTGCCCAGAGATCGGCATACAAAGCTTCTAAGTAGTGGCTGAGAGCAGTGATCGGGTCCCATTGGAGGAGGCGCCCCGGCGGGCTGTTGTTCGGGCTCTTGGCGCAGGCGACCATGCCGCGCACTGGGTCGACGAGGCCGTAGCCGAAGTCACTGTTGCCCAGGTAGCAGTCTCCCGCTCGGTACACAATGGCGCTCGCTTCCTGGGCGCCTGTGTTCGTTACCTGGACATCTGTCCGGTAGGACTCCTGGCCCTGGACGTAGCTGTCGGTTTGGGTCAAGCGGAGGTCGCCGGCGCCCACGTCAACAACGGTTGTGACGCTGAACGGGTCAGCCATCGTGCCGCTGCCGGTCACCGCGCTCTGGCTGACCGGCGAGAATGGGGTGTATTCCTGGAGGGCGCCGGTGGCTGTGATGCCGTGGGCTGGGAAGTTGGGCGCGTAGAGGTCAGAATCGTCGCCCATCGCCAAGAGCGTGCCGCAGTCGCCGGGAGCCTGCCAGGGCGGATAGAACTCGAGATCGCTGTCGTCAACGTGCGCGACCTGACAGCTCAGGTCGGCCCCAATGCGGATCGACCCTAGCGGCCCCGACGAGCTTATGTTGCCCGGCGGTGGCAGCGTCGCTGTTGGCGTAGGAGTGATGGTGGGTGTAGGCGTCGGTGTGCACGGCTGACCACCCACGACGCACGGTGTCGCCGTGGCAGTGGGCGTGGGCGTGATCGAGGGGGTGAGTGTGATGGTCGGCGTCGGGGTGATCGTGGGTGTGGGCGTGCAGGTAGCCGGGGGCGTTGGAATCGGAACATATTCCGACAGTGTGTTGTTTGCTTCGTTGGTTTCAGACACAAGAGATGTCGCGTCTACGGTGGCGGTGTTCACCCCATAGATGTAGCTGGGAAACCATACAGAGGTGGTATGGCCCGCGGCCAACCCGGCCGATACCGTTTGCTGAGAGCCGTTGGCGTCGACGACGAACGGCCCGGCATTCGCTGCACCGACGTTCTCGACCCATACACGCAGCCCGAGCGAACTCCCCTGCCAGTCGCAGGCACCGCCGTGCTCGAACTCGATACTCATACCAGTGACAATGAGATCGGGCAGGGCAGTTGTTGGCGTCGGAGTGATCGTTGGAGTGAGCGTAATGGTTGGCGTGGACGTGATGCTCGGCGTGGGCGTGACGCTTGGCGTAGGTGTGATCGACGGTGTCGGAGTGATGCTCGGCGTCGGGGTGATGGTAGGCGTATTCGTCTTCGTAGGGGTGGGGGTCGGGAATACCTCCCCTATCTCCAGCGTCTGTCCGTTGGCTGTGGAGAAAGTGAAAGTGCCGATGAAGGAGTTGTCCGAAGCGCGCACGGTGGGAGTGTAGGTGCCCGTTGGTAGGAGGAACTTGAAATTGCCGTTGGCGTCGGTACGCACGCAGGCCCCATAGCCGCTGCCACTCTCAATCTTGATTTGGCCGTTCGCTAGGGGCGAGCCGTTGACGGTGACGGTGCCGGTGGCAACGCCAGCGCTAGCAGTGGCATCTATGTTAGCCGTAGTCGTAACACCACTGACAACCCATATGTAGTCCTGATTGGCGAAGCCTGGTCCGCCGGCCTCGATGTGGAGGCGTGCTTCGTTGTTGTAATATTGGTAGCCGAATGACCTCGAATAAGTGCCGGCCGACGAAAGGGGCAGGTCGTTGAATAGATAACTATCATAAGCCCGCAATCCACAAGCGTCCCCAATCGGTTGGAAGGGCGCTCCATTGAAGAGGACTGTTCCCTGAAGCGTGCCGTTCGAGTAGTTCGGTATAGGTTGGGCGGCTATTGTCCCTAGTGCTGTCGTCTGTCCAGCAGTTACATTAAAGGAGATGACACCGTTGCCCGTTGCCTGGTTCTTCGACGGCCGTACAGCCGCCTGATAGTTGCCGGGCGGCAAGAGCAACACAAAAGACCCGTCGCTCTGACCCTGCTGACAAACGCCCTTAATGTTAACGTCGAAGTAGGGGTTGATCATGGGCGAGCCGTTGAGGGTGACTGTACCCGTCACTATCCCCATGCTGGCTGTGAGATCAATGTCCTGGGTGGTGGTGCTGCCCACAGTGACGCTGGCGCTGGGCCCGCTCGCCAAGAGGCCGTTTTGACTGGAGGCCACGGAAAGACTGTAGTTTCCACCCTGAAGAGCCGGGAAGCTGTAAGTGCCAGAGGTGGTGACAGCCGTTGTGCTCGTCTGGCTACCTTGCACCGCCTGTATACGCAAACCGCAGGAGGCGCTCGCCAAGCGCGAATCCACGGGAGAGCCGTTCCAGAGAACGGTGCCTTCGATAGCGCCGGTATCATAGTCGACAGCGCCTACGCGGCGTGGTGGAGCCTCCGGGCTGAATACTGCGACCAACGTGGCAGCGATTGTGGCGACGAGAAGAGGGGCGACTAGGAGAAGCGGACGCATCATGCTTCGAGGGCGCATAGCACGACCTCCTTGTGTGAAATACGCACACCGATCCTGGGCGGGGTTGTTCGAGAAAGGGCCACCAGTGCCGCCAGCATGGCGGGGATGGCGCAAGCTTAGTCCAGTCGCAAGAGGTTTGTCAACACCTAGGCTGGAATTTGATGCGTTCCTATCGAGTCCGCTGCTCGTCTAGATGTGCAGTACTGAGAAATGCGCAACACAGAAACGGCTGATGCCAGTGACCTGCCCCCATGAACGCTACCACACTCTATGTTACTCGTACAGGTAGCATCTGGTGTGACAGAGCCATCCTTCCTGCCCACGAAAGCACCGTTTCCGGCGCCGGTGGCCGGTACCCCAGCGCACTGTGGGGTCGCACCGCATTGTAGCGCTCGACAAGTACCTTTGCCTCAAGAAGCGTGTCGAACTGACCTGCCCAAGACCCATGCCCACCGCTTCCGGCACACCTTCGCCACGTGGGCGATTGAGAATGATGCTCGGGAGCTGGACGTTCAGTACCTGCTGGGTCACAGCACGCCGGCGATGGTGCGACGCTACTCAGCGACGTATAACGCGGAGAAGGCGGCGCGGACCCACGCGAAGTGGAGCCCGGGCGATATGCTGGAGAGAAGCCTGGCGGCTGATCCTGCGTCAGCCTAGGTTCATCGGCCGCACTTGAGACGCTTACTCCGTTCCTTCCAAGCAGGACGTCGCGGGTTCGAATCCCGTCCCCCGCTCCAGGTATTCGGTGGCCTCGCGCCGCGGCGCGTTGGTTGTATGTCTGATTCCCAAGCAGAGGATCGGGGGTTCGAGTTCCCTTTCCCGCTCCAGAACACATATACACTAAGGAAGGCTGGGCATTTCGCCCAGCCTTTTGCATTGCTGACGGCCAACCATCTGCTTTCTAGTCATACAATGGGATGCGTAGTGCTGCCTATTCGAACCATGGATGCGTTGTGCGCCTAGTTATAGGCTGTGGTCGAACGCTGTTCTGGAGGCAATGCAGGGGGGCCAGACAGCCGGCAACCCAACCACGCCCTTCAACGCACACTATGCGTGTATCTTGTGGGCATTTCGTCATACTTACGGACGCTTAGTGTAGTGCTTGACAAACGTTGCCAAGTGACTACAATTAGCGGCATCGGGTGGTTTACATCTGATACCCCGCCTGGCATCCACAAGGAGGTGTCTCATGCACAGATCACGTGTCGTCACGATTGCGCTCGGCCTCGTAGCCATCGTGTTCATGTTACCGCTGGTCGGAATCACGACATGCAATGGCTGGCGAGTCGGGGTCACGAGAGCCGATACCGGGGCGGTAACAGTCCGGGAGCCGGTCTTCGGCCTGCCGCACATCTACGCCGACACCGACGCGGCGCTCGCCCGCGAGAGCGGGCGGGAGACGGCCAAGGATCGACTGGGGCAGTTGGTCTTGCTCAGTCGGGTGGGGCGCGGCACGCTCTACCAGGCGTTCGGCAGCTTCGATCCCTCTACTTTCGACGACGACGTAGAAGTGCGGAACGAGGGCTATACCTCCTCCGAGCTGAACGCCATGTTTGCGAAGCTCCCCGCCGACGCACAAGCCTTGCTCCTGGAGTACTGCAAGGGCGTCAATGACACCCTCGACGCTGTCTATGCCGGCACTCTCCCCGAGCCACTAGAAGTGCACATCCTGCGCCAGAGTGGCCTGAGCAATGACCTCTTCGGCAACGCGACCAACATCTCGGATCAAGTGGACCCGTACTATAAAGCGCCAGGAGGAGCAGATCCGGAGCATCCCAATGGTGGCTTTCAGTTTACGCCTGAGATGGCAGTTGCTGTCGGCGTTCTGGAGATACGAAACTTCGGCAGCGAAAACTTCGGTGAGGCCTCCCGTCTCAGCGAGTTGAACGGCCTGCTGGCCAAGTTCCCGACAACGGGAGATGAGATCTGGGATGACCTGAGCTTCCTCAACGATCCTCTAGCGCCGGTGTCGGTGCCCGATCCGACGACCCCTGGGTTCGGCGGGCCCCTGGCTAGCCGCTTCCCGCTAGAAGGGAACGGCCTCTCCGCGTATGTCGCGAATTTCCCCAACTACGACTACGGATCGACGCTCCAGTCGCTGCTTGACCGCCGCAGCCATCGAGAGGAGTTTGCACGCCGCCTGGGAGCTTGGCCGGCCATGGGGAGCTACGCCTGGATGATCGACGGCGACCGCTCGGCGACAGGCAACCCCTGGATAGGGGGCTTCCCCCAGACGGGTATTCAGACCCCCTCCATCATGCACTTCGCCGAGAATCGCAGTGCCGAAGGCAGCGATCACCGCATCCAGGCTATCGGCATGGAGTTCATGGGGGCTCCGTTCATCCTGATCGGGCAGACGGATAGCGTGGCCTACACCAGCACGACGGCCCAGTTGAAGAACAATGATTTCTATCTTGACAAGCTTATACTGGAAAACACGGATGCTCTGCGCTACAACGACGAGGGCAGTCCCGCGCCCTTGAACATGCGGTCCGAGTTGGTGCGGGGCAACGTTTCCGCCAGCGTCGTTGTTTGGCGCACGCATGAGCGCGCAGGCAACGGCGGTTCCAGGACTGTCGAGGCTTTCCAGGGCGACGCGTCCGGCATGGTAGAGTCCGCAACCGCCACCTCCCTGACCGACAGCGGGGCCTTTGCTGGCAACGACTTCTCCGGCGGGTTCGTCGCCATTATTGGCGGCACTGCCGCCGGTGAAATGCGGCCCATCGATTCCAACACCGCTGATACCCTGACGCTGGACGGCGGCGACAGCTGGACGACGACGCCTGACAGCACCTCCAGATACGTTGCAGTCAAGCCTGGAGACGACATCGTCGTCATCTCGCGGGATAGGGTGTTCTGGCTTGAGGAAACCACGACGCTTCAAGGTTTCTCCCTCATGCAGCGAGCCGAGGATATCCTGGACATCCGCCGTGGCGTGCGGCTGATGTCGAACACCCATAACTTCCTTGCCGCCGACAATCAGTCGTTCAACGGCATCGGCACGGACCTGGGACCCGGCACCGGCAATACCGGCTACTGGTCCACTGGCTTCTCGCGGGTGCGTCAGGGCGTATCCGCCACCGACACGCGGCTGCCTATGGACGGCACCGCTGCTGACGAGTTGGTGGTCGTCGCCGGCACCGTAAGTGGCGCCACCGCCGGCACGCTGACCGCCACCGGCGCCTTCGCCGACAAGACCTTCTCTCCGCCGGGCTACAACTTCAGGCTCAACAACCCCACCGAGAAGGGCAGCGAGTACATCGTGGCCATAACCGGCGGTGACGGGTACAAGCAGACGCGCCGCATAGCGAGCAACGACGATGATACCCTGACCTTGGAGGAGAATTGGGGCGTGGTCCCCTCGGTTGGGGATCAGTTTGAGGTATACGAGATTGTGGCTATTCCTGAGGCGATCAACCCCTCCCAGGGCTACACTGCCAACTGGAACAACAAGGCAGCCACCGCCGATGACGGTTGGGACTTCGGCCGTGAGTTCCGAAGCAGTTTCATCCTCGAGCGGCTGGCCGCCGATAGCTCGTGGACCCGCGATGACCAGCGCCAGCTCAACAAGGATGTAGCTGGTCTGGACTCATGGGGCAAGATCGGCCGCTATCTGGTACCACGCCTGCGGGAAGCCGTCGATGACGTCGGGAACGGTGGTAACCCAGATGTAGACACGGTGCTGGCGGCCCTTGAGGCGAACAACGGCAGCCCCGAATTCGGCCGTCGCTTGGTCGATCCGCTGACGGCTACCACGTCTGCTGGCGAGGTGAGCTTCCTAAAAACGCTTGGGGACAATTTAGCGGTCGCCATCTACGGAGATGAGCTGGATAGCACCGGCGTCGGCGTGCCCACGGGCCAGAGGGCGCAAGACTTGGTGCAACACGCTATCGATAGCGCCGTTGGGAACCCAGTGGGGCGGTACTCCCAGGTGTACAGCGGCGACTACTTCAACGGCGAAGACTGGCGCGTCGTCGTCGTGGATACGCTCTCCGCGACCGCCACGGAGCTCGGGGGCATTCCCGCTGATTCGGCTCGCCCCAACGACACCTTCAATCACCCGCTATCCGCGCTCTACCCGAGCCTTAAGTTCGATCCCACGCCAATGGGCAACCGGGGCGTCTGGGAGCAGATCGTCGAGGTCGGGCCGGTGGTGCTCGGCGAGTTCATATTCCCCTTGGGGCAGAGCGGTTTCATCAGTGATACCGGTGTGCCTGACCCGAACACTGTGACCCTGCATCCGGTCTGGCGGGACTGGCGCTTCGTGCCCATGCTGCACGTGGCGGAGGACTTGGCTGTAGACCCGGACGGCGACGTCGACAACGACGGCGTTCTGGACGGCTACGAGAAGTGGTACTTCGGTTCCACCAGCCCGTCCGCGACCGACGACGCCGACTTCGACGGGCTGAATCTGCTAGCTGAGTACCTACAGGGACTTGACCCGACGAACCCTGACACCGACGGCGACGGGTACAAGGACAAGGCGGCCAACACCTACCAGAATGCCAGCTCCTCCATGGACAACTGCCCGAATGCCTTTAACCCTGACCAGCTCAACAGCGACGGGCAGCGCCGGCCCAACGGCGAAGCGATTCCCGGCGATTGGGCCAGCAACCCCGCCCAGGACAAGCGGGGCAACGCCTGTGACGCCGACAGCGACAACGACGGCCTGCCCAACGGCAAGGAGTTCGACGATCATTGTCCCTGGCGCCTAGTGGCCGACAGCGATGGCGACAGGATGCTGGACGGCTATGAGGTGAGCGTCGGCAAAGACCCATGCAGTGCCGCCATCAAGCCTGTCTGCAGCGGCTCGCTTGACACGGACGGTGATGGATTCAGCGACTGCGTGGAGCACGGCGGCTACAACACCTGCGCCTTCGCTGGAGACACGGCGCCCGGCTACACCACCTGCACAGACCCTGTCGACAGCGACGGTGACGGGTGCGCGGACTGGATCGAGATGGTCGACGTGAACGGCAGCCGCGCTGCCAACACCGTCGACGTCCTGGCATTCGCCCAGCGCGGCATGGCCGGGGGCCCAGGCGACGCCATCGGCGACAAGATCTTGGACCTAAACAAGAACGGCAGCGTCAACAGTGTCGACGTTCTGTTAGCGGCCAAGAACTCGACAATGCTGAAGGCGCACGCCACTTGCGGTTCGGATGGTTAGCGAGGCACTTCCAGGCAGCCGGAGCAGGGATCGACGGCGTGCAGTAGGCCCGTCTCAGCGGGTCATGCTGGGGCGGCTGAGGTTGCCAAGATACCGATATTCAGACGATAACTGCGGGCTTTTCGCTTGCGCCGCCGCCGTTTGTCGTATGCTCTGACACGGCGCTTAGGGCGATATGCCTTCCAAGCAGGCCGTCGCGGGTTCGAATCCTGTCCCCCGCTCCACGGCGACAACGAGACAGGGGACCGCGAGGCCCCCTGTCTGTGTCTGTCAGACTCCGGTCTATGCGTTTCTAGGGCGGCGACCTGCTGCCGCAGGCCCTTGCTCCGCCTACCTCTGCTTCACGCCGACCGGCAGCTACCAGTCAGCGGCATTGTCGAGCGCGCTATTATGCGTCAGCCTCGCCTGGTCGGTCCCGTTGTCGTCCATCACGTAGATCTCCCAGTTGCCGTCCCGGGCGGTCGTGAAGGCGATCTTGGAGCCGTCGGGCGACCAGGCGGGCTCGGCATCGCCCGCTGGGTCGTTGCTTAGGTTCGTCTGACCGCTGCCGTTGTCGTCCATCACGTAGATCTCTAAGTTGCCGTCCCGTCCGGTCGTGAAGGCGATCTGGCTCCTGTCCGGCGACCAGTCGGGGGACTCATCGCTCGCTGGGTTGGTGGTGAGCCGCGTCTGGCCGCTGCCGTTGGCGTTCATCACGTAGATCTCGGCGTTGCCGTCCCGGGCGCTCGTGAAGGCGATCTTGGAGCCGTCGGGCGACCAGGCGGGGTCGGCATCGTACGCTGGGTTGGTGGTGAGCCGCGTCTGTCCGCTGCCGTCGGCGTCCATCACGTAGATCTCCGTGTTGC
>Ga0315276_10004876_pt1 | contig 12344 bp, 11 predicted proteins | sample YL17G05_0_MG_FD_204542 | JGI IMG/M metagenome (GOLD analysis project Ga0315276, IMG submission 204542) | Sediment microbial communities from Yellowstone Lake, YNP, Wyoming, USA - YL17G05_0 | ecosystem: Environmental > Aquatic > Freshwater > Lake > Sediment | place: USA: Wyoming | collected... | reverse complement strand
TTCTTTGTTCGAGAGAATCTCGTAGGCCTCAGAGATTTCCCTGAACCTGGATTCGGCGGTTCTATTTCCGGGAGGTCGGTCTACCTGGTACGTACGGGTTAATTTTAGGTATGCCTTTTCAATCTCCTCTTCGGTAGCACCTCTCCGAACTCCTAAAATGTCGTAATAATCTTTCCGCGAAGCCATCGATGGAATAATCGATTACTTTTGCCCAGAATGACCAGAATCTTTTTCCTTATACCATGAATGGAGTTTCTTTTTCAACCGAAAAGATTTAAGGAAAAAAGTTGGGGAGCTGATGAGAATTCTCGGCCGGCTCCTCTTCCGATCCGGCCACATGGATTCATGAAATCATGAGGTTATAGAGAGGAAAAAGGGGGATCATCTCGATCCCCCTGAAGAAATGACTATTTTTTCTCTTCGAATTCAGCGTCTACAACGTCCTCCTCAGGCCGCCCGGCCCGAGCCCCGCCCGCACCGCTCTCGGGTTTTTGTTTGGAGGAGGCCTGCTGATACATAATCTCGGCAAGGCGATGGGAAGCCTTCGTCAGAAGCTCCACCTTCTCCCGGATTCGGCTCATATCCCCGCCGGCAATGGCCTCCTTCGCCTCTTTGAGCGCCCCTTCGATGGCATTGACTTCGCTGACCGGAATCTTCTCCCGGTGCTCATTCAGGGTTTTTTCGGTGCTGTAAACCAGCGTATCGGCTTGATTGCGCAGCTCCACTTCCTGGCGCCGGCGTTTGTCCTCTTCCGAGTGGGTTTCGGCTTCCTGTACCATCTTGCCCACCTCATCCTTGGACAAGCCACTGGAGGCGGTGATGGTGATGGCCTGCTGTTTCGCGGTCGCCATGTCCTTGGCAGAAACATTTAAAATTCCGTTGGCGTCGATGTCAAAAGTAACTTCGATCTGGGGGAGGCCCCTGGGTGCTGAAGGAATCCCCATTAGATGGAATTTCCCCAGCGTCCGGTTATCCCGGGCCATCTCTCGCTCCCCCTGGAGGACATGGATTTCGACGCTCGTTTGGTTGTCTGCCGCCGTCGAGAAGATTTCGCTTTTCTTCGTCGGGATCGTCGTGTTCCGGTCGATCAGCCGGGTCATGACCCCACCCAGGGTTTCAATTCCCAGGGATAGAGGCGTTACATCCAGAAGGAGAACATCCTTTACTTCCCCCGCCAGGACCCCGCCCTGGACCGCGGCCCCTAGAGCCACGACTTCATCCGGGTTTACCCCTTTGTGCGGCTCCCTCCCGAAGAACTCTCGAACCAGGTCCTGGACCTTGGGAATCCGGGTCGATCCCCCAACTAGAACCACTTCATCGATCTGGCTGGGTTTCAGGCTGGCATCCTGCAAGGCCTGCCGGCAAGGAGGAATTGACTTTTCGAGAAGATCCATGACCAGGGACTCGAATTTGGCCCGGGTAAGCTTGAAATTCATATGCTTGGGACCCGCAGCATCGGCAGTGATGAATGGAAGGTTGATCTCCGTCTCCATCGTGGAGGAGAGCTCAATCTTGGCCTTTTCCGCTGCCTCCTTCAACCTTTGCAGGGCCATGAGATCCTTGCTCAAGTCGATCCCCTGATCCTTTTTGAACTCGGCGATCAGCCAATCGATGATCCGCTGGTCCAGGTTATCCCCCCCCAGGTGGGTGTCGCCGTTCGTGGACTTCACTTCCACTATGTTATCGCCCACCTCCAGGACGGAGATATCGAAGGTACCACCGCCGAAGTCAAAAACCGCGATCGTTTCATCCTTCTTTTTGTCCAATCCATAGGCCAGGGCTGCTGCCGTGGGCTCGTTGATGATCCGTCGGACGTTGAAGCCCGCGATGGTCCCGGCATCCTTGGTGGCCTGGCGCTGGCTATCATTGAAATAAGCCGGCACGGTGATGACCGCATCCGTTATTTTCTCCCCCAGGTAGGCCTCCGCGGATTTTTTCAGCTTCTGCAGGATCATGGCTGAGATTTCCGGCGGCGAGTATTCCTTATCTCTGATCTTTACCCGGGCCGCCCCGGTTGAATCCTTGATCACTTTGTAGGGGATCATCTTCATTTCTTCGTTAACTTCCTCGACCCGCCGGCCCATGAACCGCTTGATGGAATAGACTGTATTTTCAGGATTCGTCACTGCCTGCCTCTTGGCAACTTGACCCACCAGGATATTCCCATCTTTGGTAAAGCCCACGACCGAAGGGGTCAAACGATTCCCCTCCTCGTTAATGATTACTTTAGGTTCTCCCCCCTCCATAATGGCTACAACGGAAAGGGTCGTCCCTAAATCAATCCCTACGATTTTCGCCATTTTATTATCCTCCATTATCACGGGCTCTCGCGGAGCCTAAATTTAAAAAAAATTCCCAAGTTCCGTAAGGAACTTAATCATTTTGAGTAATCTTGTCAAGCAACCGACGACCCTTGCCACCTCAATTTTTTACCGCTCCATTTTTTAATTTCGAGATTCACAACCCACCATTGATGAAGTCGTAAAAAGTCAGCAGAACGATGGTTTCGTAAAAAGCTCCAGATGCAAGGCGCGCATAATCTAACAAGTAGGGGCGGTTCGCGAACCGCCCTTATCCCGCGTTTCGCGGGACAACGACGAAGTTGAAGCGCAACGCAGCAGATGGACTTTTTACGAAACCATCACCATTGCCTGATGATCGATTAGGCCTGAGCGGGCACAGCCCTACCCTTTGGCCGGGTGGCCTTTTTCGAAAAAGTCAATTGGTCTCCAGGGTCGGCGTCTACTTCGATCGTATCCCCCTCGGAAAACTCCCCCTCCAGAACCTTTAAGGCCAGTGGATCCAGGATCGAGCGCTGTATGGCCCGTTTCAAAGGCCGGGCCCCATAGACGGGGTCAAACCCCTCCTTGGCCAGGATTTGCTTCGCGCGCTCGGACAGATGGAGGTCCATTTTCCGCTCAGCCAGGCGCTTTCTCAGGTTCCTTAATTGAATCTCAACGATTTCCTTAATATTGTCAATAGAAAGAGCGTGAAAAATTACAACATCGTCGACCCGGTTGAGGAACTCCGGTTTGAATTGGGCACGCAGCGCCTCGAGCACCCGGCGGCGCATCTCTTCATGCTCTCTGGCCGTCAGGTCTTGAATCCATTGGCTGCCGATGTTGGAGGTCATGATTAAGACGGTATTTTTAAAATCTACGGTCCGCCCTTTCCCGTCCGTGAGGCGTCCGTCGTCCAGGATCTGCAGCAGTACGTTGAAAACCTCCGGGTGGGCTTTCTCCACCTCATCGAAGAGAACGACAGAATAGGGCCGCCGGCGAACGGCTTCGGTCAGATACCCTCCTTCTTCGTACCCTACGTAGCCGGGCGGGGCTCCGATCAACCTGGCGACGGAGTGCTTTTCCATGTATTCGGACATATCGATCCGCACCATGGCCTGCTCGTCATCGAATAGGAATTCTGCCAGCGCCCGGGCCAACTCCGTCTTCCCCACTCCCGTGGGGCCCAGGAAGATGAACGAACCAATCGGACGGTTGGGATCCTGGAGGTCGGCGCGTGCCCGCCGGACGGCGTTGGAAACGAGGCGGACCGCCTCCTCCTGACCCACAACCCGGTTCTTCAGCCGTGTTTCCATCTTCAAAAGCTTCTCGACTTCTCCCTCCATCATTTTGGCCACCGGGATGCCCGTCCATTTGGCTACCACCTCGGCGACGTCCTCGGCTTCCACCTCCTCCTTCAGCATCTTCCGGTCCTTCTGCAAGGCGGCCAGGGCCTGATTTTCTCCTTCCAGCCTTTTCTTCAGCTCCCCGATCTTTCCATACCGGATCTCCGCAACCTTTGCCAAATTGCCTTCCCGCTCTGCCTGCTGTTCCGCCCGTTTGGCTTCATCGAGCTGCTCTTTCAGGATGCGGATCTTTTGGATCGCCTCTTTCTCTTTTTGCCAATGGGTTTTCATGGATTCCGCGGAGACCTTGAGTTCGCTCAACTCTTTTTCGATCTTTTCTAAACGATCCCGGGAGGTCCGATCCTTCTCTTTGAGGAGCGCCTGCCGTTCAATTTCCAGTTGGGTGATCTTCCGTCCCACTTCATCCAATTCCACGGGCATGCTATCGATTTCAATCCGCAACCGGGAAGCAGCCTCATCGATCAGGTCGATGGCTTTATCCGGCAAGAACCGGTCGGTGATGTAGCGGTGGGAAAGCGTGGCCGCCGCCACGATCGCCGCATCCTGGATGCGCACTCCATGATGGACTTCATATCGTTCCTTGAGCCCCCGGAGAATGGCAATGGTATGTTCCACCGTCGGCTCAACGACCATCACCGGTTGAAACCTCCTTTCCAGAGCCGCGTCTTTTTCAACGTGCTTGCGGTACTCGTTAATGGTCGTGGCCCCCACACACCGCAGCTCTCCCCGGGCCAGAGCCGGTTTTAACATATTCGAGGCGTCCATGGCCCCTTCCGCTGCCCCGGCTCCCACAAGAGTGTGTAATTCATCGATGAAAAGGATGACCTCTCCTCCAGCCTCGGTGATCTCCTTGAGCAGGGCTTTCAGCCGGTCCTCGAACTCCCCCCGGTATTTGGTCCCCGCGATAAGCGCCCCCAGGTCCAGGGCCACCAGGCGTTTATTTTTCAGGGTCTCCGGCACGTCCCCGTTGACGATGCGCTGGGCCAGGCCTTCGACGATCGCCGTTTTGCCGACTCCGGGCTCCCCGATCAGTACCGGGTTATTCTTTGTCCGGCGGGAAAGAACCTGCAAAACCCGGCGAATTTCATCGTCCCGCCCGATCACCGGGTCCAGCTTCCCCTTCCGGGCAAGGTCGGTCAGATCTCGGGTGTACCGGGCCAAGGCCTGGTATTTTTCTTCCGGATTCTGGTCGGTCACCCTTTGAGAACCACGAAGGGCCGCGAGCACCTTGTAGATCTCGTCTTTGCGGACCCCCAGGCCGGCCAAGATTTTGGCCCCCGCTCCTTCCTGCTCCTCGGTGATGGCCAGGAGCATATGCTCGGTGCTTACATAGGTATCCTTCAACCGGTCCGATTCCAGGAAAGAACCATCCAGGATTTTTTTCAACCGGGGAGACATGTAAACTTGCTCCGCTCCGGCGCCGTAAACCTTGGGGATCGTCTTCAGTCCCTCCTCCAGCTGGGATAGGAGGTTGGGTAAGGGTACCCCTAATTTTTGAAATACCTGAGGGACGAATCCTTCGCTCTGCCGGAGCAAAGCCACCAGGAGGTGCTCAGGCTCGACCTGTTGGTGCTCATGCTTCTCGGCAAGAGCCTGGGCTTCTTGCAAGGCTTCTTGGGCTTTCAGGGTGAGTTTGTCAAAGCGCATCTTTCATCCTCTCTCATTAACAAAATATCAAATGATTCCTCGCCCAATGGATTTCAACAGGCCCTTTATGGAATGGCCTGTTTATGATACGATCATCAGGCCTAAAAAAGGGGGGCTTTGCCCCCCTGGGAAATTTTTCAGCCGATATCCACTTTGATCTGCTTGGGTTTGGCTTCTTCCGCCTTGGGGATCGTGATTTCCAGGATTCCGTCTCTGAACTTGGCCTTTACTTTGTCTTGCTGGACCGTGCTGGGAAGGGTAAAAGCCCGCTGGAAGCCGCCATAAGAGCGTTCCACCCGGTGGTAATTTTCTTCTTTTACTTCTCTCTCGAATCTCTTATCTCCCTTCAGGGTGAGGGTATTGTCTTTCACCTCGACGACGATGTTGTCTTTGGTGAGTCCCGGAAGTTCCGCCTCAAGCACGATCGATTCCGAAGTCTCATAAATGTCCACGGGCGGAACCCAGGCTCCCTGGGTGATCTCCTCCTCTCCCAAGGGTGCCCGTACACGAAAATCAGAAAAAAGGCGATTCATGCGTTCCTGCAAAGAAGACATCTCTCGAAACGGATCCCAACGAATTACTGCCATACGAATCCCCTCCCTTTGGTTTTTTTAACAACCCCAAAAAAACTAAGCATTCCCCCAGGAGTTGTCAAGCCTCCGAAGGCCGACCCTTGATCACTTTTCGCTCTTCTCCAGGATTGATTCCAGTTCGGTTGTGGACGCTGACCGGGGTGAAGGTGGGGAAAGGGCCAGATCGCCGATCGCGGAACCAAAAATCTGGAAACAGTCTAGTCAAGAAACGGAAATAGAATGAAAAACCAAAACATTAGAAATTTATTTGCCACAGAGATCACCGAGGCCACAGAGGGATTTAAGTTCAAAAAACCAAAGGAAAAAGCTAATGCCTGAAGAATCTGTTTTAAGGATGCAGGGTTAAATTTTTTTCATATCGTGTTCTTATGGCTCTGTACTACTAACGTGCAAACTCTTTAAATTTTGTAAAGATTCTTGTAAAGAAATGTATCTTTGATGTTCTCGTAAAAAGTCGTCACTCCGGTGGAAACCGGAGTCCAGAGAATTTTTAAGTGTTTGAAATAACTGGATTCCGGCGCCTGCCCCGGACCCGATCCGGGGTTCGCCGGAATGACGGAAATACGTCTTTTCAGACTTTTTACGAGATCATCATCTTTGCTGGTCGTGGGAATCTATGTCCTTCATTGTCTTTTGCTAATATCTCTGTGAACTCTGTGCCCTCTGTGGCTAAAGTTTTTTGGTTGCGGCTCTGCCGCGCTGTGCCCTCTGTGGCTAAACAAATTCAAAATCCGCGATCCGCAATCAAAAATTCTTAATCAGGGGTTCTTGGGTCCCTTTCTCCCGGCCCCCATTTTCTTGGGGGCAATTTGAAATTCGCCAATGTCCGGAAACTGCTTTTTCAAAAAGACCTTCAGTTTTTCCAGGACTCTCTTCTCGATCTGTCGAGCCCTTTCCCGGGAAATTTGTAATTGGTCACCCGCGGACTGTAAGGTGAGGGGGTTCTCCGCCAATAGCCTATTTTTTAGCAGGAAACCCTCTTTGCCATTCAGGGTGAGGGAGAATTCTTCGATCTTTCGGTTGAAAACTTCTTTGAATTGGATATCGGCAACCCGCTCTTCCAGCGGATCTCCAGCCGGCAGCATATCCAGATAGGTCTGGCGCGTATCCTCCTGCAATGGGGCGTTGAGAGAAAGGTCTCTTCCCTCAAGGCGCTGTTCCATCTGGGTTACTTCTTCCTTGCGTACATCCAGGGCCCCGGCCAAAAGCTTGGGCCCCGGGTCGATTCCCATGGCTTCCAGCCGCCCTTTTTCCTTTCTCAGGCGGAAAAAAAGCTTTCGCTGTGCCTGGGTGGTCCCAATCTTGACTAGGCTCCAGTTATCGATGATGAACTTCAAAATATAGGCCCGGATCCACCAGGAAGCGTACGATGACAGCTTCACATACCGGTAGGGGTCGAATTTCTTTACGGCCTGCATCAGCCCCAGGTTGCCCTCCTGGATCAAATCCAGCAAATTGGCGTACGCCCTCTGGTATTCGAAAGCAATTTTCACCACCAGCCTCAAGTTGGAAACAACTAAGCGGTACGCCGCCATCCGGTCCTTCTGATCCCGCCAACGCCGGCCTAACTCCATCTCCTCTTCGCGCGAGAGGAGAGGGAACTTCCGGATCTCCACGAGGTACTTCTTTAAAGGATCAAAGACCTCGACGGCTTCCGAACTTTCGGGCGTAACTCCTTCATTCAGCTTAGGGCGAAGAAAATCTAAGGCTGCGGGAGTTTCGTCCAGTGTTTCTTCTTCATTCATTGGACCACCAAAGTTAAGTATCCTACTTCTCCGGTTTGAGTATCCCGAACCAGCAACAAAGCTTCCTCGTCCCTCTGGACTTGTTCAAGAATGCGATTGTAATCCTTGAGCCCCCGCACCGCTTGATTGTTGACCTGGAAGATCACGTCCCCCGGCTCCAGGCCGGCTCGTCCCGCCGGCCCCCGGTGGTCCACCTTGGTCAGGATCACGCCTTCTCGGGAATCCAGGCGCATACGCCGGGCTTCCATGACTGAGATTTCCTTGACCTCCACCCCCAATTTATTACTTAACTCCACAGCGACCATACGGGGTGAAGGTTTGTAAACCGCGACCACCGCCTGAGCCGAAACCCGCTTTCCTTTGCGCCAGAGACCAATCTCCATCCTTTTCCCTACACGGCTGGCGGCAATGCGGTTCCTGAAATCATTGGCGCTTTCGACCGCTGCGCCATCGAGGCTGGTAATGACATCGCCCCGCTGAATCCCGGCCTTTTCCGCCGGCCCTCCCTTCGTGACATCCGCCACCAAGGCACCCTTGACCACTTTCAAGTTCAGACTCTTGGCCAGGGGGGCGGTTAATTCCTGCACACTGACTCCCAGCCATCCGCGCATCACCTTTCCCGTCTTGATCAGGGCATCGGCGATGGCCATGGCCATATTGCTCGGGATGGCAAACCCAATCCCTTCGAAGCCCCCGGATTCGGAGACGATGGCCGCGTTGACTCCGATGACCTCTCCCGCTAAGTTCAAAAGGGGGCCTCCGCTGTTCCCCGGATTTATGGCCGCATCGGTCTGCATGTAGTCCTGGTAACTGGATGGGTCCAGGATTCCCGTGCGATGCTTCGCGCTGATGATTCCCGCGGTCACGGTCTGTTCCAGGCCCCGAGGGTGGCCGATCGCCACCACCCATTCTCCTACCCGCAATTTGTCCGAGTCGCCAAAGGTCAGATAGGGGATCTTCTTGGGAGCCTTGATCTGGATCACAGCCAGGTCCGTTTTGGGGTCAACGCCGACAATTTTTGCCTCAAATTTTTCGCCGGAGGCCATTTTAGCCGTAATTTTCGAGGTCCCGCTGACGACATGGTGGCTGGTCAGGATGTGCCCTTCGCTGTCGATGATCATCCCGGTACCGATTCCGCGCATCTCCCTTTTATAAGTCCGCGGCCCGGAAGGCCCGCCGAAGAAATAGCGAAAGAATGGATCGCTTTCAAAGGGAAGCACGGAGGATGGCACCTCAACGCGCTGAGTCACTTCGATGTGTACGACTGCGGGCATGGCCTTCTCGGCCACATCCGCGATCGCCGTGGTCAGGCCGGGCGCCCCGCTTTTCTGCGCCGCGGCCTTTTCACCATATAAAATAATGGAGAGTCCCAAAGATACGATCAGAAAAAAGAAGAGGGGACCCCTTCTCCTCATCTTTCCTTCCAGCCAACTTATCATTATTAAATCCCCTGTAATTGGTCATCGCGGCTTCGCCACCCGCGAACCATGAAAATCCTTCCTCGCCCCCCTGAAGCTGTGAAAAAATCCGCTAAATCACCCCCACCCTCGCCCTCCCCCATCAAGGGGGATGGAATTTCTTTCTTATTTCAATATGTTTCCCCTCTCCCCGGGCGGGAGAGGGTAGGGTGAGGGGGGATATTCCCAATTTTTCACACCTTCCCTTTCGCAAAGGGGGGTTGGGGGGATTTGAAGGTTATTTTCTGGCTAATTTCATCCGAATTTTTTCCGGGCTCGAGCTTTTCCCCCCCGACTCCGGGATCGCCTTCGACTTCTCCGCCGGGTCTCCTCTGGTTGCCCCAGCGGTACGGCAAAATGCACCTGGAGAGCCATCAGAGTAAAAAAGGCAATCAGGAGAACCCAGAGCGACAATTGAGCTTCGGGATACACCGAAAGATCTCCTCAGAACGATAAAAAGTAGTTTTTCTTCCGGGAAGCTCGGTTCAAAGCAAGGCCGAGAATCAAGCTGAATCTAATAGAAATTTTACCCCTCATGAGGCCTTGTTGTCAATTCAACCATCTATCAGACTGCCATTCAGCTTTTGGAATTCAACCTTTGCCTTTTTCTTGAGATGGAGCTATAACAAATCAAAGATGCATCCTCCGAGGGAAACTAAAAATGCCGGTCAATCTTTCCATAAAGAATGTTCCCGACCATATCGCCGTACAGATTCGGCGTCGCGCAGTCAGGCATCACCGTTCCCTGCAAGGGGAGCTGGTTGCGATTTTGGAACAAACCGTTGCCCAGGAAAAAATGCTTACCCCGGGTGATTTTCTGGAGAAGCTGCACGCCATAGGTCTTCAGACACCAGACGAGGCAGCAAAAATTATCCGGAAAGAACGAAATGCCCGTTCGAATCGTTGACGCTTCCGCCATGGGTACCCTGATTTTTGGTGAGCCCAAGGCCCAAGAGATTGCCAAAGCTCTTGAGGATTCACCAATGGTGGCCCCAGCGCTCATCTGCTTTGAATTGGCGAGCGTTTGCTAGCGGAAAATCAAAACCCATCCAGCCCAGAGGGATCAGATTCTAAGAGCCTTCAACCTGGCGCGCGAGCTTATCATCGAAATTGTCGAGTTGGACCACTGGACGGGTGTAGGGGTGGCGATAAAGAAGGAGGAGCAGGGAAAAATAAATTGAATGGGCCCGCTCCCCTAGGATGCCAGGATCAATTTTTTCTTTTGACAAGGCGCTCATAGGATGTCCTGCTTTCCATAATTCCACTCTCACCCTGTTGTTAGCGGTTGTTCTTCGTGATCAGCTCTTTCTTGCATCCGGCAAAGGCTGCTTCTTCAATTTCCAAGCGTTCCCGAATGATACGCTTAATCCAATTCTCCAGACTAGCCTCACGATGCAAGCGGGCGAAGAACGCTGCCCTGGAGGCAAGGATTGCAGGAAGCGATAAGGCTGTCGCCTTCTGTTTCGTGACCTTCACGGCGTCTTCCCAGGTGTCATCATGATCTGCCTGCAAAATTACTATCTGATCAATTTCTTTTTCAGAGAGTTTCTTACGTCTTGTTCTCATATCTCCCATCCTGTAATTATATGCCCGAATGCAAGCTTGACGCCTAATCCCTCAGAAATCTCAGATTGCGGCGAGCAAAGATCATGGGATTGATTTTTGGAACTCAACCCCCTGAGTCCGGGTAAGATATTTCTTCATTTCCTCTAAAAACTCTTCGGTCTCCTGAATACCAATTCGGGCATCTTCGCTATCGAAGGATGTGAAGATGTCATAATCTCCGTTTTCTCTCTCATCCTTTAATTTATTCAGCCAGCGGCTAAATTTCTTGTCAATTTTCCCTGTTTTAACAAAATGAAGACCGAACATGTTTTTTAAGGCGCTATGGCTTTCCACGCTTATGCCCGCGGAGAGAAGAACCGCGCTCGCTGCATGAAACATGGAATAATAGGCCCTGGAGATGGCATCGTCTACAAAGCCGTCTTTCAGAAGAACCTTGGCCGCATTTAGTTTTTCTGTGCTTTTTTCGATCTGAGCAATGATGAGCGTTCGGTCTTTGGGGTCCATAATTCTGTTCCTGTCTTTAGGACGGATGCCATAAATGGTGTAGGAATGGAAAACATCTCCTGAAAATTCTTCTCCGTGTAAATCTTCAAAGAGATATCCACTCCATATCGGAGGAGAAAATCTGTTACCACATCGTATATTCCATCTATAACCATCCGATCCTTTTCACTCAGGACAATGAGGAAATCATAATCAGACCCTGGTTTCGGAACCCCCGTTGCCCTTGAACCAAAGAAAAAGATTTTGACGATTTGATTCGGGAAAAGGGAGGTAATTTCATTTACAAACTGAGTTTCAATGTTTTTTTTCTGTAAAATTCTCTTTTTTTTCATGTTCTGACGCTTCCCGAGTCCTGGGAATCAAAAAATGGGAAAAGCAGCCATACCTATATGCAGATTGAGGCTCTTCTAAAGTCGAGATCAGCTCCGGCTTTGAAATTTGGTTTATGATATAAAAAATTTCCTAAAACCTCAAGGAATTAAAAACAGGCGCACCGCGGAAGGCGCAAGGGGTAAACGAATGGGTTACGAGTTTCGAGTTGCGGGTATGGGTTGCACGTTTCGCGCCAGAAATCTTAGATTTCGGCGGATCGGATCACATCTTCAATTGTCAATTAGTTTTCATCCGGAAACTCCCTCTCCCCTCGCGGGAGAGGGGCGGGGTGAGGGGGAATAGAAACGAAACGCCTTGATATCCCACTCGTTACCACCCCCACCCTACCCCTCCCCCGTCAGAGGGGGAGGGGAATTTGAGGGTTTCCGGATGGAAACCAATTAGAATTTCCTTGGCCATCTTCGCCATGCCTCAAGGATCTTCCGGGAAGGGCCACTGAAAAAGATACCTGATATGAAGACGTTTGTGTCGAGAATAACCCTCAATTTGGGCCCCATTGGCTGCATCAATTCCTCCGTTCGCTTCGCGCATTTCACACACCTGTCTTATAAGAAACATTTTCCCGGCAAAAATGGCGTTCTAAGCTAAAAATGAAGCTCCTTTTTCTAATTTTCTGCCGTCATTCCAACAACTTGCCTTGGTCCGACCCCGCCTAACACCGGCGTAAGTTGCCTAAGAACGCACCTCCCCCTTTTCCACGATTACTATCTAGTGTCCATCCGGAAACCCCATTTTTCTCCTCCCCCTCGACGGGGGAGGGTAGGGTGAGGGTGATAATGGTTCAGAATATTGA
>Ga0315276_10004873_pt1 | contig 12349 bp, 13 predicted proteins | sample YL17G05_0_MG_FD_204542 | JGI IMG/M metagenome (GOLD analysis project Ga0315276, IMG submission 204542) | Sediment microbial communities from Yellowstone Lake, YNP, Wyoming, USA - YL17G05_0 | ecosystem: Environmental > Aquatic > Freshwater > Lake > Sediment | place: USA: Wyoming | collected... | reverse complement strand
GGGAGCTAAATCTGGCCATTGTTGCCGGAGAGTAGGTAGCGAACTATTTTAGGGCCTTGCCGCAGCAGAAGAGAGGGCCGAGTTTTCCATGGCAATGTCCTGGACCAAATCGATTCCACGCTTGGCTGGCCTCAAGCGGCGCGACCGTGACCGGTTCGAAGGCTTTCACATCGTCATCGCGATTCTGCTGGCCGGCTGGACCCCGTCCATCCTAATGCTGGTCGTTTCTTATACCATCCTGACCAACACCCTCGAGTCGAAGATCCTGCGCGACCGGCAGACCTTCGTGCAATTGATCGCACACCTCGTGGGCGACGATCTCAGCCGCACCAGCGGTGTGATCGGGTATTACCAGACTCAGCCCGAAGTCGCGAAGATGTTGTCACGCCCCCATCCGGAAATCGCGTCGCAGCAATGGCTCGCTCTAACATTTTATGCGCATCCGCGGATTGATGGCATGTTCATCGCCGCGCCCGACGGACGGCTGATTGCGTCGTTGCCCGCAGTCCCAGAGTCCATTGCGCGCGATTACTCGTCCGTTCTCTGGCGGGAAGGCGCCGCCGGGTCACCCGACGTGTATGTCTCGCAGATCCACCCGCGGCTGCCCGACAATCGAATGACGACAGATATCGTGGGAGCAGTTCGAACCGAGGAGGGCGCAATCGTCGGGTACCTCGGTGTATCGGTCCTCGTGGAGCGAATCGGGCGGCGACTTTCGTCCATCGACTTCGGGGATCAGTCGGTCTGTCAGGTCCTCGACCAAACCGGCATGGCGCTTTTCACGAACAATTTCGTTCCAAACGCGGGCACCGACTCGCCACAGCCCGACGGTCTCATTCAGGAGATTCGCCAGAACAAGACAGGCCACCTCGAACGAAGCGGAAATCTCTACTCGTTTACGACCATCGATTCGACCGGTTGGATGACGATGGTCGAGCAGCCGAAATCCGTGGCCTACGAGCCGGTACGCGATCTGTTGGACAAGATCACTATTCCGGCCGTCTGGCTGATCGTTCTAACCGCGGTCGGTGCCTGGCTGGCGGGAAAATTCACTCGGCGACAGGCGGAAGCGACGCAACGGATCGAACGCGAAGTCGTTTTTAACGAAAAGATCCTGGCTAACATGCCGAGCGGCATCGCCCTGGTCGATCCCGATTCGCGGCATTTCCTTCAGGCCAACCAGGCATTCAGTGAAATGGCAAAACGTTTCGGTGCCTTTCCCCAGGAAAAGGACATTTACGACGCAAGCTACGACGAAGTGAAGATCGCTCCGGTTGAAGCGATCGAGAAAGTGCTCGCTTTCGGTGCGCCATTTCAACTGGTGGAGCAGCCCTTCACCGATCACGGCGGTATGACCCGATTCGTGAACGTGAATCTCCTCCGTCTCCAAGGTCCGGGGCAAACCGTCCAAGGCGTCCTGTATCTCGTGGAAGACAAGACGCGGGACGTCACTTTGCGTCAGGAATTGATTGGCGCGAACGCGGCCAAAGATCAGTTTCTTGCGTTGCTCTCGCACGAATTGCGAAACCCGCTTTCACCCGTAATCGCCATGGTCGGCGAGCTGGAGGCGAGCGCCCCCGATTCGCCCGAAGTGCGGCGGGCGCTGGAGGTGATCCGTCGCAACGTCGAATTGGAAGCACGCTTGATCGACGATCTCCTGGATGTCACGCGTATCTCGAAAGGCAAGCTTCAGCTCAGTCTGGAAACGGTCGGTGTGCATGAGATTCTGCAGAGGTCCTACGAAATCTGCCGCGAGGAAATCGCCGCGAAAGATCTTAAAATCGAATTTCGGCTACGGGCCAAACGCGCTCACGTCGAAGGCGACCCGGCCCGATTGCAGCAGGTGTTTTGGAATCTGATCAAGAACAGCGTGAAATTCACGCCGGAAAAAGGCCAGATCATGATCGAAACGTTGAACCCCTCACCGGACACGATCGAAATCCGGACGACGGACACGGGCATCGGAATCGAAGAGGATAAGATGCCGACGATCTTTAACGCATTCGAGCAGGGACAAAGCTCGATCACACGGCGATTCGGGGGTCTTGGGCTGGGTCTCGCAATTTCAAAAGCCATGGTTGGCGCGCATGGCGGAATGATCAAAGCGGAAAGTCACGGGAGAGACCGGGGATCAACTTTTGTCGTGACTCTCGAGACCGTGGCGACGCCGGTCGTGGCTCCCAGCAGCGGGGAAAAAAAACGGTCGAAAAGGCTGGCTGGTAAAGGTGCGCGAGCGACAAAACCCGAGCGCCGCGTGCTCGTGGTCGACGACCATTTCGACACCTGCACGGGTATGAAAATGATGCTGGAACGGCGTGGATACCGGGTAACGCTCGCACATACAGCAGGCCAGGCCGTGGAGCGAACCCGGCACGAAGAATTCGATCTTGTCATCAGCGATATCGGCTTGCCAGATCGATCCGGCTACGAACTGATGCAGGAATTGAGCACGACAAAAGGACTACGTGGAATCGCCCTCAGCGGGTTTGGCATGGAGAACGACGTCAGCCGCGCGCGCGCCGCGGGATTCTCGGAACACCTGACCAAACCGATCAACTTCGATCGTCTGGAACAGTCGATCCAGAATCTGTTGGAGCCAGAGCCGGCGGTCGGATCGTAAGGAGATCGAGGCCTACGGCGCTTCCCCGGCCGATTCGCGCTCCGCCGCCTGCTTGTCCGACGCTTCTTTCAATTCGCGCGAAAGTTTCTCCACGCGCTGGCGCATTATTTTCCCTGCCTTGAACTTGACGGTGGCGCGCGATGGAATCACAAAACTGCTTCCCGGTTGATTCGGATTACGCCCCACGCGCGGCTTCGTCAGGCGTGGTTGAAAAACGCCAAAATTTCGTAATTCGACCGCGACATTATTGGCCAGACTGTTGGTAATGTGGTCGAGGGTGCGCTGCACAACTTCAAAGACGTCATGCTGGATCATCCCAGTCTGATTGCTGATGGCCACAACGATATCCCTTTTTGTAAGCTTAGGCATATGATAACGTAATCGTGTCCCGGCACTAAGATAGTGGGGACAATCGCAATAATTTGCCGTCTGCGAGCAGCCGACGGGTTTCCCGCGCCTCGATGCGACCGAGCCGCCGTCCCTTTTAGCGCCGGCCGGCGAACTGCAAGGAGGGGAAGATACGGCTCAAGCAATAAACAAGAGGACTTTGCCCCGCCAGCGTTTTACGCCGGGACTTTAACTGACCCTGCGCTACTCCGAGCTTGGTGAAGACTCCGTTCCACTCCGATTCGAGCCGGCGCACGTCTTCGTTCGATAGTTCGCGTACTCCACGCACCGAAACGCAACGCTGCAGCACATTCATCGCCCGGCCCGAGAGCTCCGCAACAATGCCCAACTCGCCGAAGACATGCTCAGTCTCCTGCAAAAGGTTCGCGCGTATTTCCGTAAACTGACGCTCCCGCTCCGCGGAAATCATCGGCTTGGTCTTATCGAGACCGTAGGTGATCACGTCATGCAGTTTCTTCCAATTATCCAGCTGCAGAGTGATCAGCCTGAGCTTGGTCTCGACGATTTTGTCTCTCATGCCGGTCCTGTCGCTGAAAGTTCAAGGGTCTCGTCGAGCTTCTGCAGATTATCGATCAGGAGGTGCGCCCAAGGGCGATCCACGCTCTGAACCTGGCTGATAATCCCTTCTTCAAAATAAAATCGGCCCTGGCGCCATCGGAAAATTTCGGCGACGGCGGATTCGCCTTCGAGCGATCCAAACACAGCATGTCGTACTGAGCCGTGAGCCAGGTAAATCTCGCTGTTTCCCCGGCCCGACTTGAAGGTAAACCGGCCGCTGCGCTGACCCAAACAGCTCATCTGCAAGATTTCGGCAGCGGAAAACTGGTTGAGATTGCCGATGAGCGAGTGACAGGGATCGATCCCTTCAGCGGGTATTCCGCCTTGAGCGAGCGAATGCACAAACGTGTGCAATTGCCTGCGCAAGCTCCGCTTGCTCACGTTCGTCGCCACTCGCATGATTTTTTGCTGGTGAGCCATGCTAACGAACTCCTCATCGTGCGGTTTCGGAGCGAGGCAAAGGATGTTCAAGGACGGAAAATGCTGACGGGCGTTGGTCGCCTGTTCGAGCGCGATGGCCGCCTCGCCTTCCACCACAAATCCATCAAAGTTTTCCGCCAACAAGACGGAAACAGCTTCGGACAAGCTTCGGACGACGCGGGTTTCGATCTCGTCAATTTCGTCGAAAATGGCAAGCGTGCGGTCCTGAAAGACCGGGTCAGCGTTCAGTATTAGGAGTCTGGTTTCCACAAGTGCGCTGCAAAGGTAGAAAATAGATAGCAGGAACCCTGCCCGCCGGGCCGAAGCCTCTTATCGACGCCATTCGCGGCGGGGGGGCGGCGCCACATAACTTCCAGGTGCGATCTCGTGGGCGGTGCGAAAATGCACCTTCGCGACCTTGCGCAGCACGTCGGGGCCCTCGGCCTCCACCAGCTTTCTCGCCGCCTCCTTTACTTGCGCCGAAACGCCGCGTCCCAGCTTCGCGCCAATCGCTTTCCCGCGCCGATCAAGCCAATCAATGAATGCTTCCCGCGCCAGGATGGAAGCCGCCGCCACGGCGAGATCGGATTCTGCTTTTGTCCGTTGCTCCAGGCGAATCTTCTGCCCGTGTTGCAGCAAGGCCCGTTCGATTATCCGAGAGTCCGCAAATTTGTCCGACAAAGCCCGGGGACATCCCGGCTTCTTGGCGAGCAGGTTTTCAATCACACGCGCATGCCCCCAGCCCAGCAAGCTATTGAGGTTGCCAAATTTTCCGTAAAGATCGTTGTAGCGCTCGGGCCCGATGGCTACCGTATCGATGACGGCTCCGGCCGTAGTTCGGATTATTTTCGCGAGGGCTCGAATCCGTGCATCCGATCCGATCCGTTTGCTGTCCTGAATTCCGGCATCGAGAAATTTTCGCGCGACTGGGGCATCGACGTAGACGCCGGCAATGACAAGCGGCCCAAAGAAATCGCCCTTTCCGCTTTCATCGATGCCGAAATGCGGCTCGAACATTTCCGGCGAATGAACCTCCTCGTAGCCGAGTTTCGCCTGCTCGAGAATTCTTGGCTCCAGCTGGAACTGGACGAACTCCTCAATCCCTTTGCCTTGCAACAAAACCTTCGGGCCCTTCTCATAGACGGCGACGCTGAGTTTGTTTTTCTGCGCGAAAAAAAGGGTGTAAGGTTTTGGCGCGAAGTCGAAGCCAAGGTCTTGCAGCAACGAACGAAGCTTGGTCGCCTGATCCGTCGAAAGCGGGTGAGTGTAGGAGTGCATCTTTCGGGAAGAGAACGTCCAACGACCAACGGCCAACGTCCAACCCCGAAAAACTTTCGGGAAAGCTGTCCAAGTCAGACATCTGTAACTTGACAGCCTGCTCGCGAAGAATTTCGGAGTTGGACGATTAGCGCTGAACGTTTATTCCATGAACGTGAACCCCGCCTCTGACGCCGCTTCTTTCCGCCACGGCCTCCTCTCCTGGTACCAGAAACAAGGCCGCGATCTCCCCTGGCGCCGCAGCAGAGATCCCTACGCGATCCTGGTGTCCGAGTTCATGCTCCAGCAGACGCAGGTCGCCACCGTCATCCCATCCTATGATGACTGGATGCAACGCTTCCCCGATTTCGCCGCTCTGGCCGCCGCGTCGGAGCACGAAGTTCTGCACGCCTGGCAGGGTCTCGGCTATTACGCGCGTGCTCGTAACCTCCGCGCGACCGCACAAACCGTCATGGACAAACATGGGGGTCGTTTTCCCAGGTTGTTGGCTGCGATCCGGGATCTGCCGGGAGTGGGCCGTTATACCGCGAATGCCGTCGTCACGTTTGCCTTCAACCAAACTGTTCCGATCGTCGAGGCAAACATCGCCCGTCTGCTCGCTCGCCTATTCAATCTCCAAATTCCGATTGATACCAGCCACGGCCGCGAAACGTTGTGGCAGCGCGCGAGTGAACTGCTCCCGAATCGGGGCGCCGGCATCTACAACTCGGCTCTCATGGATTTGGGCGCGCTCGTCTGCGCATCACGGCCCAATTGCGTTGTCTGCCCTGTCCGAAATTTCTGCAGCGCGGAAAAACCTTCCGAGCTTCCCATAAAAAGACCGCCCCCAGCAATCAGGCTCCGCACGGAAAACCACGGTTTTTCTGTGAGACGGGGGCGCGTCTTGCTCGAGCAATCGCAGAATCGCTGGCGCGGGATGTGGATGCTGCCAAGATTGGCAACAGTCCCCGCGAAACGCAAACCGCTGCACATTTCGGAATTTCCCTTCACGAATCATCGCATCACATTGACTGTGTTCCCGCAGACGGCAGCCGGACGTTCCGCAAAATCCTTCCAGCGTTGGTTTCCTATCGACGGGCTTGATTCAATCCCGCTACCTTCTCCCCATCGCCGGGCGTTGGAGATGTTGTTCTCGGCGAGGCCACAAAGACTTTGCGACCCGGTGACTCCGTCCTAACTTCGCCCAACGCACCTCGACACCCAAAATCCAAAATGCGAAGCATGACTGGTTACGGACGTGGCGAATTCGACCATGGCGGGGTGAAATTGAGCGTGGAGCTGAATTCGGTAAACCGAAAACAAAGCGACATCGTCGTGAACCTTCCCCGCGATCTCGCCGAGCTGGAACCGCGCATCCGCCAGACAATCAATGAGAGGATTTCGCGCGGCCGCATGAATGTGCTGGTCACTTTACAGGAAAGCGCGAATGGGAGGCGCAAGCTCGCACTCGATACCGGTCTGGCCCGCTCCTACCACGAAGCGATGCTCACGCTGCAAAAAGAATTGAGCGCCCCAGGTGAAATCACAATTGGGGCAATTCTACAGGCGCCGGGCGTGATGCGTTCCCCCGAACACAGTATCGACGCCGCAGAAGGATGGCCGGTTCTGCAGCAAGCATTGGCGGCGGCGCTGGCGGAATTGGTCAAGATGCGTGAGCGCGAAGGCAAACATCTCGCGAAAGATCTAATCCATCGCTTGAAAGTCCTGCGCAAGGAAATCAAGGAGGTTCGCGCGTTATATCCTGACGTCGTGAAAAAATATCGGGGTGCGTTGCTCGAGCGAATCGAAAAGGCGGGACTCAATCTCCCGATCGATGACGAGCGCTTGCTGAAGGAAGTCTCATTTTTCGCCGATCGGTCCGACATCTCGGAAGAATTGACGCGGCTGGAAAGTCACGTCGCGCAGTTTGCGCATCATCTGCGCAAGAACGAGCCCGTCGGCCGCACGCTCGAGTTCATTACGCAGGAAATTTTCCGAGAACTGAATACGCTTGGCGCGAAATCGAACGACGCCGCGATTTCCCAACATGTCGTCGCCTGCAAATCGGAACTGGAAAAAATCCGCGAGCAAATCCAAAACCTTGAGTAATCAATTCACGCGCACGGGAATTTTATTCGTTGTCTCCGCACCATCGGGCGCCGGCAAGACGACACTGTGCGACGCGCTGCGACAGACGCCGGACTTTGTTTACTCCGTTTCCTACACAACGCGACCGCCGCGGGCTGGCGAAATCGAGGGCGAGGATTATCATTTCTTGTCCAAGTCGGATTTCATTGCGCGAGTCAAAGCGGGAGAATTCCTGGAGCACGCAAAAGTGCACGAGCATTATTACGGCACCCTGCGCAAACCGCTCGTCGCCAATTTGCAAAACGGCGTGGATGTCTTGATCGATGTCGACATCCAGGGCGCCGCGGCGATCCGGGCCTCCGGCGATCAAACAATCCCGCAGGCTCTCTGTGATGTTTTTATCATGCCGCCTGATCTTGATGAATTGCGGCGCCGCCTGACCAAGCGCGGAACGGAAACCGCCAAACAAATCGAGCTGCGCATCGTGACTGCCGCGCGTGAAATGGCACTTTGGCGCGACTATCGCTATACGATCATCAGCAAATCGATGGAGCAAGATTTGCAAAAGTTTCGCCACATCATGGGCGCAGAGCGCTATTTGAGCAGACGCCTTGCCCTCGCCTAACCGACGCCGATGCCTGCCACTCCAAAATCCGAAACCCGAAATCCGAAATGCGTTGTGCTGGGGGTCACCGGCTCGATCGCGGCCTACAAGTCTGCTGAGCTGGCCAGTTTGCTCGTCAAACAAGCGCACGACGTTTTCGTGGTGATGACGCGCGAGGCGGTCGAATTCATCACGCCGCTTACCCTGCAAACCCTCTCGAAGAATCCAGTCACGACGAGTTTCTTCGATGAAAAGGAAAGCTGGCGGCCGGGACATATCGAGCTGGCCGATCGCGCGAGTCTTTTCCTGATCGCGCCCGCGACTGCGAATGTCATCGCTGAGCTCGCGCACGGACTGGCCGGTCACCCGCTCGCGGCCATCGCGCTCGCAACGCGCGCGCCGATCCTCGTGGCGCCGGCTATGAATGGCAAAATGTGGGAGCACCCCGCGACGCGGGAAAACGTCGAGACACTAAAGGCGCGCGGCGTCGAGTTCATCGGTCCGGAAGAAGGAATGCTCGCGTGCGGCTATGAAGGCGTCGGTCGTTTGTGGAAAGTGGATGACATCGCTTTTCGCGCGGAATTTCTGCTGGCGCGCCAGGATAATTTGCTCGCGTGAGGTTTGTCGTCACCGCGGGTCCGACGCGTGAAGCGATCGATCCGGTCCGCTTTATCGGCAATCGCTCCTCAGGAAAAATGGGATACGCGATTGCGGAAGCGGCGCTCGCGGCGGGACACAGCGTGACGTTGATTTCCGGTCCGGCGACCGTCGCGCCACCCGAGGGCGTGGAATTTATTTCAGTCACGACGAGCGACGAACTTCACGATGAGGTCCATCGCGCGATGCGTGAGTGCGATGTGCTCGTGATGTGCGCGGCCGTCTCGGACTACAAGCCCGCGAAGGTCGAGCCGCGGAAACTGAAGAAGCGAAAAACCTCGTTCGCGCTCGAATTGATTCCGACGCGCGACATCCTCGCTTCGCTTCCGAAGGGAGATCGAGAATTTCTTGTCGTTGGTTTCGCGGCGGAGACGCACGACCTGGAAATGAACGCACAGAAAAAACTCCGGGAGAAAAATTGCGACGTGATCGTCGCAAACGATGTCAGCAAAGCCGATTTCGGAATGGAGAGTGACGAAAATGCAGTGACGATTTTCCTGCGAAGCGGTGAATCGAAAACAATTTCGCGCACATCGAAAAAAATAATCGCGGGTGAACTCGTGAAAATAATTTCAAAGATATCACAAAATTATTTGACAAAAAAAACGGGATGATTACTGAAACATGTAAGTGAAGTTAAAAAAATCCTTCACCAACCCACCGCGTTAGCGGATCGAAAGGGGGGATCGTCTCATGGCAGCAAAGAAAAAAGCAAAGAAAGCTCCGGCCAAGAAAAAGGCCGCCGCGAAGAAAAAGAAACATTAGTTTCTAATTAATCCGGTAACGATCTACGGAACCTTTTCGTAGTTCCAACCAATAACTTCAACCCGGGAGGAGGATTCATTTTCTCCTCCCGGTTTTTTTTATTTCGCGCGTCTCCTTGGGTAAAATCATTTGGCAGCGCAAGCTCGCAATCCTATTAGTCATTCCTCATGACGCATTACCTCGACGCGGCGGTCGAAGCCGCGCGCGCCGCTGGCGAGTTGCTCCGGCGCCATTTTCAACAACCGCTCCGCGTTAATTCTTCCGAGGCGCACGACATCAAACTGGAGATCGATGTGCGGACCCAGGAGTTGATCACCGAATCGCTCTTAAAAAAATTTCCCGAGCATGCGCTTTATGGCGAGGAAGGAATTGTGGGCGATCAGAAAAGCAATTTTCAATGGGTCGTCGATCCGCTCGACGGCACTGTAAATTATTTCTACGGCATTCCGCATTTTTGCGTTTCGATTGCGCTGCGCTTCATGGGCGAAATCATCGTCGGGGTAATTTACGATCCGATGCGCGAGGAAATCTGGGCGACGCAAAAAGGCGGCAAGCCGACACTGAACGGAAAACCATTTCGCGTCAGCGAGCGCGCCGATCTCGCGGAAGCGGTGATTTCTGTCGGGCTTTCCAAAACCGGTGTGACAATCGAAGCGGGTCTTCCGTTGCTCCAGGAAATGGCACATCGTGCACGCAAGTGCCGGCTCATGGGGAGCGCCGCACTCGATATGGCTTATGTGGCTTGCGGGCGTTTCGATGCGTACATCGAGCAGGGAATCAGCCTTTGGGATATCGCGGCGGGCTGGATTCTCGTGGAGACTGCGGGTGGCACCGTCGAAATAAAACCACGGACCGACATGAAGGAGAAATACAGCATCGTCGCGTCGAATGGCGTGATCGATTTGAAACTCTAACGGCATGATCAGATGTGGAATCGGATACGACGCGCATCGGCTTGCGCCGGACCGCAGACTCATTCTTGGCGGGATCGAGATTCCGCATGATCGCGGCTTGGAGGGGCATTCCGATGCGGACGTTCTCTGCCATGCCATTGCCGATGCGCTGCTCGGCGCGATCGGTGAAAACGATATTGGCCATCACTTTCCGAATACGGATGAATCGATCCGCGGGATCAGCAGTCTCGAAATCTTGCGGAAGGTGAACTCGGTGCTCGGTCGGAAGAACGCCCGCGCTGTGAACGTCGATGCGACCCTGATCGCCGAAGCACCAAAGATCGCGCCGCATATCCCAGCCATGCGGGAGAGGATCGCAGCGGTGCTGAATCTCGAAACTTCACGAGTCAGCATCAAAGCCACGACGAACGAAGGACTTGGTGCAATCGGCCGTGGCGAAGGTATGGCTGCGATGGCGGTGGCGACTGTCGAGACGACAAATTAATGCCGCTTCGACTCTTCAATACCTACTCGCGCGAGCTCGAGGAATTCCATCCACTCGATTCCGCAGGACGCGAAGTGAAGATGTATACCTGCGGGCCAACGGTCTACAGCCACGCGCACATCGGAAATTTCCGCGCTTACCTTTTCGAAGATCTGCTCCAGCGACATCTTGAGCTGCGCGGCTTCAAAGTGCGTCGCGTGATGAACATCACGGATGTCGACGACAAAACGATTCAAGGCTCAAGGAGCGCCGGCATCCCGCTGGCGGAATTCACTTCGCCTTTCAAGCAGGCATTCTTCGAAGACCTGGATATTCTTCGAATCAAGCGCGCTGATTTTTTTCCAGAAGCGACGGACCCGGCTCAGATCGCGGCCATGATCGAGATGATCAAGACGCTGATGGCGCAAGATCTCGCGTATCAGGCCGAGGACAAATCCATTTACTTTCGGATCAACAAATTTCCGGCATACGGGCAGCTCGCGCATTTTGATTTATCGGAACTGCGCTCGACCGGGCGAGTGAAGAACGACGAATACGATAAGGAACACGTGGGCGATTTCGCGCTCTGGAAGGCGTGGGATGAAGAAGATGGGCCGGTCCGTTGGGAGAGCCCGTGGGGGCCCGGCCGGCCCGGCTGGCACATCGAGTGTAGCGCGATGGCGACGCAACTCCTGGGCGAGCAGCTCGACATTCATTGCGGCGGGGTGGACAACATCTTTCCGCATCACGAAGCGGAGGTTGCGCAGACCGAGGGATGCACCGGCAAGAAATTTGTCCGTTACTGGATGCACTGCGCACACCTGATGGTTAACGCGCAGAAAATGTCGAAATCGCTCGGCAATTTTTACACGCTGCGTGACGTGCTTGCAAAGGGCTACAGCGGCCGGGAAGTCCGCTACGCGTTGCTGCGCGTGCATTATCGTGTGCCGCTCAATTTCACGTGGGAAGGGATGGAAGAATCGCGCCAGGCCCTGGGCCGTATCGATGACTGGCTGGCGCGTTTGCGCGAAAATGCCAACGGAACCGACCCAAGTCAGTCAACAAAACCAAGCGAGCAATTCGAAGAAGGACTCGACGACGATCTAAATATTTCCGCCGCGCTTGGCTTTTTGTTCGAGACGATCCGTGAAACTAATCGCGCGCTCGACCTGGGCAGTCTCGATGCTGGCGAGGCGAGCGCGTGGTTGCAATGGTGGGAAAGGATCGATCTCGTTCTGGCAATCAGTGGGGAAGAAGGCGCGCTGCCACCGGAAGTTGCGGTTCTCGCGGACGCCCGGGTGCAGGCGAGACTTGCAAACGATTGGAGAAAAAGTGATGAATTGCGCGACGAACTCGCCGATCGAGGTTGGGAGGCCCGCGATACGAAAAAGGGGCAGAAGATCACACGGCGCGCTGGAGTCTAAAGCATGTTCACGCCAGCAGAATTCCTAAGTCTCGAACACACGGCACATCCAAAGTTGTTTGAGTCGCAGCAGTATGTTTGGGACGCGCTCAAGCAGATCGCCAGTTATCTGCAATTTCGTCTGAAACCAGCCGTGCTAGGGGATCTCGTCGGGAAGCCGTTCATCAGCAAC
>Ga0315276_10004872_pt1 | contig 12350 bp, 9 predicted proteins | sample YL17G05_0_MG_FD_204542 | JGI IMG/M metagenome (GOLD analysis project Ga0315276, IMG submission 204542) | Sediment microbial communities from Yellowstone Lake, YNP, Wyoming, USA - YL17G05_0 | ecosystem: Environmental > Aquatic > Freshwater > Lake > Sediment | place: USA: Wyoming | collected... | reverse complement strand
GCTCGGCCTGCGGCGTCCGCGGCGCGCGGCGCACGATGCCCCAGGCCTCCCCGGCGGCGTGATGGGCGCCGACCACCGCCTCCAGCAGCGAGTTGCTGGCCAGGCGGTTCGCCCCGTGCAGGCCGGTCGAGGCGACCTCTCCCAGCGCCAGCAGCCCGCGGAGCGGCGTCCGCCCCGCGAGCGTCGCCCTGACGCCCCCGCACATGTAGTGCGCGGCGGGCACGACCGGGATGGGCTCCCGCGTCAGGTCGAGGCCGAAGCGCCGCAGCGACGCGTACACGCTCGGGAAGCGCGCCCGCACCCGGGCGGGCGGGAGGTGGCTGATGTCGAGGGTGACGTGCGTCTCGCCGCGGCGTTTCAGCTCGCGGTCGATGGCCAGCGCCACCACGTCACGAGGGGCCAGTTCCGCCATGGGGTGCACGCGGGGCATGAAGCGCTCGCCATCGAGCGTGCGCAGCACAGCCCCTTCGCCGCGCAGCGCCTCGGTGAGCAGGAGCGACTTGGCCTCGGGGTGGTAGAGACAGGTGGGGTGGAACTGGACGAACTCGAGATTCTCGACCGGGGCCCCCGCGCGGTACGCCATGGCGATGCCGTCGCCCGTGGCCACGTCGGGATTCGTGGTGTAGAGGTACACCTTTCCGCAGCCGCCGGTGGCCAGCACGGTGACCTTCGCGGTCACGGGGCGGATGCGTCCGGCGCTCGGCGCGCCCGGGCGACAGTCCATCACGTACGCGCCCCAGCAGCGCTCGGCCCGCCCCGGGGCCTTCCGCGGCGCGCGCGCGTCCCGCATGCGCGACTCCAGGATCAGGTCCAGCGCCAGCTGGTCCTCGACCAGGCGGATGCGCCGGTGGGCGCGGACGCGGACCAGCAGCGCCTGCTCGATGGCTCTGCCCGTGAAGTCCTTCGCGTGCACGATGCGGCGCCCCGAGTGTCCGCCCTCGCGCCCGAGCGCGAGGCCGCGCGCCGTGCGCGTGAACTCCACACCCAGGTCTTCCAACTCCCGCACCCGCTCCGGGCCCTCGGCCACCACCTGGCGGACCACCTCCGGATCCGAGAGCCCGGCGCCGCAACGAAGCGTGTCGCGCCCGTGGCGCGTGAAGCTGTCCGCCGGATCGAAGACCGCCGCGATGCCCCCCTGCGCCCAGTTGGTGCTCGAGTCGTCGGCGCGACGCTTGGTCAACACCAGCACCTCCGCGCCGCGCTCCGCGCACTTGAGCGCCAGCATGAGACCCGCGATCCCGCTCCCGAGCACCAGCACGTCCGTCTCCATCATGCCCCCTGCCCCTCCAGCGCCAGGCTCTCGATGGCCCCACCCCCCGCGACCCACTCCCATTCCACCTCCAGCACCGCCACCCGTCCCTGCCCCAACGGCTCCGGCCAGCGTACCGCGTCCTTCGCCGTCAGGAGCACCCAGGCCCCCTCGCCGGCCGCGCGGGCCAGCTCCCGCTGCGCCTCCCGTGGCGTGAACCAGTGGTGATCGCGCCACCGCGAGGCCGACGCGACCTCGAGCCCGGCCTCCCGTGCGCTGGCCTCGACCGCGACGGGGTTCCCGGTCGCCGACACGACCCGCACGCGGGCCCCGGGCGGCAGCTCCCCGCCGGCCAGGGGGCGCACCCCCTTCAGGCGGTGCCGCGCCGCCCCGAGCACGGCCCCTGGCGCCAGCGCCCGGGCGCGCTCCAGCCAGGGTCCGGGATCCTCTCCCGTCTTCAGCCTCGACACCACGACCGCCCGGGCGCGCTGCAGCGCGCGCAGCGGCTCGCGCAGGCGCCCGGCTGGGAGCAACCGCCCTCCTCCCGTCAGGTCGTGCGCGTCGAGCAGGACGATGTCCACGTCCCGCGCGAGGGCCCAGTGCGACAGGCCGTCATCCACGATCACCGGATCGAATCCCGCCCGCGCGGCTGCGCCCGCCGACTCCAGCTTGCTCGCGCCCGCGAACACGCATCCCGCACCGAGCGCCGCACGGTACATCAACTCCTCGTCGCCGCGCCCCCCCGGCCCCGGATGATACCGTCGGCACACCACCGCCGGGGCGAGGCCGCGCTCGAGCGCGAGTCGGGCCAGCCGCAGCGTGAGCGTGGTCTTGCCCGTCCCGCCGACGGTGAGGTTCCCCACGCTCACCACCCGCGCGCCCACCCGCCGGGGCCGCAGCAACCCGCGCGCATACGCCCGGCGCCGCAGCTCCCAGGCGGCACCGTAGAGCGCAGCGCCCACCGAGCCCAGCGCCCCGGTCACACCACCACCCACAGGCCCAGCTCCACCAGCCGGGCGACCGTCCGTCGCGTCGCGCCCCGCCGCCGCTCCACGACCCCGAGGGCGGCCCTCCCCGCCGCCTCGCGCACCCCTGCGTCCCCCAGCAGGCGCTCCAGCACGCCCGCCACGTCCGTCTCGCAACCGGCCACGCGCAGTGCCCCGGCTGCTTCCAGCGCCCGCACCACATCCCGCTGGCTGGCGTGGTGAGGACCCACGAGCAGCGCCGCCCCGCACGCAGCCGGCTCGAGCGGGTTGTGGCCGCCGTAGGGCGAGAGGCTGCCGCCCACGAACGCCACATCCGCCACCCCGTAGTATCCCGTCAGCACCCCCAGGCGGTCGTCCCAGAGCCACGCTCCGCGCTCCCCGCCGATGGACCCCGCCAGCGCCTGACCCGCGCGAGCCGCCTCGGCCCGCAACTCGGCCGAGGCCCGCGGATGCCGCGGCACCGCCACGACCTGCCATGCCTCCCGCAGCACCGCCGGGAGCCGCCGCCAGGCGCGCGCCAGGACCAGCACCTCGCCCGGACGGACGCTCCCCAGGACGAGCAGCGGACGATCGCGGTCCAGGCCGAGCGCCGCGCGGGCGATCGCCCGCTCCGGCGCAGCGGCCGGGAGGCCGTCGTCCTTCAGATTTCCGGTGACCGTGCTCACCTCGGCGCGCGCGCCCAGCGACCGCCACCGCTCGAGGTCGGCCTCGGTCTGGCACAGCACGGCCGCTAGCCCCGAGACCAGCCCGCGGAATCCCGCGCCCAGGCGCCGGTACCGCGCCACCGAGGTACTCGACAGCCGCGCGCTCACCACTGCCACCGGTACCCGCGAGGCCCGCGCCTGCAGCAGCCAGTGTGGCCAGAGCTCGGTCTCGAGCAGGAAGCAGCGCCGGGGTGTCACGCCGGTGAAGAAGCGCGCGGCGGCCTGCGGCGAGTCCAGGGGAGCGACCGCCGCGGGCTGCCCCAGGGCGGCGAGTCGCTGGCACCCCCCGCTCGTCGTCGCCGTGAGCAGGAAGCGCGAGCGCGGTGCCAGCGCCTGCAGCTGGTGCACGAGGGGCCCCACCGCCGTGGCCTCGCCCATCGAGGCGGCATGGATCCAGGCATCCGCCCCTCCCGGCAGGCTCGTCCGGCCCAGGCGCTCGTCCCAGCGCGCCCGCTCGTGAGGCGGCACGAAGACCCGCGCCGCGGGCAGGACCGCGCCGAGGCACGGTACTGCCAGGCGGTACGCCATCCAGGCCAGGCTCACGCGTCCTCCCGCGCCTCGCCGGCGAGGCGCGCGGTATTCGCGCGCAGGGCCTCCTCGAGCGTCCGCCGCCAGACCTCGATGCCCGCCTCGTCCAGCCCCGGGGGCACCTGCACCGGATCACCGTAGGAGATCCACACGGGCGCGAAGGGCCGCGGGACGCGGAACCCGTCCCACGAGCGCAGGATCCAGGCCCCGCGGGACGCGCTCGCCACCGGGAGCACCGGCAGCCCCGTGCGGCTCGCCAGCTGCACCACGCCCGCCTTGACGACCTCGCGCGGCCCCCGCGGGCCGTCGGGAGTCACGGTGAGCGAGCGGCCCTGTTCCGCGAAGCGCACCAGTTCGTTGAAGCCCTCCTGCCCACCCCGACTGCTCGAGCCACGGGCGGCGACGTAGCCGATGCGCTCGATCACCCCGGTGATGAGCTCCCCGTCGCGGCTGCGGCTCACGAGCGCCGCCACGCCGAGCCCGCGATACGCATAGATGAGCGGCAGCATCCGGGCGTGCCACAGGGCGAAGATGCAGCGCTCGCCCCCGGCGAGCCTCCGGTCGTAGTCCGCGGTGTCCAGGCGCCGCAACGTCCACGTCCGTCCCAGCAGCCGCAGCGCGGCCGCCCCCGCCGCCGTCGCCAGCGGGAACCACCAGGAGCGCTCCCCCCCGCGGCTCACGCGACCATCTCCCACAGCCACTCGGCGGCATGGCGCGCGGCGCCCGGACCCCCGAGACGCGCGCGCACCGCCGCGAGGCGCGCACACTGGCGCGCGCGCGCCCGCGGGTCGTCCAACCAGGGCGCGAGCGTGACGGCAAGGCGCTCCACGCTGAGATCGCCCTGCAGCAGCTCGGGGACGACTTCCTCGCCCGCCACGATGTTCGGCAGCCCGATGCGCGCGAGCGTCACCACCCGCCGGGCGATCTCGTAGTTGAGCCACCCGGTGCGATAGACGATCACCTCGGGAGTACCGAAGAGCGCGGTCTCGAGGGTCGCTGTGCCCGAGGCGACGGCGCAGCAGGTCGCGTGCGCCTGGACCGCGCGGGTGCGCCCCGTCACGAGGCGCACCCCTTCGAGCGCAGAGCGCAGCCGCCGGGCTTCGGGCTCCAGTCCCGGCGCCAGCGCCAGCACGACCGCGAGGTCGGGGCGGCTCGCGCGCAGGCGACGGGCGGCCCCGGCCATGACGGGCGCGTGTGCGCGCAGTTCCTGCGGACGGCTCCCCGGCAGGAGCCCCAGGACCGGGGCGCCCGGAGCGGCCCCGATCTCCGCCCGGAACCCGGCTCCGTCCACCTCCGGCTCGAGCCCCTCGAGCAGCGGGTGTCCGACGAAGCGCGCGTGCACCCCCGCGTCGCGGAACAGCGCCTCCTCGAACGGGAAGATCACCGCGAGGCGCTCCACCCAGCGCGCCATCTGCGCGGCGCGCTCCGGGTGCCAGGCCCAGACCTGAGGAGCGATGTAGTAGAAGACCGGCACGCCGAGCCGCCGCAGGGCAGGTCCCAGGTGGAAGTTGAAACCGGGCGAGTCCACCAGCACCGCCGCATGGGGCCGGAACGTCCGGGCTTCGGCGAGCAGGCGCCGGTACGCGGACCAGAGGCGGGGCAGACGCGCGGCCACGCCCGAGAAACCGAGCACCGCCAGGTCCTCCATCGGGACCACGCGGCCGGCCCCGGCGGCCAGGAGAGCGGGGCCGGCGACGCCGCGGGCGCGGCACGGCCCCAGGCTGCCGAGCGCCGTCAGCAGCCTCGCAGCGTGGGCGTCGCCCGAGGCCTCTCCGGCAACGATCAGGAACCGGCGCTCGCCCGATCCGCCCACTGCCTCGCCCGCAATTTCATGGCCGAGCGCACCTCGGCCGCAACCGCGAGCGCAGCGCACCCGGCCACGGCCGACGCCGCCCCGGCGCCCTCGCCGCGCAGCGAGCGCAGGAACGCCCGGAGCTCAAGGGTGAGCGGCTCGCCCGGGGCGACCTCGAGCCGCCGCCGCTCGATGGCGGCGAGCCCGGCCTCCACCGGCCCGCCCTGCTGGAGGACCGCGCGCAGACGCCCCGCATCCACGTGCAGCAGGTCGCAGGTCTTCTCGAACAGGTCCACCGAGAGGTACGCGTCCCCCTGGAAGAAGCGGATGCGCCGCAGCCGGTCCTGCGAGACGCGGCTCGCCGTGAGGTTGGCGACGCAGCCATCCTCGAACTCGAGCCGGGCGTTGGCGATGTCCTCGCTCCCGGAGAGCACCGCCACCCCGACGGCCGAGACCGAGGACGGCGAGGCGCCCACCACGTCCAGCACCGCGTCGAGGTCGTGGATCATCAGGTCGAACACGACGTCCACGTCGAGCGAGCGAGGCTGGAACACGGCGAGCCGGTGGGCCTCGATGAACTTGGGGCGGCGCACGTGAGGGCGCGCCGCGAGCAGGGCGGGGTTGAAGCGCTCGACCTGGCCCACCTGGAGCACGACCTGCGCGCGGCGGGCGGCGGCGATCATGGCGCCGGCCTCGTCGACCGTCACCGCCATCGGCTTCTCCACCAGCGCGTGGCGGCCCGCCGCCGCCGCGCGCTCGGCCGCCGCGCGGTGTTCCACCGTGGGGACGGCGATCGAGACCGCATCGCAGGCGGCGAGCAGTTCCTCCGCGCTCTCGAAGGCGCGGCAGCCGTAACGCTCCGCCACCTCCCGGGCCCGCGCGGGATCGTGGTCATGGACCCCGGCCAGTTCGGCCTCGGGCAGCGCGTGATAGACGCGGGCGTGCTTCTCCCCCCAGACCCCCACGCCCCAGACGCCGGTGCGGATCGCGCCCCCGCTCATCGCGTCAGCCCGCGCGCCGAGGTCTCGGCGAAACGCGCGAGGTAGTCGACCTCGGGCACGCCCGGGAACGCGGCGCGCATCTCGGCCGCCGCCCGCTCCACGGTGAGCCCCCGGCGGAAGAGGAGGCGGTAGGCGCCCTCGAGAGCGTCGCAGGTCGGCCCGCTGAAACCGCGCCGCTCGAGCCCGATGCGATTCAGCCCACCCAGGCGGGGCGGCGCCCCCCCCACCTTGACGAAGGGGGCGATGTCCTGCGTGACCCGCGAGCCGCCGCCGAGCATGGCGTGCCGGCCGATGCGCGTGAACTGATGCACCATCGTGCCCCCGCCGACGATCGCCCAGTCCTCGACCGTCACGTAGCCGGCGAACAGCACGGCGTTGGCGACGATGACGTGCTCGCCGAGGACGCAGTTGTGGGCGACGTGCGCGCACGCCATGAGCATGCAGTGGCTGCCGATCCGCGTCGTCGCTCCCGCATCGGAGGCGAGGTTCGCGGTCACGAACTCGCGCACCACGACGTGGTCGCCCACCTCGAGATACGACTCCTGGCCGGAGTACTTCAGATCCTGAGGGGCGGTGCCCAGCACGGCGCCGTGGTGCACGTGGGAGTCGTGCCCCACGCGCGTCCAGCCCGTGACGAGCGCGTGGCTGTCCACGCGCGTGCGATCCCCGAGCGTGACGTGAGGTCCGATGATGGCGCCGGGACCGATCGCGACGTCCACTCCCAGGCGCGCGCCCTCCTCGACGATCGCGGAGGGATGGACGGCCACGTTCACGCCGGCCTCCGATCCACCACCGTCGCCATCAGCTCCGCCTCGGCCACCAGCAGCCCGTCCACATAGGCTTCCCCGCGCATCTTGGAGATGCGGTTCTTGAGCTTGAGCATCGTGACCTTGAGGTGCAGTTGGTCACCGGGAGTGACGGGGCGCCGGAACTTCGCTCCGTCGATGCCCATGAAGTACATGAGCTTGTCGTTCGGGTCCCCCACCGAGTGGAGCAGCAGCAGGCCGCCCACCTGAGCCATCGCCTCGAGGATGAGCACCGCCGGCATGATGGGGTGCCCGGGGAAATGGCCCTGGAAGAACGGCTCGTTGATGGTGACGTTCTTCACGCCCTCGATGAAGTGCCCCTCGTCGAGCGACGTGATCCGGTCCACGAGCAGGAACGGAAAGCGGTGCGGCAGGAGGTCCAGGATCGAGGTGATGTCCCACTCGTCGGGGGGGCCGCCGGCGCGCCGCCCCGGCAGCGGCAGCGTCTCCTTGAGACACTTGACGAACGCCACGTGGCCCTCGTGGCCCGAGCGCACGGCACTGACGTGCCCGAGCACGGGGGCGCCGAGCAGGAACAGGTCGCCCAGCAGGTCGAGCAGCTTGTGGCGCACGAACTCGTCCGGGAAGCGCAGCGGCTCGGGATTCAGGATACGGTCCGCGCCGACCACCACCGCGCTCTCGAGCCGGCCGCCCTTGATCCAGCCGGCGCCGCGCAGCTCCTCGAGGTCCCGCTCGAGCACGAAGGTGCGCGCCGGAGCGATCTCCCGCAGGAACGTCTCAGGGTCGATGTCCAGCGTCAGGCTCTGAGTGCCCACCAGCGCGTGGTCGTAGACGATCGTGAAGCTCAGGCGGCAGCCGTTGAACGGCACCGCGGTCAGCTCGACGTCGCCCTCCTTCCAGCGCACGGGCTTCGTGACCTTGATGTGTCGCTTGCGCCGCGTCTGGACCTCGAAGCCGGCGGAGAGCAGCGTCTGCGCGATGGGCAGGGCACTGCCGTCGGCCGGCTCGGGGATCTCCATGTGGTCGCTCTCGATCACCACGTTGTCGAGGCCCAACCCGGCCACCGCCGCGAGCACGTGCTCCATGCTGTGGATCTGCACCCCGTCCTGCTGGAGGATGGTCCGGCGCCCGGCCCGGGGATCGAAGGTGGCGTTCTCGGGACGCACGTCCACCGCGGGCGAGCCGGGCAGGTCGGTGCGGACGAAGCGCACGCCCGAGTTCTCCGGCGCGGGGCGGAACGTCACGCGGCTCCGCTCGCCGGTGTGCAGGCCGACCCCCTCTACGCTGACGGGCCGCGCGAGCGTCTGCTGCAGGCGCGCGCTCATCGCACCTCCTCGCGCGCGGGCTGGTGCTCCAGCGCCTCGACGCGCTGCTCGAGTTCCTTCGTCTTCTGGAAGAGCTGGGGCAGTTTCTGCAGCAGCACGCTCACGCGCTTCCACGCCCCATGCGCGATGGCCGGGTAGCCCGAGACGACCTCTTTCGACTTCACGCTCCGGCTCACGCCGCTCTGGGCGGCCACGACCGCGCCCTTCTCGAGCCGCAGGTGCCCCGCGACCCCCGCCTGCCCGCCCAGCGTGACGTAGTCCTCGAGCTCCGTGCTGCCCGCGATGCCGACCTGCGCGACGATGATGCAGTGGCGGCCGATGTTCACGTTGTGGCCGATCTGCACCAGGTTGTCGAGCTTGCTGCCGTCGCCGATGCGGGTGCTGTCGGTGGTCGCGCGGTCCACGCAACTGTTGGCGCCGATCTCGACGTCGTCGCCGATCACCACGTTGCCGACCTGCGGCACCTTGTGGTAGCGCCCGGCGTCGAAGGCGAAGCCGAACCCGTCCGCGCCGATCACCACGCCGGCGTGGAGGATGCAGCGCGCGCCGATCAGGCATTCCTCGCGGATCACGACCCGCGGGTAGAGGAAGCTCGCCTCACCCACCTCCGCCCGCCCGCCGATGTACCCGCCGGCCATCACGACCGTCCGCGCGCCGAGGCGGGCGCCCGACTCGATCACGCAGTAGGGTCCGATGGAGACGTCCTCGCCGAGCGTCGCGTCCGGCGAGATCACCGCGCTCGGGTGCACGCCCGGGGCGGGCCGGTAGAGGTCGGGCCGGAAGACGCGCACCGCCTGCTGGAAGGCCAGGTACGGGTTGTCCACCTGGAGCACCGGGATGGCGCATTCGCGGGGCTGCCGGTCGCAGATCACCGCGGAGGCCCGGGTCTCCGCGAGGTGCGACTCGTAGCGCGCGTTCGCCAGGAAGGTCAGGTCCCCGGGCAGGGCCTCGCGGATCCCCGCGACCCCACGGACCACGACCGTACCATCCCCCACCACGACACCGCCCAACTCGGCGGCCAGCTCCGCCAGCGTCTTGAGGACCATGGTCACGCCCCCCTACGGACCCGTCGCGCCCTGTGCCTTGGCGTTGAGCTCGGTCAGGACGTCCGACGTCACGTCCAGCAGCTTGTCGGCATAGATGATGACCCCGCTCGCCGCATCGAGGACCAGGTTCAGGCTCTTCTCCCCCGCCACCTTCTCGACCGCCGCGCGGATCAGCCGCACCACGTCGTTCGTCGCGCGCTCGTTCTCCTGGGCTGCCCGCCCCTGCGGGCCCCAGACCTCCTGGATGAGGCGCTCGTAGTCGCTGATGGCCTTCTGCAGCGCCTCCTCCTTCTCCTGGCGCTTCAGCGACGACAGGATGGGGGACTGGTCGCGCACCTCGGCGCGCAGTTGATTGACCAGCTTCTCCTTCTCGGCGGCGTCGTCGCGCCAGCCCTGGACCTGGCGGTCGAAGCGGGCCTGCGCCTCCTTGGCGGCCGTGTACTCGATGAAGATGCGCCCGGAGTCGATGTAGCCGAAGCGGGTCTCGGCGCGCAGCGGAGCGGCAGCCAGCGCCAGCAGCGCCAGCGCGGCGGCGGCGGCCACCCCGGCGAAGCGCGGAAAAGCCCGGTAGGTCATGGCGTCCCCCGAATCCCCCTCAGAAGCTCACGTTGCCGAGCAGGAAGTGCCCCTTCCCGCGCGGTCCGTCGTCGCGGTTGAAGCCGTAGCCGTAGTCGAAGCCGATGTTGCCGAGCATGGGGATCTCCATCCGGAACCCGAGACCGACGCTCAGCTTGAGCTTGAACGGCTGGATCTCACCCCACTGGTCCCAGGTGTTGCCCGCATCGAAGAAGACCACACCGCGCAGTGGCACGACAATCGGAAACTGCTGCTCGAGGCTGTAGAGGGCCATGTAGCGGCCGCCCGGGTAGCGGACCTTCCGGGTGAAGCTGCTGTAGGTGGTGTCGTGCGGGGTGGCCGTGGTGTCGATCCCCGAGATCGTCCGGGTGGTGATCGTCTGGATGAACTTCTCCGGCACGACCATGTAGTCTTCGTAGCCGCGCAACGGGTCCGCCACCGTGCCGCCGCCGAGCCGGAACCGCTCGTAGGGCGGCACCCCGCGGTTCTGGCCCGCCCAGATGCCCAGCACGCCGACCCGCGCGCGGAACATGGTGGTCAGCCGCTTCGTGAACGACGGCAGGTAGAGCCGGCCCTCCACGCGGTTCTTGATGAAGCTCACGGCGCCCAGGAACGGTCCGCCGGCCAGCTCGCTGGTCCAGGTCAGCCGCGTGCCCCGCGTCGGGTAGAAGGCGTTGTCCGTGGAGTTGCGGTTGAAGTCCAGCAGGACGCTGCTGGTGCGCACCGGCCTCCCCGTCGCGATGCCCGCCAGCACGATCGAGTCCTGTCCCGAGAGCGCCGGGCCGAACTGGCTGATCGTCACGTCCTCCAGGCTGTAGCCGATCGAGCCGCGCGCGTAGTCCGGCCAGGGCAGTGGCCGCCCGATCCGGGCCGAGCCTCCGCGGCGCTTTTCCTTGTAGAGGTCGAGCTCGGTGGACATGTTGAAGGCCGACACGCCCAGCAGGGTCGGGCTGTCGTGGAACCATGGCTCCGTGAAACTCAGCGAGTAGTCGCTGCGCCGGCTTCCGCGCTCGAGGTGGAGCGCCAGGCTCTGCCCGTTCCCGAGCACGTTGTTGTGCCCGAGCTCGAGGAAGCCGGTGACCCCGGCCGTGCCGGTGTACCCCGCGCCCGCCGAGGCGGTGCCCACCTGCTTCTCCTTGACCTTGATGTTGATGTCCACGTCCGTGCTCTCCGCCGGGGCGAAGTCCGGCAACACCTCCTCGAACAGGCCGAGCCTCGACAGTTCGCCCTGGGTCCGCACCAGCGCCGAGCGCTTGAAGCGGTCGCCCTCTCGCAGCTCGAGCTCGCGCCGGAGCACCTTCTCGCGGGTCATCCGGTTGCCCGAGATGTTGACGTAGCGGACCTTCGAGGGCCGTCCCTCGCCGAGCGCGTACGTGACGTCCACGAGGTCCGAGTCGCGCAGGGTCTCCTGCGGATCGACGCCCACGTACAGGTACCCCTTCTCCGCGTACTCCGCGTACGCCAGGCCCTGCACCTTCTCGATCTTCGAGGCGTCGTATCGCTCGCCGGGCTTCATCCTCCAGAGCGGGGCCAGCTCGGCCTCCGTCAGGACCTCGTTGCCCGACCAGCGCACCGTGCCCATGCGGTACGGCCGGCCCTCCTCGACCGTGACCAGCAGCGTGAGCTTGCGCGGGTCGGCCGTCCCCTTCACCTCGCGCGCCACCATGCGCATGTCGCGGTAGCCGTGGTCGTGGTAGAAGCGCTCGAGCTTCTCCTGGTCCTCGGTCGCTTCCTCGTCCTTGACCTCGCCACCACCGAAGAACCCCTTCGCACGCGTCTTGAGCTGTTTGCGGAGCCTCTTCGCCGGGAAGGCCCGCGCGCCCGCGAACTCGACGCTCGTGATGCGCACCTTCTCACCCTCCTGGATGGCGAAACGCAGATCGAGGCCCCCCTCCGCCGCCGTGTCGCTGGCAGCCTCGACCGTGGCGCGCGAGAAGCCCTCGTCCCGGTAGTACTTCAGCAGCGAGTCCACCTGGCTCTGGACGGCCACGGGTGAATAGACCTCGCCCACGTGCAGGATGAGCTTCTTCTCCAGGTCCTCGGACTTGCGCTTCTCGTTCCCCCTGAACTCGATCTTCCCGATGCGGGGCCGCTCCTTCACGAGGATGACGAGGTCCATCCGACCGCCGGCCGGGACCTTGTCCACTGCGACGTCGCTGAAGAGCCCCAGCGCGAAGAGCTTGCGGATGCCGCGCCGCACGGCGTCGTCGGCGTAGCGGGTGCCGGGCAGGACCTCGAAGGTGCGGAGGATGCGCACGCTGTCGGTGTGCGCGTTCCCGAGGACGCGCACCGCGCCGACGCGGTATTCGACGCCCTCCGCCCCCGCCACCGAGTCCGCGGCCGGCGCGAGCGCCGGCATGGCGGTCCCCTGCGGCC
>Ga0315276_10004871_pt1 | contig 12350 bp, 12 predicted proteins | sample YL17G05_0_MG_FD_204542 | JGI IMG/M metagenome (GOLD analysis project Ga0315276, IMG submission 204542) | Sediment microbial communities from Yellowstone Lake, YNP, Wyoming, USA - YL17G05_0 | ecosystem: Environmental > Aquatic > Freshwater > Lake > Sediment | place: USA: Wyoming | collected... | reverse complement strand
CAGAGTAACCGGTTATTCAGGATTCTCGAGTGCCTCAGGTATTTCCGGTTACTCTGGATCGGGCATCTCAGGTTACTCAGGATCGGGCATCTCAGGTTACTCAGGCATTTCTGGTTATTCAGGATACTCAGGATATTCTGGCACATCTGGACGTTCTGGCTACTCTGGTTACTCTGGCTATTCGGGGTATTCCGGTGATAACCCAGGTTCTTCAGGTGTTTCTGGTTATTCAGGAAGATCGGGTTACTCGGGATTTTCTGGCGCAAATCCAGGAGCCTCAGGTGTCTCAGGCTTCTCAGGTTACTCAGGTTACTCAGGAAAATACGGGATTTCGGGTTACTCGGGCATTGGAACATCGGGTGTCTCAGGCTTCTCAGGACAAAACCCCGGGCCACAAGGTGTCTCTGGCACCTCGGGTGTCTCAGGTTATTCAGGACAAAACCCCGGACCACAGGGTATTTCTGGGTACTCAGGTGTCTCAGGATATTCAGGATCGGGCGTATCGGGCTACTCAGGCAGCATCGGTCCTGTGGGTGGCACGTGGAGCAGTCTAATCGCTACGACTGACTTCAGCACGACGTGCCCGACGACGTCAACGATCACGATGAACACCAACCAGACGAGCGTTATCTTCCCGAACATGCCCGTTCGCTACAAGCTCTCAGGCACTTACTACTACGGTCGCGTCAAGACGATCACGAGTAACCTCCTCACGATCCAAGGAGCGCCGCTCACGACAGGCGCGGGAAACTTGACCGAACTCGCGTTCGCCTCAAGTAACATGGCCGTCACGATGATCTTCACGGCGTCCGGTTCTTACGGAACAATGCTCAGCACGCAGCTGATGCGAGACGTCATGAAGTTCAGGACGAACTGGCAGCTGCCCACGGCGTATCTCGTCTACTTCAACGCCGTGCATGAGACAAACGCCACGACGACTCAGCCCAAGATCAACATCAGGTTGCACGGCGCCGACGACGTGTCGTCGAATGATTCAAGCCTCGGTATTCAGCTCAGCACGTCGCTGGTTGAAAACCCCGACATCGCGATCAACACGGCGAAGTACAACATCGGTCCTGGCGATTCGGTTGACGTCAACCTAACGGCCGTTGACGCGGGTGCGACCAACGCAGCTAACCTGACCGTTACCCTGTATTTTGTCCTAAGCGCATAGGAAAAAACAAAATGCGTTCAGTCAGTGTTCTTGGTTCAGGTCGGGTTGACAACTACACGAAGCTGTTGCTTCATTGCAACACGTTGCCGTTTGTTGACAATAGCACGCGCGCGTTTCCTGTCAACAACGCGAGTGGCACATCGCTCAACGGTGCGATCTACAAGTTTGCTCCTGCCTCGGCGGAGTTCAACGGTGCGAGCAAGACGCTTATCGTCAGCCCGGCGAGTGGATCGGTACCGACTGATCTCGACTTTGACATCAAAGACTTCACGATTGACACCTGGGTCTACCTAAAGAGTCAAGGAACATCAGCAGGCGGTGACGACGTCATCTGCGAGATCAACGACGGTGATTGGCAGCAGTCGACACTCACGTTCTACATCCGTGGTTCAGCTATCTACCTTAAGGTCTACAAAGACAACACCGAGTTGGTCAGTGTCAGCGGGGCGTATCCCTTCGCGATCAACACTTGGTACCACGTCGCGGCTGTTCGCAGCGGTGGTCGCATTGATCTGTATGTCAACGGCAACAACGTGGCGACAACGATGCTACCTAGTACAGGCGGTGGAATTGACTCGTTCACTCGGTTGATGGTCCACGCTGAAGGAGTCAACGGATCAACGTCCTTTCCTGATTCATCACAATACGGTTACGCGCCGACCGTCGCTGGAACTGTGAAGGTCGACACGACAAATCCAAAGATCGGGAGTGGTTGCGCGATATTTGACGGTACAAATTCTTCTTATATTTCTTACCCAGCCAATGATTGGAATTTTGGCACCGCTGATTTTACGATTGACTACTGGACAAATTTCACCGCGCTCGGCTCGTATAGCTATCATTGGTGCTGGTCAATTAGTAGTTCATATTATGCTTATATCAGTGGTGGTACATCATTCAACGTTATGGGTAACACGTTTACTTGGTCACCTACACCATCGCTTGGTGTTTGGTACCACGTTGCGCTTGTAAGAGCGAGTGGTTTGTTTTATTTCTTCCTCAACGGCATTCAGCAGGGTTCAGCGCTAACAAACACGACTAATTATGCCATATACACGCCGTTTTATCTTGGCATGTACGCAGGTAGCAATTATTCTTTTTGCGGTCGTTATGATGAGTTCAGGATCTCAAAAGGAATCGCGCGTTGGACTAGCAACTTCACACCACAACTGACTCCATACGACGCTGGGCTTCAGATACCACCCGGTGCCAGCGGAACATATGCCGGTCAGCTACACGTTGGCTACCGGAACGGTGGACCCGGACCTGATTCGTATCTTGATGGAATGATCGATGAGTTTCGTGTCTCCAAGGGCATCGCTCGTTGGACACCGACATTCTATTTCACACCGCCTACAGTTCCCTATTGAAAAACGAAATTTCATCTTTGTTTTCAGCAAGCATTTCTCACAACCCAAGGAACTAGAACAAACAGACAAAATTTTATGTAAGACCTGTGATACGCTATCTTCTCCTACTATAGTCTTCTCTAAACCCAAGGAGAAATGCAGATGAGCAAGAGCAAAAACAAGGTCCTGGTTTTTACTTCAGACGATTGCGCGGCATGTGAGATCTCGACACCGATCATCGAGCGCATCGCGAAGAGGAGAGGAGTCGAGGTTCAGGAGTTTGATCCTGTTGATGACCCGGTTTTTGCTCAGAAGTTTGACGTGAACGTCCTGCCGACGTACGTCTTGCTCAAGGATGATCAGTTCTGCGCCGAGCTTCATGGTTGTGTCACCGAGGCCACCGCTGAGCGCTTTGTTTCGATGTGCTGCTGAAGAGGAAGAACATGACACAAGAAACCAACCAACAAAGAATGCGTGAGGCCGTCAAACGAAGCGTTCACTTCGTTCTGCCCAACGAGTTCGCCAAGGCCCTCGAGAAGGCCGTAGGGAAGATGACGAACGAGTTCTGGTCGTTCTTCGACAACAAGACTGACGTGCGTAAGCGCGCCCGCAACGCACTTTGGAACGTCTGGGGCAAGTCCGGTGCCGATACGCTGTCGGTGAGCTTCACGCACAAGACCCTCCTTGTTGTCAGCAAATCGGCAGGCAACGTACTTCTTGAGCTCAAGGAGTCGGCAGGAAAATTGACGGAGCTCAAGCGTATCATGTCGTCCCCGCCGCCGGGTGACGATCAAGATGACCCGATCAACATCCAGATGTTCGAGCAGATCTGGAACCTCTTCGTAGCGCACACGGGAACATATCCCTCAGCCGAACGTCCGATCACCGGACCGGTGTCTCAGGTGATCTCAGGCCGGTACAAGGCGCCGCTGCCTGTTGTGCTGTTCGGACTCACGACGCGCTTTCCGCCGGGCGTCCTGTCAAATGGCCTGATCGAGATGGCGCGCAACACGATGGCCGGCGAGACGTTCCCCGAGGACCTCGTCAACGCAGCTCGCGATGCCGGCGAGGTCGAGCGTGTCGATCATTGGTCATTCAAGGTGAAGAAGACGCATTATCAAAACTGGCGACTGCGCGTCACCTCCTCGCCGATCGTCCTCAAAAATTTTTAACTCAACAACAAAGATAAGATTCCTGAAAGGGAGTCTTTCTTTGTCGGGAGATGAAATATGAAACCCAACATACCGCAGCCTGTCAACGTCAAGAGCTGCTTCAACGCCCTCGCTGACGAGTTCGTCAAACTCCACAAGCAGTCAAAGGATCTTGAGAAGAAGCTCAACGAACTCAAGAAGCAGGCACGTGACATCGCGGTAAAAGAACGCGGCACCGACATGACAGTTGACGGCGTCGAGATCCGCGGCATCCAACCCAACGTCAGGATGCTCGTCTCGCTCGTCTGCTCGAAGGTCAGCTTCAACGAGGGTGTTAGCCACATCGACATGAAACGCGCCCAGATCCTACTCGGCAACGACGTGCTTGAGATCAAAGAGAATGTTTCGTTGAAGGGAAACACGAGTGTCGCTAGGTTAAGAGACGAGATCGGTGAAGAGACATTCAATACGTTTCTCATCGTTGACAACGAGGTCAAGTTCAACGGCGCCTTGTACGACAAGTGGGTGATCCAGAACGAAGCCGAGAGAAAGCGAAATGCCAACCAGACCGCCGAGCAATCACTCGGCTTCATCAGGTCAGTCGTGACGGCGAAAGAAGACACGCCGAAAGTCTCCACTTGAGCGAACAAGAAGATCATCTCCTACGAGCCTTCCTGCAGAGTGGGGAGGTCGAACAAGAGCTCACGCCCGAAACCGTGAAGTTCGAGCCCGGCGTCGGGCGACGACTCGCTTACCATGAACCCGCGCACACCCTTCTTGTCTCAGCTCCCTTCACTGAGAAGGAACAACTCAAGGCGCTTGGTGGGATCTGGAGACGTGACAACCCCAAGGGTTGGTCGTGGTACATGACGGAGAAGAACCTCGCACTTCTGCTCGACAAGATCCCGTTCACCAACGTTGACGAGAAGATCGAACAGGTGATCATGGGAGACCGAGAGCGAAAGAAACTGCTCTCCTACTACGCGACGGCGCATGAACGAAGCGACCCCGTTTGCTTGCGTGTACCTGGTCTGAAGACTGCTGGTAGAAAAATCAGGGACTACCAGAAGCTCGGTATCCTCTTTGGTTCAAACGCGCGAGACGGTTATCTTTGCGGTGACGAGATGGGGCTCGGGAAAACACTGTGCACTATCGCTGTGGCGCTCTGGCGTAAAGCCTATTGTGGTGCGAAACGGTGCTTGGTGATCGTTCCGGCCTCCGTCAAATTCAACTGGCGAGACGAGCTCAAGATCTGGTCAGACGAGCCGTTCACGATCATCCACGGTCCACCGAAGAAACGCGCTCTTCAGTGGAAGGAGAAGACGTTCTTTAAGGTGGTGAACACCGAGCTCGTCGTGCAGGACCGACCCGGGACACCTGAGCTGAACGAACCCTGGGACCTGATCATCTTCGACGAGGTACACGCGATCAAGCGTTGGAGCTCGAAGCGCTCGATGGCGACCAAGGAACTCAAGCTCGCGCCGAACGGACTCAAGATCGGGCTCTCAGGGACGCCGATCGACGGACACCTCGAGGACCTGCAGTCGGTGTTCGAGTTTCTGATTCCCGGTCTCTTGCCGAACGCGAAGACGTTCAGGTGGCGGTACACCGTCAAGGACGAGTACGGCGGCACCGCGGGTTACAAGAACGTCGAGGAGCTGAACGACGTGATCAGCCCGTTCTTCATTCGTCGGCTGAAGAAATATGTCGCGAAGGACCTGCCCGAGAAGATCTTCAAGGCGATCTACGTGGACCTCTCAGGCGAGGAAGAAGATCTCTACAAAGACCTCGTGCAGCAACGACACCACATCACCTGCGACGCCGAGGCAATGACCGTCGTTCTCCGTGCGCGCCAGTTCTGTGACTCTCCGAGCCTGCTCGACATGCAGCCTGTCGTCGGTGCGAAACTGAAGAAAGCACTTGAACTACTTGACGAGCTCATCAGCAGCGGGCAGAAGATCCTGTTGTTCACGATGTTCGAGAAGATGGTGCGGATACTGAAGCAGTGTTGTGACGAACGCGGCTGGAAGTACAGCACGATCACCGGTGAGACGCCCATGATCGAGCGTGCTGACATCGCCCGGCGGTTCAACGAAGACACGAGTGTTGACATCTGCGTCATGGACGAGGCTGGCTCAACGGGTCTCAACTTTCAGGCGGCGACGTACGTCATCCACTACGATGACAACTGGTCACCGGCCATCATGAAACAGCGTACCGACCGTGCTCATCGCATCACGACTACGCATCCTGTGACGGTGATCAACCTGGTGTGTAGCGATACAATAGAGGAGAAGCGGGTTCGCCTCGTGATCTCCGAAAAGGATCAGATCTCAGCCGCGGCACTCGGTGACGACTTCCAAGACGTCGCCGCCCTCGGACCTACCCTAACGAGTCGGGAGCTCCTAAAACTCCTCTAAAGAGAAACATATATGTCAGACGACGAATGTACCAAAAAAGAAAGCGAGATGTTAGAGAAGGCGATCGATGAACTAAGAAAGAAGAGAAACGCATCAGGAAAACCCTCTGAAGGAATTTGGTACTACATCTGGTTAAAACCAAACTGGAAACTTAAGGTTGTTCAAAGCGGTGAAAGTTTGCATCTTGACATGTGGGAAAGATTCGTTAAACACGAGATCAAAGATCACTATAAGTTAAGCGATGAAGATATTGACAAGATCGAGGAACTGACATGCTGTATGCCGCGAGGCAGATGTTGCCTTGTAAATGATCATTTTGAACTCTACCACGGTGACAACTTTCCTAAAGGAAGAGATGCTGAAGCCGAAAAAACTAAGCTTATGGGTTGGTTTAATCTAACGGCTCTTTACTTTCACGACAGAGAAAAGGTAAAGTTTATCGTTGATCCTCATTACGGAGTACCACAAGATGAAAAAGATATCGCTGAATCAGTTTTAGGACCGATACCATATTGAGAGGAACAAATGACTGAAGCCGAAGAAACGATCCAGGACAAACTTAGTGACGTGTACAACACGCAGCAGCACCAGCGGTCGTTGCTGCGAAAGTTGTTTACGCACCCGTTTGACTCGCGTAAGTACATCTCAGCAATCACCGAGAACATGATGGAGTCAGCGGAGAGACGTTGGCTCCTTAGGACGGCACAGCGCGTCTTCAAGGAGTCATCGGCGCTGCTCACTGAGGCGATCTTCACGACCGAACTCGAGAACGCAAAGATCCTGACTGAAGAGGTCGATGACCGTCTGACAAAGAAGAAGGTCAAGCGTGTCGTCAGCATGATGAGTCACATGACGATCAAGACCGAGTGGCACCTGGTCATGAGTTCGTCGCAGGAGGAACCAACTGAGTGGCTGATCGAAACAATCGCAAAACAGCAGAAGGCAAAGGAGCTGATCAACGCCGCATCGCGCTGCCTCGAGACTTTACAACACGGTGACGTGTACGGTGCGATCCAGAGTCTTGGTTCAGACGTCGTCAAGATGCGCGGCGGCATGGCAAAGTCGCGACCCGTTCGTGAGTTCACCGATATCGACTGGCGCGTCGAGCTCATCAAGAACAAGAAAGAACACCCAGAAAACTACGCTGGGATCAAGTGTGGAATTCCAGTAATTGATCGCGAAACGGGTGGATTTTTTAGAGGTGAGCTGACGCTTGTTTCGTTGCATGTTGGTGTTGGAAAGTCCACGATAATTCGCAATGTGATATCAGGCATGCTTGCAAACAACGCTAATGTTCTTCTCGTCGCAAACGAAGAAGTCGAAGAGCAGGTATGTAGTCACTTTGACAGCATGATCACACGAATTCACTACAACGACTTCAAGCGAGGTGTCATCAGCGATGAAAACATCGCAAAATGGAAAGACAAAATTGCTCAGTTCAAACAGACACATGGGCGTCTGTTTGTTCAGGAGATCGCACAGTTTACCACCGTCGCTGAGATCGAAAAAACTTTGGTAGAACTTCAGCAACAAGGTATCAAGATTGATGCTGTGGCGCTTGACTATCTTGATCATCTAAAGCCTATGGAACGCGCCTGGGGTGAAATCGACGGAGAGAACAAGGCGATTGCCGAACTTAAGGGTGTTGGTATCGCATTTCGCTGCGCGGTTATAACGGCTACGCAAGCCGATACAAAGTCTCAGGAAAACAAAGAAGACTCCGAACCAAACGCATACAATGTACGCGGAAGCAAACAAAAGTCAGGCGCGGCAAACGTTGTTCTTTTTGGCAGAAGGGCCAATTTCGAAGAGGGCGCCACAGAAACAGACCTTGAAGTCATCTGCGTAAAGAACCGCGACGGCGCGTTGTTTAGGACGTGGCTACGTGTTCACAACGCCACCGGAACGTTGTCTGAGATTCCTCGTCCTAGGTCTTCTTCGCAACGATCCGAAGATGACTCTAAGATCAGAAGTGGAAAGAAGGAGTTGACGCAGCCACCAAAACCACCTGTTCGTCAGGCCGTGCAGAAGACACCGATCACAAAGACCGATGTTGATGCAATGAGTGCCTTGGCTGACGATCCGGACAGCGAAGGAGCATGATCATGGAACATGTTTATCTTGCAAGTCTTGAGGACAAAATGAAGTTCATGGCGGTGTACATGGTAACCGATGTATTCGTTAGAGAAACGAAGGGAAGTCCGCCGCGTCCTTATTGGGATGTTGAGCTTCGTGATTCTTCAGGAGTCAAGATGGCGCGTGTTTGGGCGCCGCGTAGCATTAAAGAAAGCGATGAGGCCAAAGCTTGGATGACGTTGACGCCGAACAACTTCATCGCCGTTGAGGCCCACACCGAGAGTTACCAGGGTGAGGTCAGGATGATCGTTGACACGTTCTCCGTTGTTGACAAGAAAGACGTTGATCAAGAATGCTTTGTTAAGACGAGTGAGAGGCTCGAGAGTGACCTAAAGACACTTGATGAATATCTTGCCTTTATCACCGAAAAGACACTTGGTACCATCGCTCAGGCTGTTCTGGGTAAGTCAGGCCGCTTCCGTGACATGTTTGTTGAAGCTTCAGGAGCTGAGAACGGTCCGTACAACGTACGAGGCGGTGCTTTGATGCAAACAATTGACACAACCACTGTCGTTTCTTCGTTGGTGACACTGGTCACCCAAGACTACCGACTGCAGCAGCTGACAATCCTATCGTCACTCTTGGCCAACGTTGGCAAGATCTGGGCCTACAAGATGGACACAGGAGTCTCTCGTTTTACCACCGAGGGTCGTTTGTTTGGTGAACCAGCCCTGAGCGCGCGTGCAATTGAGAAGTGCTTTGAGGCGCCGGAGGCGAAGAAGGACCTTGACTACTCGCTTTATCTGCGTCTTCTCCACGCGGTGTCAGCTTCTCGTTGGCAGGGCAACGGGCAACCGCAGTCTTATGAGGCTGTCGTTGTTCGACATGCCTATGAATTGACCGACGCGGCCGCTCATGTTCAAAATGTCATCTCGTCAGCTCGGGGTGAATCAATCGGCGGGGCCGATTTCACACCGTTTGACGGCTCGACGCGTCGTTGCTATCTTCGTCAACTCCCTCCTGAGTAGTGTCTTGCATCATTTAATTTTATTTTCAAAAAACTGTGTATTTTCATCGTGAGTTGGCGTATAATCCATCATACATTGAAAGTTGGTTCATATGACCGATGATCGGCCTATCGATCTACACGATTTATGTTGGCTGATGCGGGACGTGGACCCTGAAGCGTTGTTGTCGAGGCTTGGGGTAAAAACAACAAAGTTGAGAGGAGATGAACTCTGGGGTTTCTGCCCTGACCACCAGTTGTTCACCGGCCATGAACCGAGTCATGATAAGTGGTCGATGAACACGGTGAACGGCAAGACAAAGTGCCTGACTGAGGGTCGCGGTTCAAACATCGTTCGCATCGTCGCGCGTCTCAAGGGTATCTCTCCCTATGAGGCCGTACAATGGATCCTGGACGACGCGGTTGGTGGTTTTAGAAGTTCGCTGAACCGGCTCAGCCAGGCGATGAACAAGTTCTTTCCTGACGACGAGATCTCATCCTTTGATTCCGAACGTTTCCAAAAGCAGATCAACGAAGCTGACCTTGAGGCCAGTTCCGTCTCGTTCTTGGCTGAATGTAACATCCGTCCTGAGATCGCTCAGCGGTTCGGTTGTGTTGAATTCCCAGCGGGTTACTACGCGCGACGTCTTATCTTTCCAATTCGCTCATTAAAGGAGGAGCTCGTTGGGTTTGTGGCAACGAGCGTCGAGAAAAAAGAGGACTGGGCAAAGGACCGACTTGTTCCTGACCGTGATCTAGGGGTGCTTAGAAAGGCGACGGAGGACGACTTCAAGAAGGTGCTCTACCCCAAGGGTTTCTCGGTCAGTAGTTACTTGATCGGTGGACACGACGCGGATGTCAGTAAAGGAGCGTTTGTCAACGAGGGAACACGAGACATGATGAAGTTGAGGCAAGAGGGATTCATAGGTAGCGTCGCTGTCGGCGGATCAAGCATCTCGGAGTCTCAGATCGAGCAGATCGCGAGTCTTGGTACGAAAAGAATAATCGTGATGATGGACGGAGACCCGGCGGGACAAAGAGCGACACAGAGCATCGCTGAAAAATGCTGCGTGTTTTTTCCTGAGGTATACGCCGTTCGGTTGAACAAGACACAGGACCCCAAGAAGATGATGAAAGGAGAGTTCCTTCACGTCCTGAAAAACAACCTCGAACGGGTGAAAATGAAAAGAAAATTCGCGTGAAGTTCTAGAAAATAAGTCAGGCTCATCAAACGGGGAGGGAGTTGTATGAGCGCGTTACCGAGTCCGGAAATTCCGCATCATGTTCATCAGCAAAATCTCATCATGAAGCTTCAAAACGGCACGATCACCAACGACGAGGGCAATCATCTAATCGAGAGTTTTCGGGGCATCACCATCAACATGGCGAAGAAGTACATGCCGTCGTTTCCAGGCGACGAACTTCATGAGCTCATCGGTGAGGGCGACTACGCACTTTGGTTGTCACTTCGTAAGTTCAACCACGGTGTTGGAGCGAGACCGTCGACTTTCTCGTGGCGACTCGTGGGAACTCATCACAACAAGCGCTGGCATCACAACCGTGTTCGGTGCGTCAAGATCAAGGGCAAAAACATCGATGTAAAGACAGGAAAGAACGAGAAGATTCACATCGCCAACAGGTCCCTTGAGGGTTACATCGAGGAACACGGTGACATCAAGGAGCTAGGTTCGGCGCTCAAGAAAAAGATGACGGTGCCCGAGGAGATCGAGGCGAACGAACAGCTTGACACTTTGTGCAAGATCTGTGAGAACGATCTTCTTGTTCATCGGGTGGTGATGGGTATCATTAAGCTCTCAGCATCAGCGAGGCGACGGCGTCCTAAGGAGGTGATGAATCAGGTCGCTCGTGAACTCGGCATCAAGAACGAAGATGTCGAAGAGGTAATCAGTCTTGTTGGCAGCTACCTCGCTGACGGCGATATAGTCCTGTCTCTTGCGGCGCTTGAAAAGAAGTTGGAGAACAAGTTTGCGCAAGGAATCGACATCGCTGAACTGATGATGACGAAACAGGACATGACCGACGTGGTCGAGATCATGCGCTGGACAGGCACCTTCTAGGGAGGAAACGAGAATGACAGCGACAGGTACTGAAAGTGACCTACTCCTCCCCGAGGGCGTCTGCTTTGGTTGGTTCTCGAGCGTCAACGCGAAGTGTCAGACAGGAAGCTGCATGCAGTCGGTGCGTTGCCAGCAATACACGGTGACCATGCAACAGACAGGCGGCATGCTCGACATGACACCCCGGGCGGCGGTCGAGAAACGCGCTGAGGAGAAACCGGCGACCAAGGCCGAGTCAGCTCCTCAGGGTGAACCCGATGAATACGTGCAGCGCGCCTACCTCGACGCCGTGGTGGGAGTCCTCACCGCTGAGATGAACCAAGATGAGATTCACTACGACCCGATGCACATCTGGGCGACGATCAAGAAGAACCGTAACGTGCTTGCTTTTGTGATCAGGAACAAGAAGGTCATCAGGATCAGACTCGGCGCGTCAAAGGAGGCAAATCGTCCCGAGATCAGCCTGCCTATCGGGTTGGACCTCGACACGGCGAAGAACAAGGTCTCCGCGTTCCTGAAGAAAAATGCATGAAAACAAAGGACTTTCCGTACCTGAGTTTCCCGTTTGCGGAGTTCAACCCGCCGCAGGCTGAGGCGATCAAGTTCGCGACACAGGACTGCAACCTCATCGTGGCCCTCGGGACGGCGGTCGGAAAAACCGCCGTCTCACTTTGTTTCTTTGGTCATGAGCTGAGCACGCAGACCGACACGAAATGCATGTACGCGTCTCCTCTTCGTGCCATCTCCGAGGAGCGTTCGGCACAGTTTCGAAGCATCACTGAGTGGAAGGACGTCCCGACGGTGATTAACACCGGAGACCACTCAGCGACGCCGGAGATGTTTGCTGACGCGAGACTCGTGATCGTTACGACCGAGACACTCGACAGCAAGGCGAGAAACCCCAAGACGCACGGTTCTTGGCTGGAGAAGGTCGGTGTACTTGTGATCGACGAGCTCCACATGCTCGATGAACCGAGCCGAGGACCGGCGCTTGAGTCAGGGCTGATCAATTTCACTTCTGTTAATAAAAAAGCCCGACTAGTAGGTCTGTCGGCAACGATGAGTAACGCCGACGAGATCGCCAAGTGGTTCAAGT
>Ga0315276_10004869_pt1 | contig 12351 bp, 9 predicted proteins | sample YL17G05_0_MG_FD_204542 | JGI IMG/M metagenome (GOLD analysis project Ga0315276, IMG submission 204542) | Sediment microbial communities from Yellowstone Lake, YNP, Wyoming, USA - YL17G05_0 | ecosystem: Environmental > Aquatic > Freshwater > Lake > Sediment | place: USA: Wyoming | collected... | reverse complement strand
ACCTCCAGCGGCTGAATCCAACCTGGCCGGAGGGGTACCGAACCGAGGTGAATCTCCAGGCCTTGGAATGGATGGACCAGGTGGCGCAGCGGATCGATCGCGGATTCGTGGTGACCATCGACTATGGCCATACGGCGCAGGATTTGTACGAGCCAGATAGGAAGGACGGAACATTCCTCTGCTACTACCAACAACTGACCGGCGATGTGCCCTATGTGCGCATCGGTCAACAGGACATGACCGCCCATGTGGACTTCACCAGTTTGGCGACCGTCGGAGCAGCCTCCGGCTTGAGCGTGACAGGCTTTACCAATCAGATGAGTTTTCTCATGGGGCTCGGGGTGGAAGACATGATCGGCCAACTCGATCCGGAGGGTCCGGAGTTTGGCGCGGCCATCCATCTCCTTAAGCCGGACGGGATGGGACGAACCTTCAAGATCCTGGTGCAACATCGAGGGGTTGAGTGCCCCGATTTGGCCGGGCTGAAGTTCAAGCCGTTCTTTGGCTCGGCGCTGGTAGCAAATAGGGTCGATGGTCAACAGTCATTGGTCAATCGGGAGACCATCAGCCTTCTCCAATGACAATTGACCAGTGACCATTGACGTTCATGTATTTCACGCTACACGTTTCACGGGGCCCGCATGAATAACGCAGCCGTTCCAGAGAGCTACATACCGATCTTGCTGTTTATCGGCGTAGCTGTTGTCGTCTTCGGCGGCTCGCTGCTCGCCGGCTCGCTCGTCCGACCGAGTCGTCCTTATCGAGCCAAGCTGAACCCCTATGAGAGCGGAAGCCCGCTGTTTTCCGACGCGCGCATCCAGTTTCCGATACGCTACTACATCATCGCGATGCTGTTCGTCATTTTCGATATCGAGATCATTTTTATGATCCCCTGGGCCGTCCGGTTTCAATCGCTCGGCCTGCTGGGACTCATCGAAATGCTCGCGTTTCTCGGCATCCTGCTGGTCGGATTCTGGTACGCCTGGAAGAAGGGGGCGCTGGAGTGGGACTAGCGCGCCGAAGGCGCGCAATGTTCAATGGTGAATGTTCAATTTTCAATTGAGGGACCACAACTCTGAGTCGGACAATTAAACATTTAAAATTCAACATTGAACATTAGGAGCGAACGCGGTGAGCTTTTTAGAGAGACAGTTTGAGGCGAATATTCTGACGACCAATCTGGACGCGGTCGTGAATTGGTCTCGGAAGTCGGCCTTGTGGCCGATGTCATTCGGTCTCGCCTGTTGCGCCATCGAAATGATTGCAAGTGTGTCATCGCGATACGACCTGGATCGGTTCGGCGCCGGGGTCTTTCGGGCCTCGCCCCGGCAGTCCGATCTCATGATCGTCGCCGGCACTGTGACGCGCAAGATGGCGCCGGTGATCCGCCGCATCTACGACCAGATGCCGGAGCCGCGGTATGTCATTTCTATGGGCTCCTGCGCCACCTCAGGCAACCACTACAATAGTTACGCGGTGGTCCAAGGCGTCGACCAGTTTATTCCGGTCGATGTCTATGTGCCGGGCTGTCCGCCCCGCCCGGAAGCGTTGATCGATGGATTGCTGAAGTTACAGGAAAAGATTCAGCGGGAGAAGGTGTTTGTGAGATGAGGAGGTCATGTGTCAAAGGTCAATCGTCAATGGATGGATAGGCACAATCCCGAACCTCCTCACTATTGACCAATGACCTTTGACCACTGACACATGAATGCCATGCATGCGTTGATTGAAACCTTACGAAACAAATTCCCGGACGCGATCCTCGCGACCCGCGTCGACGACGCACGTGCCGAGACCGCTGTCTCCGTGGCCGCCACGGGCTTGCTGGATATTGCGCACTATTTGCACGATGCGCCGGAGGCAGCCTTTGACCATCTCACCGATATTTGCTCGGTCGACTATCCTGAAGATCAGCTGCGCTTCGAAGTCGTCTACCACTTGCACTCGCTCCCTCTTCGGCAACGCCTTCGCCTCAAGGTCCGCCTCACAGGAGACGATCCGACGATTGTGTCGGTCACCGGGATCTGGAGGGGAGCCGAGTTCCTGGAACGCGAAGTGTACGACATGATGGGCATTCACTTTTCCGGCCATCCCGATCTCCGGCGCATTTTGTTGCCGGAGGATTATGCCGAAGGGTATCCGTTGAGAAAAGACTTCCCGACCGAAGGGCGTGGTTGGCGCAGCGAGTTCGACTTCATCCCGAGATTCGATGAGCCACCGCTCGACGTCACTGAGAGTGAAATCCCCGAGGAGCAAAAAACCGTCTTTCGCGCTGCGCCTGACGCACCCGGTTCCCGACGGAAAGAGGAATTGCTGTTGAACATGGGGCCACAACATCCGGCCACCCACGGCGTGTTGCGTGTCGTGCTCGAGTTGGACGGCGAACGGATTGTGAAAGCCACACCGGACCTCGGCTACCTGCATCGAGGCGTCGAAAAATTGTCCGAGGGTCTGACCTACATGCAGATCATCCCGCACACGGACCGGCTCGACTATGTCTGTGCCATGTCCAACAACTACGCGTACGTGCGTGCCGTGGAAAAACTCCTCGAGATCACGGTGCCGGTCCGAGCCGAATACATCCGGACCCTCGTAGCCGAGATGCAACGTATCATCGGGCACCTCTTTTGGCTCGGCACGCAGGCTCTCGATATCGGCGCCATGACCGTGTTCTTCTGGACCTTCCGGGAGCGCGAAACACTGTTGGACATATTCGAAAAGCTCTGCGGCGCCCGTCTGACCCTGAACTACTATCGCATCGGCGGAGTCGATAGCGATTTTCCCCCCGAGCTGGTCCAACTGATGAACGCGTTCCTCGATACCTTTCCCGAGAAGGTCAAGGAATACGATTCGCTCATCGCGTCGAATCGCATCTGGCTCGGCCGCACGAAGAACGTGGCCGTGCTCTCGGCCGAGGACGCGATCAACTTCGGCTGCACCGGGCCGGTGTTGCGAGGGTCGGGCGTCGCCTACGATGTCCGCAAGGCCGAGCCCTACGGCGTGTACGACAAAGTCGAGTGGGAAGTGCCGATCGGCAAGCACGGCGACACCTACGACCGGTACTGGATCCGCATGGAGGAAATGCGGCAGAGCGCCAAGATCATCCGGCAATGTCTCGATCAGCTGCCGTCCGGGCCGATCATGGCCGAGGCGCCGCAATATATCCCGCCGCCCAAGGAGCTGGTCATGCGGGACATGGAAAGCTTGATCCATCATTTCATCATTTACACCCAGGGCATCAAGCCACCGAAGGCCGAGACCTACTGTGCGACCGAGGCCCCGAAAGGCGAATTGGGATTTTTCATCGTCAGCGACGGCAGCGCCCGTCCCTACCGGCTGAAGATTCGCGCGCCTTCATTTGTACACATGGGCGCCTTCGACCACATGGCGCGAGGCTACCTGATTTCCGACATCATCACGATCTTCGGGACCTACGACGTCGTGATGGGAGAATGCGACCGCTGATGCAGCGAATGGTCAATGGTGAATGGTCAATGTTTAATTTTCGGGCCCCCCATTTAACATTCATCATTCAACATTGAACATTCAGGATGCGCGAATGTTACGAGACAAATATCAATTGGAAATAGAGAGCATCCTGTCGCGCTATCCCGTGAAGCGCTCGGCGTTGATTCCATTGCTGTACCTGGCGCAACAGGACGAGGGCTTCGTGTCCGAGGCGGCGATGAAGGAGATCGCGGGACTCTTGCGTCTGACCCCGCCCCAAGTCTATGAGACGGCCACGTTCTATACGATGCTCAATCTCAAGCGCGTGGGGAAGTTTCATCTCCAAGTCTGCAAGTCCCTGATGTGTGCGCTGGCCGGGTCGGATACGGTCATCGGGTGGGTCAAGACGAAACTCGGAATCGGACCGGGCGAGACGACGGCCGACGGCCTCTTTACCCTCAGCGCGGTCGAATGCCTCGCCGCCTGTGGCACCGCGCCGATGATGCAGGTCAACGAGGACTATTATGAATGGCTCACAGAAGAAAAATTCGACCGAATCCTGGCCGATCTCAAACAAGACGGGACCTGTTCGCTCAAGAGCGGCCCGTTCATGTGGCCGGAACCGGCAAATGCCGTGAGGCGTGAAACGTAAGGCGTTAGGGGTAGGCAGGTCCCTGGGTTTCGCCTCACCCCTCACGCCTGACGCCTAGCGAGAGAATGATGTCCAAGCACGAACTGATATTGCTCAAGAATATGATGCAGCCCGGCTATACCGGCTGCCTTCAAGACTACGAGCGGACGGGCGGCTATCAGGCGCTCCGCAAGGTCGTGGGGAAAGTACCGCCGACCGAGGTCACCGCCACAGTGATGAAATCGGGGCTCCGGGGGCGAGGCGGCGCAGGCTTCCCAACCGGTGTGAAGTGGAATTTTCTCCCGAAGAACTATACGGGTCCGAAGTACCTCTGTTGCAACGCCGACGAGAGCGAACCAGGCACGTTCAAGGACCGCCAGCTCATCGAACGCGATCCTCACCAAATACTGGAAGGCATCGTGCTCGCCTGCTATGCGATCGGAGCAGAATCCGCCTACATTTATATACGAGGCGAATTCGTCCTTGGGGCCAGGATCTTGGAACAGGCGATCGCCGAAGCGCGGACCGCCGGCTACATCGGAACGAACGTCTTGGGATCAGGGATCACCGCCAATGTGTGGGTGCACCGAGGCGCCGGCGCCTATATCTGCGGAGAAGAAACGGCATTGCTGGAGTCGCTCGAAGGCAAGCGCGGCCTCCCGCGCGTCAAGCCGCCCTTCCCGGCCACGCATGGCCTCTACAACAAGCCGACCGTCGTCAACAACATCGAGACGCTGGCCAACCTGCCTCATATCGTGAGCCGTGGCCCCGAATGGTTCGCGTCGATCGGTTCCCCGCCGAAGAGTACCGGCACACGCGTATTCTGCGTCAGCGGCCATGTGAAGCGGCCGGGGAACTACGAAGTGCCGATGGGGATCCCGTTCCGCGAATTGATCTACGATCAAGCCGGAGGCATGCGCTCCGACAAACCGCTCAAGGCCTTCATCCCGGGTGGGGCGTCAGCGCCATTCCTCACGCCGAACCACCTCGACGTCAAACTCGATTTTGAGTCCGTTGCCGCCGCCGGCTCCATGCTCGGCTCCGGCGGGGTGACCGTGATGGAAGAGGGCACGGACATGGTGTGGGCCGCGCTCCGCCTCATGGAGTTTTTCTATCACGAGTCCTGCGGCAAGTGCAGCCCCTGCCGCGAGGGAAGCTCCTGGCTGGTGCAAACCATGCGCCGAATCGTCGCGAAGCGAGGGCGGATGGAAGACCTTGAAACCTTGGTCGATCTATGCAAGAACATCGAGGGCCGGACGGTCTGCGCGTTCGGCGATGCGGAAGTGTCGCCGATTATGAGCACGCTCAAATATTGGCGGCCTGAGTACGTCACGCTGATTCACGAAGCGGAGGCAGCGAATCTCATACGACTGGAACCGGCCGCAGCGAGGCATTAATTAATTGGTCAATGGTCATCAGTCAACGGTCAATGGCAAGAGCATTGTCTCTCCCAAAAACCACCGACCCTTGACTAATGACTATTGACCAGTGACTTTTCGAAATGACGAGTGACGAATGACGACCTCATCAACTGACATGATCCGCTTGACCATCGACGGCATTCCCCTCTCGGTGCCGAAAGGCACGCTGGTGATCGAAGCCGCTCGCCGGGTCGGCGTGATGGTTCCGCACTTCTGCTACCATCCGAAACTCAAGCCGGATGCGAACTGTCGCATGTGCCTGGTCGAAGTCGAAAAGATGCCGAAGCTCCAGACCTCTTGCAGCACCGTGGCGACCGAGGGCATGGCTGTTCGGACCGCCACGACGGTCGTTCATAACGCCCACAAGTCGGTGCTCGAATTCATCCTGGCCAATCATCCGTTGGATTGCCCGGTCTGCGATCAGGGCGGGAAGTGCGACCTCCAAGATTTTTCCCATGAATACACCGCGACCGCCAGTCGATTTGTCGAGACCAAGCGCATTTTCCAGAAGGAATATTTCAGCCCCCTCATCGAAACGCAGATGAACCGTTGCGTGCAATGTTTGCGTTGTGTCCGCTACTGCGACGAGGTCATGGACGTCAAGGCCCTCGCCCCGGTCGGACGAGGCACGATGACCGAGATCAAGCACTTCGGCGCCCATCCCTTGGACTGCGAATTCTGCGGCGGCTGCGTACAGATTTGCCCGGTCGGCGCCATCACCAGCCGGCTGTCGATGTACGAATACCGTCCCTGGATGCTCAAACGCGCCGACACGGTCTGCACCTTTTGCGGCGACGGCTGCCAGATCACGGTCCAAACCAAGAACCAGGAGTTGATCGAAGTGAACAGCGCCCAGGGTGCCGGCCGGAACAACGGCGACCTGTGCGCGCGCGGGTTTTTTGGATTTCACGCGACGAGCCATCCCAGCCGAGTGACCCATCCGCTGATCAGACGGAACGGCGCGCTGGTCGAAGCCACGTGGGAAGAGGCGTTGGAGTTTGTGGCCGAACAGACCAACCGGCTCAAGTTGGCGCATGGCCCGCAGGCCTTCGGCGGACTGATTTCCGGCCGCTGTACCAACGAAGAACTCTATCTGTTCCAGAAGTTTATGCGCCTCACGATCGGGACCAATAACCTCGATAGCAGCGCGCGGTACGGCCATGTCAACGGGGTGCAGGCCATGCGACGTGTGCAAGGCACGCATCGCTGGACCGTGACGTTTGAGGACATCACGCAAGCGGACGTGCTCCTCCTGGTCGGCACCAACATCACCGAAGCCAATCCGATTACCGGACTTAAGATTAAAGAAGCCGTCAAGAAACATGGCGCCACATTATTGACGATCGAGGCGCTCCAGCCTGCGATCGGCACGATCAGCAACATTACCAACCTGTCGCAGCAACATTTCTGTGTCGCACCGTCCCAGTTCGGCGCAGCCGTCCTGGGCCTGCTGAAGGCTGTGGTTGAGGAAAACCATCTCGACAGTACCATCCGGCAACGGGCGTCAGGCTACGTCTCGGCCGTCTCTCACGCGGTCCAGCAACTGGCCTGGGACGATCTGGCCCTCAGCACAGGGATATCGCGCGAATCGTTCGCGCACATGGCCGCCACCTTGGCTGGAGGACGCCGTGTCGTGGCGCTCGCCGGCCAGACCCTGTTACGCAGCCAAGGCGGCTATGGCATCTGTCTCAATCTTCTCGATCTGCTTCTCTTGTCCGGAAAGTTGACCGCACCAGGCTGCGGCTTTGCTCCCTTGGCGGAGGAGAATAACGATCAAGGGGCGGTTGAAATGGGAGCGGTCGCGGAACTGCTGCCGGGCGCGCTCGACCTCACCGATCAGGACGCACGCGCCCAGATGACTCATGCCTGGAAAGAGGAGCTCCCTCCGGCGGCAGGGGCCACACTGATCGAGATGATCGACCGTGCGCAAGCCGGGACCATCAAGGGCCTCTTCGTCATCGGAGAAAATCCTGCCGGGAGCCTTCCGCCCCAGACCAGAGTCAAAGAGGCGCTGGGCAAACTCGATCTCCTTGTCTGCCAGGAGCTGTTTCTCACGGAAACGGCCGCGCTCGCCCATGTGGTGCTCCCGGCTGCCTCCGCCATGGAAAAAGCCGGGACCTTCACCAATACCGAGGGCCATGTCCAAGTCGTTCGGCCTGCGATCGATCCGGTGGGGGACAGCCGCCCCGACTGGGAAATCCTGTCGGCCATCTCGGTCTTCCTCGGCGCGCCGTTGGAATACGGCGAGGCCAAGGAAATCCTCAAAGAGATCCGGTCGGTGATTCCCGGTTACGGATCGCTCGGCCCATCGCCGATCCCTCCCGCAGTGGATCCTGTCGCCGTCGACCGATACGTGAACGAAGGATATCGCCAGGACCTTGCGACTCGGTATACTCTGCCTGCGCGAGCCGTGCGTCCGGAGGGAACGGTCCAGCTTGGGCTGGTCCAGAGCCTGTTCCATTCAGGGAAGCTGTCGACTCATTCGAAGGGACTGCTGCAGATCGAACCGAGCGGGTTCTTGCAGATGAATCCCGTGGATGCCGCCCGATTCGCCCTCGGCGCGGGGGATCGAGTGCGCCTCTCGAACAGCCGGGGCGAATTCACGACCACGGTGAAAGTGTTCGATCGCGTGCCCGAGGGATTGGCCTGGCTCCCCGATCACTTCGCGCAGGACGCCTTGCGACTCTTCGACTGTGTCATCGATCCGGACACGAAAGCCCCATCCTGTCGGACGGCATCCGTGTCGGTGGTGAAAACAACGTGAGCGGACGAGAACCAATGGTTTTTTCACTTGTCATCCGGGAGTGCTGTCGTGACTGAACTAAGCTTGCGACTTGCAATTACGCTCGCCCAGATACTGGCGGAGATGGGCATCGTGGTGATCACGATCGCGACCATGACCTATTTCGAGCGGAAGGTGCTCAGCTGGATGCAGGATCGCATGGGCCCGATGGAAGTCGGTCCCTATGGAATTCTCCAACCGGTCGCCGACGGCATCAAATTGTTCTTCAAAGAGGACATCACGCCGGCCGGCGCGAACAAGGCCCTGTTCACCCTGGCGCCGATCCTGACCGTGGTCACCGCCCTGATCGGATTCGCCGTCATCCCCTTCGGCCCGAACGTGACCATGGACGTCTTTGGAATCACGATCAAACCCTTCGTCGTCAGCGACATCAACATCGGGATCTTGTACATCCTGGCGTTTGCCTCGATCGGCACCTACGGCATTATCCTGGGAGGCTGGTCATCCAACAGCAAGTACTCACTGCTGGGAGGCTTGCGCGCCGCGGCCCAGGTCATCAGCTACGAGTTGAACGTCGGGCTGGCCATCGTCGGCGTGCTGCTATTGGCAGGGTCTCTGAGCCTCGTGGAGATCACGGAAGCCCAGGCAGGCGGCTTCTGGCATTGGTTCATCTGGGGCGCACGCCCCGACGGATACTTTCCTATCCATACCCAAATCTTCGCCTTTGTCGTCTTCGTCATTTCTGGCTTGGCCGAGACCAATCGTATCCCGTTCGATCTGCCGGAGGCAGAAAGCGAACTCGTGGCTGGATACATGACGGAATATAGCGGCATGAAGTTCGCCTTCTTCGTCAGCGCGGAATACGCCAGCATGACCCTCGTGTCCTGCGTCGCCGTCTCGCTGTTCATGGGCGGCTGGAACGCCCCCTATCCTGGCACGATCTTCGGGTATGTCGGCCTCGAACAGCTGGCCTGGGTGGAACACATCGCCTGGTTTGCGGCTAAAGTCTATTTTTTCCTCTTCGTGTTCGTCTGGATACGCGCCACGTTGCCCCGACTGCGCTACGATCAATTGATGCGGTTCGGCTGGAAGGTCCTGTTGCCGATCGCCCTGGCCAACATCGTCGTCACGGCCATCACCGTGTATTTCTTTCCGAGGGGCTGACGCGGTTTATTCGGTTTGTTTCGTTTGTTTCGTTTCTCTGGTTAGCGGGAATCACAATTGACGGCAGGCGCACACGCATTGAATCCAACGAGACACGCCAGTACAACCAAATACACCAGACAAACAAGACAGACCAGACAGACATGAATTTTAAGACCTGGATCAAGACCATCACCTTCTACGACATCCTCGTCGGGATGAAAGCGACGGTCTCGCATTTGATCCATTTCCGGCCGATCACCCTGCAGTACCCGCACGAAAAGCGGACGCTGCCGGACAACTATCGCGGGATGCTGGCCTTGTTGCGGTACGACGACGGGACGGAAAAATGTGTCGGCTGCGATCTGTGCGAAGCCGCCTGCCCATCGCGGGTGATTCGCGTGGTCAGCGCGGAAGTGCCGGGCGAGCCGACGAAGCGCTACTCGAAAGAATATTACATGGACATGACCCGCTGCCTGTTTTGCGGGATGTGCGTCGATGCCTGTCCGGTGGATGCTCTCGGCATGACGCGCGAGTTCGAGTGGGCGGTGTACGACAAGCGGCAGCTGCACCTCAACAAGGAACAATTGCTCGCCATCGGCGACCGATCGTTCCCGGTTCGCGAGAAGCAGTTGGAGCTCCAACACCAGAATGTGGCGTTTTTCAACGTCGCGTTCAAGCACCTGCCGCAAAAACCTGGCTGAATCCCCTGCGCTTGGCCCTCCTCTCTGTTCGAGGTCGCCGGGCAGGATGGCCGTGCAAGGCGGCCGGGACGGACGAAGGTTCGAGATCCGAAGTTCGAGGTTTTCGGAACTTCGAACCCTGAACTTCGAACTTCGGGTCGCGCGCGTGAGGGGCACAAAGAAGGACGTGTGATGGAACAGGTGTTCTTTTTCTATTTTGCATTCGTGATCGCCGCCGCATCGATGCTCGTCGTCGCGCTGCGCAATCCCATCTACAGTGCGCTGGCGCTGCTGATCATGTTTTTTCACGTGGCGGGGCTCTACGTCACGCTCCACGCGGAATTCCTCGCAGCCGTTCAAATCATCGTCTACGCCGGCGCCATCTTGGTCCTGTACCTCTTCGTCGTGATGTTGCTGAACCTGCGACAGGATGACCGTTACCATCGGCAATGGCCCATGGCTGCCGCGGTGGGCTTGACGCTGGTCATCGAGGCCGTCATCCTCACGGCGATGAAGGGCTGGACGGCCCCTGTCGTGGCAACCGGCACAGAAACCACCGTCGGGGGCGCCAGCAATACCGAGGCGATCGGTGACGTACTCTATTCCACCTATTTGTTTCCCTTCGAGGTGGCGTCCTTGATTCTGCTCGTGGCGATGATCGGCGCGATCGTGCTCGCGAAAAAGGACATTGGAGAGCGTGAAGCGTGAAGCGTTATTCGTTAAACGTCTCGGATCGGCTTCTGTGTTTGAGTTCCCGTATTTCACGTTTCACGTTTCACGTTTCACGTTTCACGAGGCACCGATGATTCCCCTGTCCTACTATCTCGTGCTGAGCGGCATCGTGTTCCTGACCGGTGTCGTCGGTGTGTTGCTTCGCCGGAACATCATCATCATTTTGCTGTCGGTCGAATTGATGTTGAATGCGACGAATATCAACTTCGTCGCTTTTTCGCAGTACTTCCACGATGTCTCAGGGCAGGTCTTCGTCTTCTTTGCCCTCACGGTCGCCGCGGCAGAGGTCGCAGTCGGGTTAGCCATCGTCGTTGCCTTGTATCGAGCCAAGTCCACGATCAATGTGGACGAATTTCAGTTGCTGAAATGGTAGGGGAGAGGATGTCAACGGTCATTGGTCAACAGTCATTGGTGAGGGAATATGGCTCCAGCCTGCTTTTTCTCCGTGACCCATTGACCAATGACCAGTGACTATTGACCGCCGATGACGTACGCACTGATTCCACTGCTTCCCTTCGCCGCCTTCCTGATTCTCGGGCTCTTCGGACATTGGATCAACGACAAGGCCCATCTCGTCGCCGTCCCAGCGGTCGTGGTGTCGTGGCTGCTCTCGCTCTTGGTCTTCTTCGACGTAGCCGGTGGTCACCAGACGAGCTTTCCCCTCTATACCTGGCTGACCTCGGGCATCCTCGATATTCACATCGGCTTTTCTATCGACCGGCTGACCGCCGTGATGTTGCTCCTGGTCACGACCGTCAGTTCGCTCGTCCACGTCTATACCATCGGGTATATGCACAAAGATCCTGGCTACGCCCGTTTCTTCAGCTACATCGCCCTCTTCACCTTCTCGATGCTGATGTTGGTGATGGCGGACAACCTGCTTCAACTCTTCATCTTCTGGGAAGCAGTCGGCCTCTGTTCCTATCTGCTCATCGGCCACTGGTACGATCGTCCGGCTGCCTGTGCCGCCGCCACGAAAGCCTTCATCGTCAACCGGGTCGGCGATTTCGGCTTCATGCTCGGCCTCCTGTTGGTGTGGTCCAGCTTTGGATCACTCGACTATCACGAAATCTTTGCCCGCGCGCACGAGTCCGCAGGCGACGTGATGAATGTCCTCAGGCCGTTTGGAGGAACCTGGGACGTCTCCCTGCTCACGCTCATCTGTCTCTTATTGTTCACCGGCGCAGTCGGCAAATCGGCCCAGGTGCCGCTCCACGTCTGGCTGCCGGATGCGATGGAAGGCCCCACCCCTATCTCGGCGCTCATTCATGCTGCGACGATGGTGACGGCGGGCGTGTTCCTGGTCGCACGATTGGCTCCGCTGTATAACCTGTCTCCCACCGCCATGGCGGTCGTGGCAATTACAGGTGGGCTGACCATGGTCGTTGGGGCGACCATCGCCTTGACCCAGACCGACATCAAGCGTGTCGTGGCCTACTCGACGGTCAGTCAGCTCGGCTACATGGTGATGGCCTGTGGTCTCGGCGCCTATGCCGCCGGCATGTACCATCTCCTGACTCACGGCGCATTCAAAGCCCTCCTGTTTCTCGG
>Ga0315276_10004868_pt1 | contig 12354 bp, 8 predicted proteins | sample YL17G05_0_MG_FD_204542 | JGI IMG/M metagenome (GOLD analysis project Ga0315276, IMG submission 204542) | Sediment microbial communities from Yellowstone Lake, YNP, Wyoming, USA - YL17G05_0 | ecosystem: Environmental > Aquatic > Freshwater > Lake > Sediment | place: USA: Wyoming | collected... | reverse complement strand
CGAGATCGTCTTGTAGTGTCAAAATCAATTGGATCAGTTCTTCCTTTGTCAATCTTTCAAGATCATTTTTTCCCATACGCGCATCTTACCAGATAATCTTTAAATCGCGTAGGGGTGAGTAATTACAATTATATTATAGCACAAATGTTCTAATACACAACAGTTTATAGAAATTTGGGAATATTTTAAGACTTCTAGTGTGAGATCTATCTTTAGATTTATCAAGGAAACAAATTGATTCAGGATCGATATGAGGAATCGATAATGAATAGCGTATAAAGCTCCCTCCTGCCTCCCCCATATAAAAACCAATATGGGGGAGATGTAAAAATAAAACATCCCGCATATTAGCGTGGATGGGAGAGATGTATAAACAAAACCTCCCCCATATGAGTGTGTATTCAAATGGGAGAAGTGATGGAGACTGATTTGAAATGTAGAACGAAGGTTGTTAACAAAACAAACGCCTCGTTGATGCAAGGCGTTTGTTTTAAAAGCTTTGGTGCCCGCACTAAGATGCTGGTCTATTATTTACGTATGGTCAACGGTAGATAGGTTGAGTTTAGGAAGTACTCATCAGCGCCCAGGTCCCAGCCGAGGCCCATTGGACGGCGCTCGCCGTCAATGTCCCAAGACACTCCACTTGGTATGCCCATATCCCGTGCGGCGGAGGTTTCACCGATGTGATAGTCACCGAAATCTGGGTTAAGAAAGGCTGGGTCACCAGTGTGTTCACTCATCAAGACTACGGTGGCATCCGGCGATTGCCAGACATTATCTGAATTGGCAAACCATAATATCCCATCCGCTGTGATATTGCTGGCGTCAACTACACGGATTCCAACATCCTGATAAGACATGATAGTGTCCGTCATTAGCAAGGTTGAGGTTCCTGGCGACATCCAGTCGTACCAGCCCAGGGTTACACCACTGCCATCCCCACCCGTATTGCGCGCCAGGGTGGTGTGAAGCAGATGTAAACTTTGACCCGAAGGGATGTATACACCCGAGCCTTCCTGGCTGGCTGAATTTTCAGCAATAACTGTATTGATGATGCTGGTGTACGTGGACCAATTCGTGAAATCAGATATACCAATCCCGCCACCATACTTAGCTGTATTAGAGTAGATAACCGACTCGTTGATAGACCAGCCCATTTCAGCTTGCATCGCACCACCAATTCCACCCGCATGATTATTGATAAATGCTCCGCGTACAATATTAGCATTACCAGCAATCACATCGATCCCACCGCCGTTACCGGCAGTAACATTCGAGTCGAAGATCACATCCGTCAGATTAGCACCGCCAGCATGCAGATAATACCCACCACCTCCACTCCCAGCATAGTTACCAGTGAAGGTGTCATTGGTGAGTTGGGTTCCACTGCAGAAGCTAGTGGTCAATCCCCCACCACCACCGGCTGTGTTGTTATAGATGTGGTTATTGGATAGCGTGATCTGATCATTCCCACCGTATATATAAATTCCTCCGCCTGAGCTTCCATTTCTCCCAGTTGGATCATGGTCTCCGATCTGCCCATAAGCATTCCCGCCGGTGATGCCAAAGCCATCGATGGTGATTGTGTTGAGACCGCTATCACCCAGGATATAGAACACACGACCCAGCCCGCGAGCATCCAAAGTGGTGATGTTGATCTTCGGTTCAGGCATGGTCCAGTTGCTGGTGCTATATCCTCCCTGGATGGTCAGGCTCTGGTCCAGGTAAACCTGTTGACGGATATCCTCTGGTCCAAACACTCCTACGCAGGTACCTGCCACCTTGATCAAAGCAAACGAGTAAGCCGCATCAACAGCAGCCTGGACAGAAGTGTATTCTGTGGAGCTATCACCAATACGCACGTGGCAGTCCTGAGCATACACGATGGACTGGATTCTGTTGGCAGCCTTGTCCGCCCGCGCGACAACCGAGTTGGTCAACGCCTGTCTGAGGGGCGTACTGGCGTCGACCTCAACTGTAACCAGGACATTGATCACATCACCGATGTTCAGGTTACCGGGTTCACAGATGACCGTACCACCCCAACCTGGGTCTTCGATAATGCAGTTCCCTTCAAGTGATTCAACTGATATGATGCGTTGTGGGCTGTCCAGCGTGTCGGTGAACACGACATTGTTATTGTCTCCCACACCGGTGCTGGTGAGCACAATTTGATAAGTTAGCTCCATACCCACATTGGCACCACTCAGCGAGGGCGTTTTAAGCAGACTGAGGGCAGCATCTGCGTGTTCATAGGCACCCAGATCATAACCGAATCCCATAGGACGGACCAATCCATCGAGATCGGTAGGTACCCCACTCACCATCCCGGTGTCACGTGCAGCTGAAGCTGGGCCGATATGGAAATTGCCGTGGTCTGGGTCGCTGAAATCTGTGTTACCTGTAAGCTGGTTGACCAATGACACTTCTGCCGCGGGCACCTCCGTAACGGTGAAGGGGGTACTGTACCACAGGATACTATCAACCGCTACCGAGCTACCATCGCTGACTTTCAAGCCGATGGTTTGGCTCGCTACAATCGTATTGCGTAGGTCCACACTGGATATGTACGCTTCAGACCAGGGATTGTAGTTACCAATAGCAAGCCCGCTGCCATCCCCACCGGTATTACTTGCCAGAGTGGTATGCCACAAATGGAGCAAAATGCCGGATATGTAGATGCCCGTTCCCTCTACACTAGCTTGGTTATTTGCAACGAGGGTGTTGACCACATTGACATATTGCCAGCTCTGTTTATATGGGTCTCTAAAGATAGCCAATCCACCACCATATTGAGCGCTATTTGATTTGAAACTATCTGCGTCAGAAACCAATTCACTGTCGTAGCTGAACAGCCCACCGCCTGAATCTCCGGCACTGTTACCCGTGAAAGTATTGCCTTGCAGAACGACACTCCCCCACAGCACAGCCAGTCCACCACCCGAAGAAGCGCTGTTATTCTCAAAGAGGTTATTCATTATTGAAAATGCGTATCTTGTGGCCATTCCACCACCTGCCACTTGGGCAGAATTCGAACTGAAGGTGTTTCCACTGAACACCGAGCCATAACTATCATCATTGACCCCACCACCATCCCGGGCTGTATTTCCGTAGATATGATTATTTTTGAATGTGGTGGGTTCTTCGTCCCAGTTTCGGTTAGCGTTCATGAAAATCCCGCCACCCTTTTGGTTAGGCGTTAACCCCATTGCATTACCACCTGTGATATGAAGTCCGGCGATGAGTGAAGAGAGATGTCCGCTGATATAGAATACACGCCCCTGCCCCTGGGCATCCAGCGTGGTGATATTGACCTCCGGATTGGGAGTGACCCAATTGCTTTTGGTGTAGCCACCCTGGATGGTGAGGGTTTTGCTTAGATAAACCGTCTGGGTGAGCCCCTCCCGTGCGCTCACGCCGGCGTAGGTGCCTTCAGCCACTTTGATGATATCTCCCTCGGTGGCTGCGTCGACAGCATCCTGAACATTGTCGAAAGCGCAGCCCGATGGGCAGACGTGCAACTCAGCATTGGGAGAAGCTGCAACACCCGAAGATGTTTGTGCGCCGAACACCCAGGCAAGCGTAAGCCCGAGACTTAGCATGAAAATAAGTGCCATGATACAAGCTTTGCTTCTCATTGAAATCCTCCTAATAATTCGACAGCTGTTATTCAATTGATTCCACTGTGGCTGGTTCTGCTCTGTTTATCTCTGCCTCCCCTAGTTATAATAGTGGAATAAACGGATAATGATTATATTATCGCGCCGAATTTCACAAATACAACAGCCAATCCTGGATATTGGATCAAGGAGTTTGTATAGGCAACCCTGCCTGCAATATACGACCACATGGGTCTCCATCTATAAAGCAGAAATTAGGGAGAGTTGGTGGTGTGAAAAGCCACCCTAAGGCCTATGAATGGGCGGGTGCGGACGTTAAACATCCATAAAAAAAGGGCGGAGCAGCGCTCCGCCCCTACGAGGGAAGGCAAATTTACCTGATATTAGTATTTCAATCCCAATGGCAGGAAGGTTTTAAGCAGATAGTAGAACTCGTCTGCGCCCAGGTCCCAACCTAAACCATACGGGCGAGGCTCGCCGTCGATGTCCCAAGTCACACCACTAGGTACCCCCGCATCGCGGGCGGCGGAAGTCTTTCCGATATGGTAGTCACCGTAATCTGGGTTGAGAAAGGTAGGGTTACCAGTGTGTTCATGCATCAATACCACGGTGGCATCATCAGATTGCCAAACGTTATCCGGATTGGCAAACCACAATACCCCATTCACTGTGACATTGCTGGCATCACTCACATAGATTCCAAAATCCTGGTACGCTAGGATGGTATCCGTCATCAGTAAAGTCGATGTTCCAGGTGACATCCAATCATACCAGCCTAATGTAATACCGCTGCCATCCCCGCCCGTGTTGCGCGCCAGGGTGGTGTGGAGTATATGGGCGGAGCCTCCCGAAGGAATGAAGACACCTGCGCCTTGTTGGCTGGCTTGGTTATTGGCTATGATTGTATTGGTTATGATGGCGTAGGGGGAATTGCCATTGATACCTTCAAAGAAACCAATCCCACCGCCGTACTCGGCTGTGTTGGACAGGATCAGCGTCTCGTTTAGGAATGCTGTCGTCTCTAGCGCCAAACCGCCGCCAAATCCGGTAGCTTGATTGCCGGTGAAGGTATCCCGGGTGAAATTACCACCACCGTAACTGGTGGCGAACCCACCACCGTTTTTGGCACTGTTCGAGTCGAATAGGTTGTCAATCAGCATCGCCCCTCCGGCATGTACCAATAACCCGCCACCATCCCCAGTCGTGCTGTTGGCGGTAAAGGTATTATCATACAAGGTGGCGTCGCTAAAGCTGGTGTACATGCCCCCGCCATGTGCGGCAGTGTTGCCGAAGATGTGGTTGTTCGAAATCGTGGGTCTTGATGAAAAGATGTATACACCACCACCATGACTCTCCATCCTTTGGACCGGGGAGTGCCCGCCGACTTGCCCGTAGGCATCCCCGCCGGTGATATCAAAACCATCGACCACCACACCCAGCTCAAAAGTGTAGATGAAGAGCACACGTCCCAACCCGCGTGCATCCAGCCTTGTGGGGTTGGCTTCCGGGTCAGGCGCGATCCAGTTGCTGGTGGTGTAGCCGCCCTGCAGGGTGATCAGCCGGTCGATAAAGACTTGCTGGCGAGCACCTTCTGGTCCGTAGACGCCCATGCAAGTGCCGGCCACCTTAATCAGCGCGGTTGGATAAGCCGCGTCCACTGCTGCCTGAACGGAGGTGTATGTCTTGGGATTATCACCGATACGCACATGGCAGTCCTGGGCATAGATGATGGCCTGGATGCTATTAGCAGCCTTGTCTGACCGAGCGGTCAATTTGTTCGTCATTGCCTGCCCTATTGGAGCTGTGGCGGAGACTTCGACAGTCAAGGCAATCTCAACCACATCGTCGATGTTCAAGTCCCCCGGATTGCATACCACGCTGCCACCCCAACCCGGCTCAGTCACAATACAGTTGCCCAAAGATGAATCTACTATTGTTGGGCGCTGCCAGGTATCCAGCGTATCGGTAAGCACAACATTGTTGTTATCCTGAGATCCGCTGCTCGTGAGTACGATCTGATAAGTGAGCTCTGCGCCTACATTAGCGCCGCTCAGATCCGGCGTTTTATGCAGGCTAAGGGCAGCATCTGCGTGTTCATAAGCGCCCAGGTCATAGCCGAAGCCCATCGGGCGCACCAATCCGTCCAGATCGGTGGGCGTGCCACTCATCATCCCCGTGTCACGCGCCGCAGAGGCCGGGCCAATATGAAAGTCGCCTAATGCTGGGTCATTGAAGTTAGGGTCGCCGGTGAGCTGGTTGACCAGCGAGACATCCGCCTCGGGTACCTCGGTGAGGGTGATGGCATTCGCATACCACAGGATGCTGTCGATATCCAGCGTGCTGCCATCTTTTACTCGGATGCCGACGGTTTGAGTCGCCACGATGGTGTTGCGCAGCTCCACATCGGAGGTCTGGTTGGTATACCAGTCGCCGATACATATGCCGGTGCCGTTGTCATACCCGCCAGTATTTCCCGACAAGGTGATGTGCCACAGGTGGAGCGGGCTGCCACCAATGTAGATTCCGGAACCCTCCACGCCGGCCTGGTTATTAGCGACGAGGGTATTGACCGACCAGTTATCCCGCCAGGTTTGGTTATAGTGAACGCCAATGATGGCCAGCCCACCGCCACGTCCGGCACTATTCTTCATGATCACATCCGCATTAGATTCGAAGGCGCTATTCTGTACAAATAGCCCTCCACCCGCTGACCCAGCGCTGTTTTCTGTGAAATAGTTGTTCTGCAAGGTAGCATCGCTGGACTCCACCTGCAGTCCGCCGCCTAAATCACCGCTATTGCCTGTGAAGATGTTATTCGTCAGGGTAATTACCGTACCAACTGTGACCATGCCGCCGCCTTTTTCCCCAGCGGTATTAGATTCGTAGGTGTTTCCACTCAGGGTAAAGTGCCCGGAACGGTTTAAGTATGCCCCGCCTCCATCCCTGGCTGTATTGTTGTAAATGTGGTTGTCTCTCAAAATGGTGTTATCCGTGTCAGATCTCGTGAGCTGGGTATAGATACCCCCGCCCACATTGTCAGGATCCAGCCCATAGGCGTTACCATGGGTGATGTGCAACCCGGCGATGGTCGGAGCGATCTGTCCCTGTATGTAGAACACGCGTCCCTGCCCTTGTGCGTCAAGCGTGGTGATGTTGACCTCGGGGTCGGGATTGACCCAGTCACTGGTAGTATAACCGCCCTGGATGGTGAGCCTCTTACTCAGGTAGACTGTCTGGGTGACACCTGCACGGACGCTCACACCAGTATAGGTGCCTTCAGCCACTTTGATGATATCTCCCTCGGTGGCTGCGTCGACAGCATCCTGAACATTGTCGAAAGCGCAGCCCGATGGGCAGACGTGCAACTCAGCATTGGGAGAAGCTGCAACACCCGAAGATGTTTGTGCGCCGAACACCCAGGCAAGCGTCAGTCCAAAGCTTAGAATAACGATTAATGCCACGACATTTGATTTATTTCTCATTGAAATCCTCCATGTTGTGTTGTAGCTACTATTTAATTGATTCCTCTATGGCTGATCCTGCTCTGCTTATCTCTGCCTCCCCTGGTCAGAAAAGTGGAGTGAATGGATACTGATGATATTATCGCGCCGAACTTCACAAATGCAACTCCAAACTGGTAACAATACCTATTGATTTTAGATCAGCAGAAATTCGTAATTTAAACTTTCTGATGAACAAAATATATATTTACTAAGATGGATGAGGCATAAATGTGAGATGAATAATTTGTCAACGGACTGACATTCTGTATTACAATCCATTATCATCAAGTATATCTGGCGGTGATGTAAAAAACTGTGGAATGCAGACAAGGGAGCGAAATCGCATGAAAGAGAAAATTCTGGTCACTGGCGGAGCAGGTTTTATTGGCAGCCACCTGTGTGAGCTGCTGGTGCACAACGGTCATACGGTGGTCGCAATTGATAACCTTTCAACGGGAAGATTGGATAATATCTCACACCTGTTGCCGATGCCAGGTTTCCTGTTCGTGCGAGAGACCATCACGAACAGCCTGGTGCTCGACCGCCTGACCAGCGAAGCGGACATTATCATTCATCTGGCAGCCGTCGTTGGTGTCAAGCTCATTGTAGAAGACCCGGTGAATACCATTGTTACCAACATAATGGGTACGGAGGCCGTGTTGACAACCGCTAACCGTTACGGCTGTAAAGTGATGCTGGCTTCCACCTCCGAGGTATACGGGAAGGGCTTCAAAGTGCCATTTAATGAAGAGGATGATTGTGTGATGGGTCCCACCAGCCACAGCCGCTGGGCGTATGCAACCTCAAAGGCAATTGACGAGTTCCTCGGGCTGGCATATTACCGGCAGTTCGGTTTACCGGTGGTGGTGATGCGTTTCTTCAACACCGTCGGACCACGCCAGACAGGGCGGTATGGAATGGTAATTCCTCGTTTCGTTCGCCAGGCTTTGTTAAATGAGCCCATCACCGTCTATGGAGATGGAGAGCAATCACGCTGTTTTGCAGATGTGGCAGACATCATCGACGCAATCAACAAACTATCATCTAACCCCGCAGCAGTGGGGCAGGTGTTTAACATCGGATCAACAGAAGAAGTGACCATTTGCGAGTTGGCAGAATTGGTGATTGCAGCCACGGGCAGCCAATCCAAGGTAATCTATGTGCCTTACGAGGAAGCCTACGCACCGGGATTCGAGGACATGCGTCGTCGAGTGCCAGATCTGGAGAAGGTGCACCAACTGATTGGCTACGAGCCTCGCTTTACCCTAGAAGCTACGCTGAAGCGGGTGATCGATTTTGAGCGCACCCAGATACTAAAACAAAGTAAAGAACCTACTTTACCCAGATCATCCAGGTAAATTGAGCGACAATCAATCCGAGCAGAATACCACCCAGCGCCTCCAGCGGTGTATGGCCCAGGACTTCAGCCAATTGCTCCTGCTTTACTGGTTGCCCGGCTGCCAGGTCGTTGATCATGGTATTGATCCGCTCGGCATGTATACCAGCCTGGCGCCGGATACCGGTGGCATCATAAATGACGATCATGCACATGGCAAATGCCAGGGCAAATAACGGCGAATTGAAACCGACGGAGAGACCTATCGCGTGGGTGATCCCCACCAGCAAGGCAGCATGGGAACTGGGCATGCCTCCAGCCTGAACTAATAGTGCCCAGTTCCAACGATGTGTTTGCAGGTATTCCAAAGGCAGCTTAATTGTCTGGGCTATCGCCCAGGCAATTAAGCCAGCTATTAAGACGTAATTATGAAAGATGGACATACGATCTCCCTAATCTTCAATTGCTTCATCCACTAGGCTATCACCGGACAACTTTTTTACCCGCAGCTCCGCCTTATCCAACAGCTCAATGCAATGTTTCGTCAATGCCTGGCCGCGTTCAAAGAGAGCCATGGAATCCTCGAGTGAGAGCCGGTTCGCTTCAAGTGAGGCAACGATGCTTTCCAACTCTGCCAGCGCCTGCTCATAGGAAAGTTCTTCCACGAGAGACAGATTGGTTTTAGTTTTTGTTTTTGCAGCAGACATGGCTTACTCCTTTATCTCTTAATTTGTCATTGTGATCCCAGTAGTTTATGCTGTTCAAAGCAATCTTCTCATGACCCGAGAAAATCACCATAATTCTGTGCATAAAGGACTACAGAATAAGTATCCAAGAAAATCAGACTATTGGGGATTTATTTTCTTTTTCCTCAAGGATACCCGATCAAAATAAAATCTTATCATTCGTTTCATCTTCTGTTCACATGCACACCAAAATCCCCATTGCTGACGTGCACGCTTAATGCCTCCCCAGCGCTTACCTGGCCCACACGGGAAATCGCCTGGCCTGCCTGGTTGGTGACAATGGCATAGCCTCTTTCCAAGACGGCATTGGGGCTGAGGGCAGCCATTTGTTGGATTATACCCATCAGGTGGGTTCGGGTAAGCTGAAGTTTGTGCTGAATGGAGGCACCCATACGATGTTCCAACTCGTCAACCCGCTGGATATCGGTTTGTATCTGTGCGATAGGAGAATTCCTATCCAGGCGGTTCTGGAGCTCCTTGAGAGCCCATCTCAGCTCGCTTTGGTAAGTCAGAAATAGGCGATTAAGGCTCTCATTCAGCTCGGAGAGATCGATACGCAGGTCAGCCTGATTGGGTGTGGCAAGCTCTGCTGCGGCTGTGGGGGTGGGAGCACGCAGGTCGGATACAAAATCGGCAATCGTGAAATCAGTTTCATGGCCGATCCCGGTGATAACGGGTACGGGTGATGCTGCAATCGCACGTGCCACGCGTTCATCGTTAAATGCCCACAGGTCCTCGATTGATCCACCCCCGCGTGCCAGGATGACCACATCGGGGTTGGCGAATCGCACGACATCACGCAAAGCCGTGATGATCCCCAGGGGAGCCTCCTCCCCCTGGACAGGTGTGGGTGCCAGCACTACCTCCAACAGCGGGTAGCGCCGTTGAAGCGTGTTGAGAATATCTTGCAGGGCAGCCCCGGTTGGGGAAGTGACGATTCCAATCCGCTTGGGTTTGGATGGGATAGGCCGTTTACGTCCCTGGTCGAACAGCCCCTCAGATTCCAGCAAGGCTTTCAGGCGTAAAAATTCCTGGTACAGGGCGCCTTCACCTACCGGGCGAAAGACGTCAGCATAAAGCTGGTATTGCCCACCAGCTTCATAGACACTGATGGCACCATGGACTTCGATGGCATCGCCATCACGAGGCAGGAAACTTTGCCTAATTACAGCATTGCGCCACATCACGCACCGTAATGAAGCTGAGTTATCCTTTAGCGTGAAATATAAATGACCCGAGGCAGGGCGCGAGAAATTGGAAACCTCGCCCTGCACCCATACGTCTTGAAGCAGCTCATCAGATTCAAGCAGCTCGCGCAGATAACGATTCAGGTCAGAAACTGACCATGAAACGGGAATGTGAGGTGAGAAAAGTGGAATCTGAGACATACGTATGAGGATACACGCTTTATTTTATGATGTCAACTATTCCGCAAAGTCTGATTCTTTGCTACAATAAGCCAGTCTTATGGATTATCTCTGGTCTCCGTGGCGTATGGAATACATTCAGGCACCTAAAACTGAAGAAGGTTGTATTTTCTGTAATGGACTAAAAAAAGCCGATGGTCCCGATAACCTGATTGTCTTTCGTGGACCAAATGCTTTTGTGATGGTAAATCGCTTCCCGTATACCAGCGGTCACCTGATGGTTATCCCTTATGAGCACCAACCGTCTCTGGATTTATTGGAAACCAACTCCCGCTCGGAAATCATGGACCTGGCTGCCAGGGCGTTGCAGGTGTTGGGGACACTCTATTCACCCCAGGGGTTCAATATAGGCATGAATATAGGCAGTGCAGCTGGAGCGGGGGTTTTAGACCATGTGCATCTCCACGTCGTGCCCCGTTGGGCTGGAGATACTAACTTTATGTCATCGATATCTCAGACACGTGTGCTGCCAGAATTATTGCAGGAAACTTTCCAAAGGGTGAAAGAGATATGGGAAGTAAAATAAACCATTAATATGACCCATCCTAACTGAGGTTCGCTAATTCAAAAACCATAATCTACTTCATCCAATAACGGAACTTCCAGGAGAAACGAAAATGAGCGATAAGAATAAAGAGGCGGTTATTTTAAGCGCTGTACGTACACCATCCGGGAGTTTTCAGGGTGGTTTCAACTGTCTGACGGCTATTGACTTGGGGGCATGGGTTGTGAAAGCGGCAGTGGAACGTGCTGGCATACCCAACCCAGCGGATATCAATGAAGTCATTATGGGGAATGTGGTTTCGGCTGGTTTAGGGCAAAACCCAGCGCGCCAGGCAGTCATTCATGCCGGTTTGCCAGTATCGGTGGGGGCGTTTACGATCAATAAAGTGTGCGGTTCAGCATTAAAGGCAGCCATGCTGGCTGCTCAGGCAATTCGAGCCGGTGATGGAGAACTATTTGTTGCTGGAGGCATGGAAAGCATGAGCCGGGCTCCCTTCCTGGTGGATGGACGAACCGGCAGCCTGCGTTTTGGGCATGCGCAGCTGACTGACGCACTGCTTAAAGATGGTCTGTGGTGCTCCCTTGAAAATTGGGGCATGGGGGATGCAGCAGAGTTTATCGCCAATGAGTACAATGTCTCGCGGGCAGCGATGGATGAGTTTGCCTATAAAAGCCAGATGAAAGCCATCGCAGCGATGGACAGCGGAAAATTCAAGCAGGAGATTGCCCCGGTGGAAGTGAAGGGTCGCAAGGGGCAGGTGACAGTGGTGGATATGGATGAGACGCCCCGGCGAGACACCACTTTGGAGGGGTTGTCCAGTCTTCGGCCAGCATTCCAAAAGGAAGGCAAAGTGACTGCAGGGAACGCCCCTGGCTTGAACGATGGTGCAGCCGCGGTGGTGGTAGCCAGTCGGGCAAAGGCCGAACAAATGGGTGTTCAACCCCTGGCACGCATCCTGGGTTATGGGAATGTCGCCCTCGCACCGAAATACCTGTTTGCTGCACCGGCTAAGGCCATCCCTGTGGTGTTGAGGCAGGTCGGGTGGAAGCTGACGGATGTGGACCTGATAGAGCTTAATGAAGCTTTTGCTGCCCAGGCATTGTCCAATGGCTATGAGCTGGCTGATCAAGGCTGGGATTGGGATAAAGTAAACGTCAATGGCGGGGCGATCGCGTTGGGGCACCCGATTGGTGCCAGCGGGGCACGCCTGTTAGCTA
>Ga0315276_10004866_pt1 | contig 12359 bp, 7 predicted proteins | sample YL17G05_0_MG_FD_204542 | JGI IMG/M metagenome (GOLD analysis project Ga0315276, IMG submission 204542) | Sediment microbial communities from Yellowstone Lake, YNP, Wyoming, USA - YL17G05_0 | ecosystem: Environmental > Aquatic > Freshwater > Lake > Sediment | place: USA: Wyoming | collected... | reverse complement strand
GTCGATCTGGGGTTTGCAGTGGGGATACGAGTCCTATGTGGCACTTCCATATGGAAGGGGGACGGAGACGATCCCGACGCACACCTATGTTGATCTTTCGATTGAAAAGGATTTTAAGCTGACCTCGGGGACAACTCTTGGATTGCGCATCAATGTGGCCAACCTTTTCAACTCTCAAAAGCCCATCTCCTATGCAAGCGGAGAGGGCAGTTTGATCTTCCGCCAGGTCTGGGGAAGACAGTATCCGCGCTGGGTTCAGTTGCAGGCCAATATAAAATTCTAGGATCGCGGGTCACTTAGGAAAGGGCGGCCGAAGAGCGGGCAGAGTATTTTTAGCGGCGGGCGATTTCGAGTATCCTTTTTCTCGGGGGGAAACGCCTATTCCACGCATACAAATCCCTATACATCGGCGTGCCATGATCAACTCTCTTCAAGCACGGCACCTATTTGTTGGGGCTTTCCTTATGAAAAGCCGCCTTGAACATCATCGCGGCCGTAAATAAAATGACGACAATAACGAGCCATTTCAGGATCCAAAGGGGGAGCGACTTGACGATATAGGCCGCGAAAAAAACCCCCACCGAGCCGAAGAGGGCGATGGCTAAAGTTGCTTTTCGATCGTAGGCACCTTCTTTAACGAACTTCACCGAAGCTGCGGACTGGAGAAACGCGCAGGAGGACATCATGATGGGGAAAGCGGCGATCGGGCTCATTCCGAGGGCATAGACAAGGGCTATGCAGGGCGCATAAAGCCCGACCCCGATCGTCTGGAGAGCGCCCAGCAGGAAATTGACTCCAGCCGCAAAGAGAAGCTTCCCCGGGGGGAGTCCGATCGCAGTTCCCCCGCGAGGCATGATCTGAACCTGCCCGGCCAGCATGACCAGGGCCACGGCGCAAAGCGCGCTGCCCAGTCCGATCCGGACCTTTCTTTCATCGAGCTTTGAAACGAAACCTGCGCCCAAAACGGAACCCGCGGTGGCCGCGGCCAACATGGCCACCAGGGTCAAGGGATCGACCTTAATCACGGTCATGAAGATCATGGCCTGGAAAAACGCCGGCAAGGTGCAGGAGGCATTGAGAGTTCCGGGGATCGTCCGGTCGGCCGTCAGTTTAAAATGCTTGAGGAGCGCCGTGGTCGGGGCGAAACTGCCGATTCCCAGGGTGTCAAAGAAATTCGTAATGAACCCGACCACGCCCAGGCTCAAGAAGCTGGCTTGGCCAAGTCCTTGCTGACGAGCCGTCCGGGCATAATCGCGGACGAAGACGATGCCGAAATACATCAACAAGATGATCAGGGCGGTTTTTACAACGACGAGAATCATTCCCTTAACCGATCCCTCTCATTTTCATCGGTGCCTCCCCTCCGATCTTTATAGCCCAGGCCTAAGCCCATAGCCAAGTCACGGCAATCGGCTATTTGGCGATGGGCAGGATGATCGCCGAGGGATACTTGGCGGAATGATAGATCGTGTTCCGGGCGATTTTCCCCTCTGCTTCATCATAATTGTTTCCGCCCGTGTTCAAGTTGCGTTCAAACCGCGGGAAATTACTGCTCGATATTTCCAGCCTGATCCTATGACCGGGCCCGAAATAATTGCTCGTGGCTTGGAGGTCGATCCGGACCCTGGCCGGCTCCCCTGGTTTGAACCAGACTTTCCTGTCATATCCCTCGCGGTATCGAGCGCGCTGGATGCCCTCCTGAACGTTGTAGGCCGTGCCGTCCGGATAAACATCGACGAGCTTGGCCGTAAAATCCGTATCCGGGGCTGAGGAGGAAACATACAGGATAACCTCGAGAGGACCCGTGACCTCGATTTCCCCCGAGAGGGTCGGCGTCGTATAGACCAGCACATCCTGACGCATTTCAACTTCGGATTGATCGTATGAGCCTTCGGGAGCGTCGGGCGTGCCCGTGCAGCAGACCGGCCCTCCGCGCGAGGGGACCGGAGTCCTTGGATCATAGACGTAGGTGTCGGGCCGCTCCGCGCCCGGGGCGTCCAGCCCCAACCTCCCCGTGCCGTACCGGCCGTTGGCGTGCCCGTCGCTGCGCAAATAATAGGTCTGGAATCGGGTTCCGGCCGGAGGCCATTCATTCCCGCTCCGCCAGGTGCCGGCCCCCATGACGTAAGCCTGGACCTTGGGCATCTTGGTGATCCCGTTGTCGATGCCTCTCAGCCAATGGTCAAACCAGCGGAGATAAATGTTCTCGTAGTCCAACCGGGCATCGCCGACCGCGCGCTCGCCGACGATCGTCGTTTGGGTCGCTTCCTCCGAAAGGCAGTGAGATGTTGGCGAAATGATCACGAACTGGTTGTCCCCGGCCAGAGCGCCCGCGGCGTTTCTTTGGAAAAGGCTAAAGGTGTAGAGGGTCTCGGCCACGCCGAAATCGTACCAAGAATTGACGTGCAGGGCCGGGACGTCAAATCGGTCCGTCTCCTTGATGTAGCCTAGCCCGTCCCACCACGGATCCGCCGGCTCATGGGAAAGAAAATCTTCGAAATCGGTGGGGGGGCCTCCAGCATTCTTAATCATGTCGATAATGGGAAGAGTTTTCCAGATCTCCAGGAAATTGACGGGCGGGAGCTGCGGGGCGGGATTGAACAGCTTGGCCGATTCCAGGAAGACGGCGCGGGGCGTTTCCGCCGGCGGCCGGTAAAAGATCTTGCTTCCATACTGGAAGAACCAGCCGAAGTTCGCGCTGAGCTCAAAGACCCCTCCCTTAAATGCGCCGAAATAGCTGTAGCGCTGTCCGGCCGTGCCCAAGGCCCCTCCCGCCGCCCCGGGGATCATCGCCTTGAGATGAGGATTCCTCAGCTTGGCCGTCTCGATCTGGTTCTCACCCGAGTATGAGCATCCATAGGTTCCCACGCATCCGCTCGACCATGGCTGCAGGGCCGCCCAGGTCACGGTATCATCGCCATCCCTGCTATCCGCGGCGGAGACGACATAAGTCCCCTCCGATTCAAACCTTCCCCGGCAATCCTGAATGGCGACGACATAGCCGCGCTCGGCGAAAAAATAGGGGAACATCCGGGATTCCCTCGTTCTCTCCCGATAAAAATTCTTGTTGTAGGGAGTCCGCATCAGGATAACCGGCAGCTTGGTCTCGAGGCACTCGGGAAAATAGAGATCCGTCGAGAGTTTCACGCCGTCCGGCATGGGAACCATCACGCTCTTCTCAAGACGGACGGGATAGGGGGGGAGGGAAGATCCCATCAGACCCGACGCCAGAATGAGCCCGATCAAGACCGTCTTGCGTCCCTTTTTATTCATGGGAAGTCCTTCTTTCACGTCCTCCCTCTTTTCGGGAATTGATGATGGTTTTGATCGGCCGTGAAGCGCCTTCACAGCCCCAGAAGTGGGGCAGACTCAGAGTGTTCATCGTGTGGAAGCCCGGAGGAGCGCTGAGAAGCTTGGGGATGATGTTGACCGCGACTCCGGCTGTTCCTATGCCTCCTTTTTGGGCGATTTCCTTCCTGATCTCAATATCGACGCAGGGAGTTCCGTTGATCCTGGCAAAATCCCCCATTTCAACGCCGTCTTCCTGCGGATCGGGGGATACGATTCCGACCATCTGAAGGTCCAGGATTTTTTTCTCATTTCTCAAGCCGACGACATTTTGCTTGAAGCCGCAGACGCGGCCCGGGGAAATTTTGATATAGGGACTGCGCCTCTCTTTCCGGGCTATCAGGGGTTCTTTAGTCTGCCTAAGTCCATCGATTCCAAGTCCCAGACAGTGGGCGACCATGGCTGCGGTTTCCAGAAGGCCGATGTGGCCGATGGTGCCCTTCGACACTCCCCGCAGAAACTCCCGCGAGGTCAGATTAGCGCCGATATGACGCATCTCATCCGGCCCATAGGGAGAAAAATCCACGACGCGGCGCATGAAAAGGCTATCCACCTGCCAGCAGGGCGCCGAGCAAAGAATGGGAACGATATCCATGATAAACCCGGGGTTGATGCCCACGGCGGTCAGGCGGACCCCCATCTCTTTGGCTTTTCGATCGAGCCGATCCGCTCTGGCCATATTCTTGGCTAAGGGAAAAAACAACTCTTGGCAGATGGTGACCACGTTCATTCGCTGCGCCAAGACGCGGAGGATCTGATCATAGGCTTCATCCAGAAAGGCGGTGGTGGCCTGAAGGACGAGATCCGCCTTGATTCTTCCAAGGATTTTTTGGGGAGGATAAGAGACCTCGACTCCCAGGTTGACGCCGAGCCCGGTCAATTCTCCGAGATCCCGGCCAATCTTGTTTTTGTCCCAGTCGATGGCCCCCACGACTCGGACATGAGGCTTGGTCTGGAGGAGCCTGACCATTTGGCTCCCCATGGCGCCCACTCCGTAAATGATGATTTTGATGTCTTTCAACCTGACCCCGGCCTTATGTTTTGAGATTCTCCAAGCGGATCTTTGCGGCGTATCGGTGAGCATCCATCTTCTCGTAAGAGGCCTGCGTTTCGGCGAATCTGGCCAATCTCAATGACGACCGGACATCCGTTTCCATATGAGTTACGACCTTTAAGAACATCCCGACCCAGAGTCCGCCGGAAAATCTCGCCGTGCGTCCCGTGGGCAAGATGTGGTTAGGGCCGGCGATCTTGTCGGCATAGACCTCGGCTGTGTTTTCTCCTAGAAAAAGAGAGCCGTAATTTTTTAGAAGAGGCATAAGATGCCTCGGGTTCTTGGCGTGGACTTCAAGATGTTCCGGGGCGTAGGCGTTGGCGAACCTGGCCGCGTCATCAAGAGTCTTGACGACAACGATCGTCCCCTTGTTGATCCAGGATGTCCGGGCCACTTCGGCGGTTGTTCGCTCCTTGAGCTGACGGTCAATTTCCTCGAGCGTTTTCCTGGCTATGCTTTCTGAGGTCGTGACGAGAGCTCCTCGCGCGTTGGGATCATGCTCGCACTGGGCGAGCAGGTCGGTGGCGATGAAATCAGGCCGGGCCGTTTCATCGGCTATTACCAGACATTCGCTCGGACCCGCCAGGAAGTCGATCCCGACCGCTCCAAAAACCTGGCGTTTGGCCTCCATAACGTACTGATTTCCCGGCCCCACGATCAGGTCAACGGGTCGGATCGTCTCGGTCCCGTAGGCCAGAGCCGCGATCGCCTGAGCCCCACCGAGGCAATAAATTTCGTCGACGCCCAGCTTATACATTGTATAGAGGATGCCCGGATTAATTCCTTTATCCCGCCCGGGCGGGCAACAGGCCACCACCCTCCTGACTCCGGCGACCTTGGCGGGGACGACGGACATGACGGCGGAGGTCAAGCAGGGGTAGCGGCCCGCAGGGATATAGCACCCGCAAGAATCGACGGGAATGATCCTCTGTCCAAGAGTGATGCCCGGTCCGATTTCCTTTTCGAACTCCACCAGGCTCTCTTTCTGAGCGCGGGCAAAAGCCTCCACCTGGGCGATCGCAAAATCAAGCTCTTCGACAATGGCGGCCGGCAGCTTGGCCGCGGCTCGGGAAGCCTCTTCGGCCGTCACCAGGAATGATTCAGGCTCAAAAGCGTCGAATTCCTTCTCGTAGCAGCGCAAGGCCGCGTCGCCTTCTCTTTTGACCCGCTCCAGGATACCCCTGACCAGCTCCTGGAGCTGACGTCGGTCTTCCTCGGGTACGGGGATCTCTTTTTTTACTTCCAGATACTCCATGGATCCTCCCTTCAAATACTCTCCATCTTTCTGTCGCGCCTCTCCTTTAAATTCCGGACCTTTATTCTTTTGTGTGCTGGTAGGCAAGCCATTCCTCCTCGGAAGGAATCAAGCGGTACCAGCGGCCCAAGTCGACGCTCCGGATCTTCTTCAGGTTCCCGGACTTGAGGGCCTTCAGAAGAAGCTCGAACCTCCGCATGGAATCATCAATGACGTTGGATTGGCTGAACAAGAAGCAGCGCAACGGTTTGTATCTTCCTAGCTGGGAGCTGATCATGCCGCGGATTTGATAAAGAAATTGGTTGCCGCTCAGCTCGCTGATCTTCATGTACATTTTTTCGTTGATGTCGAGCCACTCGGAGATCGTCTTTTTGGTGGCCAGCTTTCTGAGTATGCTTAAAAATTCCTCGACTTCCTTCGTCACGGCCTCCAGGGACCTGGAAAAAGCGAGTTTCGCGGACATCTCATCTATGCAGACAATAGCCTGGTAGATATCCATCAATTCCTTGTAGGACAACTCTTTGACGATAGCCTCTTTATGGCTGCTGATCTTGATCAGCCCCTCTCCCGCCAACCTCTTTATAGCCTCTCTGACCGGCGTCGTGCTGACGTTGAAATAGGAGGCGATTTCTTTTTCCTGGATTTTTTGATTGGCCTTTATATGGGCGCTGGTAATGGCTTCCTTAAGATAGCTGTAGATCATTTCCGACAGCGTCTTGGGGAAATCCCTGTTAGGCACGGGCATCCTTATTCTCCTTAATTATAGATTATCACATATAGATTATAAGTTATAAGTCAAGTTTTTTTCTTCCGCGCTCCAGGGCTTGGGGCGGGGGTAATCGTCCTGGACGGAGTGACGATCGGGAAGAGCAGCGTCGTCGGCGCCGGGTCGGTGGTCACGGGGCCTCTCCCGGAATATTCTTTCGCCCGTGGCGCCCGTCAGCTCAAGATCCAGGACCGCAGAAATCCTTGAAACGCGCGCAAAGCGCTATAACCAGCCCTGCTCCCGGTACCAGGCGACGGCCCTTATTTGATTGACATCGAGCAATGACTCGAATTATAGTTTTTACATGAAGGCCAAGAAAAAAACATCACTCCTGAAAAAGATCGGTCTCGCTTTGGCGGGGTTGATCACACTCGTCGTCATCCTGATCGTCATCGGCATAGTCCTGGCGCCGGACTATGCCAAGAAAACGACGCCGGCCGGATTCCCGGTTAACAGCTCTCATTACCTGCCGCTCGACGAGAAGACGAACGTCTGGATCAGCGTCTGGCTGCCCCCAAACTTGAAGACCGACGAAAAAATCCCGGCCTTGATGACGACCTCGCGCTATTCAGGGCAACTGGAGCCCGGATGGCTGGCCAGAGCGTTTGAAACCTATGCCCTCAGTCCTAACGGTAACTACCAGAGCGCCCGACGCTTTCTAGACAAAGGGTACGCGTTTATTTGGGTCCAGTCTCCGGGCTCCTGCCAGTCCAGTGGTCCCCGGCTCGGCGAATACCCGCCCAATGAGGTCGAAGCCATGGGGCTGGCCGTCGATTGGATCGTCCGCCAGCCTTGGTCGAACCAGAGGGCCGGCGCATTCGGAGCGTCCTATTCGGGCACGACCGCAGACATGGCCTGCGCTACTTTAAGGCCCGGGCTTAAGGCGGTTTATCCCAAGGCTCCAGATTTTGATGACTACCGACAAACCGTCAAACCGGGAGGCCTCGGGTCCTCGGAATTTGTCCGCACTTGGGGCGGGATGGTCAAGGCCATGGACGCCGATGACTTCGCCGCCGTCATGAGCATGGATTCGGGCAAGAAATTGTCGTTTCTTGAGATGATCTATCTCCGGTCCCAGATCAGAGGGTTGCAGCGTCCGAGAGGGAAGGACCGGGCCATCTTCAAGCAGGCGCTCGAGGACCACAGGCTCACACCCGACGTGGAAGACATTGTCCGTCGGATGGAATTCAAAGATTCCAGTCTGTCTGAGGATTTATCTCCCGGCTTTGAGGACGTCAGCGTTTATGAGTACAGGGAGAAAATTGAAAAAGCCCAGGTGAACACCAACACCCGGGCCGGCTGGATGGACGCCGGTGTCGCCGAAGGCGCTCTGGAGAAATTTTTGACTCTCAACACTCCCCAGAAGGTCGTCCTACTGCCGGCCGGTCATCCACAGAACGAATTCGTCAACCCGTTCGGGGAGAACTCGCCGGAATACCCGGGCGGGAGCGAGCTCGGAAAGGACGATTTCTTCGATTATTTCGACCGGCATCTGAAAGGAATCGGCGAGGACAAGGAAAGACGACGAATCATCTATTTTACCTACGTCGAGAACAAGTGGAGGGAGACCGAGACTTGGCCGCCCCCTGGTGTCGCGAACGAGAAATGGTATTTCGGGCCGGAACATAATCTGGCTCAGGAGCCGGCCTCCCCTCAAGAGGGGAGTGATTCCTACACCGTTGATTTCACAGCCACCACCGGGCTCGAAAACCGCTGGATGAGCCAGATGGGAAAGCCCGTCCACTACGGGGACCGGAGAGATGAGGATAAAAAGCTGCTCACATACACCTCCGCTCCGCTGGCCGATGACCTCGAAGTGACGGGGAGCCCGACGGTGACTCTCTATGTCGCCTCCACCCACGGGGACGGGGCCTTCTTCGTCTATCTCGAGGATGTCGGGCCGGACGGAAGGGTTTCTTATCTGACCGAAGGCTTGCTGCGAGCAATACACAGGAAAAAGGCCAACCCGGCGACAGCGCCGTACGTGCCGCTTGGGGTGTATCACACCTTCAGAAAAGCCGATGCCCAGCCTCTCGTCCCGGGCGAAACTGCCGAGATTGCGATTACGCTGTTTCCGATCTCGACGGTCTTTAAAAAGGGACATTTCATCCGCATCGCGATCGCCGGTCACGATGATGCGCTTAAAGATAAGCATCCTGCGAAAGGCATCCCGGTCCTCACCATCCAGAGGAACTCGATCTATCCATCCCAGGTGGAACTGCCGGTGATTCGCAAAAGCGGCCGGTAATCCGTCGTTCGAGCCGGAATCAGAACGAGAATCTGACGCCGAGGCGTGCCGACCACGGTCCGTAATAACTGGAGAATTTGCCGAAACGAGGATCCGGGTTAGCTTCGGCTAATTGGGCTTTATAATCGTAGGTCTTGGTCGTGATTTCCGAATCTTCAGCCCAAATGCTGTTCCTGTTCAACCACATATATTTGCTCTGGGCCGTCTTCGTATTGGTGAAGTTGAAAACAGTCAGGTTGACCTGGGCGCTGTATTTCTTGCCGAGCCTGAGGTTGTATTCAAGATAAATGTCGGACCAGAAGGTAAAGGGCAGCCGCTCTCCCGTGTCGAAGCGGTTATTGGGATAATAGCCCATGTCTCTGAAATTAAGGATGGTGCTCAAAGGAAATCCGCTCCTGCCGTAGGCTACGACACCGATGATGAGTCCGAAGGGAGAGACGTAGGAACCGTACGCCTTGAGATAGTGAGTTCTGTCATGCGCCAGCTGGCCGCGCAGCTCATCGCCTTTGAGGTCATATTCAAGGAACCAGCCATCAAAGTCACGCTCCTGGTTCGGCGACACACGCCCGCCTTCGTCAGAGCTCGCCAGGCCCGAGTAGTTGCCGGAAGCCCGACTCCAGGTGTAGTTAAAACCGGCCTGCCAGTTGTCGCTAAAGCGTTTCTCAATCGAAAGGTTCAGACCCCAGTACTCTCTCTTGGCCCGGGGTGTCGGCCAAACATTGGGGTCCATCTTTCCGCCCTCGGTCGTGGGCCGGGCAAATCCCCTGCCGGGGTTGGTGAGGTAATAATATTCATTGCCGTAGGCATCCAGCGTTCCCACGTCCTCAATGCTCCAGATAAGATGTTTCTGGACCAGGCGAGCCGAAAAAGAAAAATCGTCATTCAATTTCTTTTCGATGCCGAAGGTGAATTCCCGCTGGGAAGTCGGTTTCATGGTCGGATCGGTCGTGTCGAACGAGTTCGTCCGCCAGTCGCGGGAGAAGATATATCGGTTGCCGGCTACCTGGCTGGCCTTGTCCTTGACATCGCCATTGGCTGCGATCTGGGTCCAATCGTAGTTGTCCAGAGCATAGTAGTCGCTGACCCACTGGAACCCGCCGAAGGATCCTTCGGCCACATAGAGTTTCATGACATCATAATAAACCCCGAAGCTTCCGAAAACCTTCAGGCTTGAATCCCCAAAAACATCGTAGACGGCGCCGAGCCGAGGGGCAATCTTATCCTTGAATTTAAAATCGACGGGAACAACATTCTTATATTCCGGTGCATTGGAGAACGAGGGAACATATTCGCTTTCGGTGCGGACGCCAAGGTTGAGGGTCAGGCGGTTCTTGATCGTCCAGCTATCTTGGAGATAGAGAGCCCAGCGGTCCCTATGGATGTTCCAGAGGGATCCGTATTTTGAGGTGAAGCTGCTGATGATCTCGTAATAACCATATTTACCCTCGACGAGTCCACTCGGCCCTTCATAGGATTGGCCCCAATTCAGGAAAACGATGGGGTGTTGAGCAGCGCTGTCCACGATTTCCGTCTGGCGTTCAAATAATAGGCCCGCTTTCCAAGAATGCTGCCCTCCCAGATCCATATAGTAGGTAAAATCCAAAGCTGCGTTGGCTCGTTTATGGACATTTTTAAGCGTTTGCATCCAATCGCCACCCCAGTTTGTCCAGTCGGTGTATCTGACCAGGTCAGCAGGAATCTCGGGGTAGATGTCATTCGCGTAGCTAAAATTCCAGGCCGTGCCGGGCATAAAGAGCTGCTGATTGACCCCGGAATCTGTCCGGAAGTAACCAGCCCGAAGGCTGACCAGGAGGTTGTTGCCGCGGGTATAGTCGGCATGGAGAGACCCGCTGATGTTGGGATAATCAAATCCCGGCTTGTCCCAAGTGAAGCTTTTATCGTCGACGCCCGTGATGTTGGGTATTGAACCTCGCCATTTGGAGAAATTGTTGACCACGCTGGCTGTCATACGGAGAGACTTGAAGGGCTGAACCGTCAGCTTGAATTGGTAGTTGTATTCCCGATTTTTATTAGTATACGTAACCTTTGGACGCGGTTCAGGATCGCTCAGAAAAGACCGGCCGGCGTTGGTCGAGGAATAAACGGGATCGAACGATCCGAAGAACCAAATCCTGTCCTTGATGATGTAACCGCCCAGGCTGAAGACTCCTTCAAAGCGCCTCCAACGATCCCGGTTCTTGCCCCCATTAAAGTAGAGGTCGTCATCATTCACGTATTCGGCGATATTGTCATTGGTCGGATTGAGGCGCAGGGTGTTGCGGGAATGGCCCTGCATCAGGCGGCTATTGTCGCCGTAATAGCCCACGATGTCGCCATGGAACTCGTTACCGCCGCTTCGAGTGATGACGTTGACGACGCCGCCCATGGAACCGCCGAACTCTGCAGGATAACCCGAGGCAGTCACCTTGATCTCTTCGACGAATTCATACACGGCGTCCTCGGCTCGTGTACCGATAGCGATATCGCTGATATCCGTGCCGTCAATATGCCAGACATTTTCAGCGCCGCTGGCGCCGTCCACCGAGAGGCCTCCGGTATTCGGTTCGTATTGAACGCCCGGAATGGTGCTGATTAGGCCGTCGAAGTTTCTGGATTTGGGAAGCGTGGCAAAGACCTCTCTGGTCATAACTTGGCCTTTGACCGTGCTCTTGATATCCACGATTGGAGACTGACCTGTTACCGTAACTCGTTCCTCCAGTCTGCCCATTTCCAGGGAGACATTGAGGTCCAAAGTCTGGCCTAGTTGCAGGACGACATTTTCCCGCACCAGAGTCTGAAAACCTTGAAGCGCAAAAACCAGCTTGAAGCCTCCCGGAGTCAAAGCTAAGAGTCGGTATACGCCGTTAGAATCGCTTGAAGCAGTGGCTTTCCCAATCTGTTTCGGGTTGGTGGCCTCGATGGTCACTCCGGGAAGAGGAGTGCCCTCTTTATCGGTCACCTTGCCGACGATCTTGGACGATGCCTCTTGCGCCAGCGCCTGGCTTGCCATCAGGATCAAGCAAGCTGCTGCTGCCAGCCAAATCCCGGCTTTTCTCATCTTTTCCCCTCCTATTGAGATTCTATGAAAACCTAGCCATTTGCCCTCACCATTCTTTGCCAGCAATTATAAATCCTTTTTTTTGCCATAGCAACAATCTAGGCTAATTCTTAAGCAGCCCAAATATCATAATCGTTCCGGGCTTCGACGGGTTGAGCGGTGGCAACCTCCACCTCAGCTCAAGCCCGTGAAAACCACGTTCGAGCCGGCCTCATCATGGCTTTCCAGGCAGACGCTCCTGACCAAGTAGGAGCACCTCCACAAAGGAAACGACATGAGCTTGCCTTACATGGTCACTTGGCTGCTCGGCGACGGCCGGCGGCTTCGGCTATTTCGTTTTGGGCGGAACATAGCTCATGGCCCGTTCGGCCATGGCCGTGATCGTCAGGGAAGGGTTCACGCCCAGGTTTGCGGGGATCGCCGAGGCGTCGGTCACGTACATGTTGTTGTAGCCGAAGACACGGTGGCAGGGGTCGATCACCCCATTGTCTTTGTCCTTTCCGATGATGCATCCGCCCAGGATATGAGCCGTCATGGGGATGTTTAACAATACCTCCGTGATCGCGTTTTGGGGGATGGCGTCCATGCGTTCGGCCATGCCGCGAACGGCACGATCGGCTTCCGGGATAT
>Ga0315276_10004865_pt1 | contig 12360 bp, 9 predicted proteins | sample YL17G05_0_MG_FD_204542 | JGI IMG/M metagenome (GOLD analysis project Ga0315276, IMG submission 204542) | Sediment microbial communities from Yellowstone Lake, YNP, Wyoming, USA - YL17G05_0 | ecosystem: Environmental > Aquatic > Freshwater > Lake > Sediment | place: USA: Wyoming | collected... | reverse complement strand
CCGATCCGGGAATTCCTTCAGGAATGCTACCGGGTCCACCTGCTGCCAGTGCAGGTGACTGGGGTCGAAGTTGAAGCCAAAGGTCTTGCGATTGCCCACTGCCTCCAGGGCCCGCTTGGCCGTGTAGATGTCAAAGGCGATCTCGGTCGGGTGGACCTCCAGGGCGAATCGGACCCCGCACTCGTCGAATACATCCAGGATGGGGTTCCACATCCGGGCAAAGTACTTGAAGCCGTCCTCGATCATCTTGTCGCTGACCGGCGGAAAGCTGTAGAGCATGTGCCAGATGGATGAACCGGTGAAGCCGTTGACGACAGTGACACCCATGTTCTTGGCCGCCTTGGCCGCATTCTTCATGGTCCGGACCGCCCACTGGCGTTTCTTGTCCGGATTGCCTGCACAGTCGGCAGGGGCAAATCCGTCGCTACGGCTGTCGTTGTTGGGGTCGCAGACCAGTTGCCCAGTCAGGTGGTTACTGATGGCGAACAGCTTCAGTTTATGTTTGGCGAGGATGGCCCGCTGCCTGTCGCAGTACTTGGGGTCCTTGGCCGCCTTGTCCACGTCCATGTGGTCGCCCCAGCAGGCCAGCTCCAGGCCGTCATATCCGAATCCCGCCATCATCTCCGCAAGCTTCTCCAGGGGAAGGTCCGCCCACTGGCCGGTAAACATCGTCACAGGTCTTGTCATGGCTATGTCCTCATTTCAAATATCAAAAAGCAGAGATCACTTTTTGATCTTGGTCCACTTGCTATTGCTCTTGGCGCTGGCCACCAGGGTCTCCAGGAACAGCATCCCCCGCAGCCCGTCGTCTACGTTCGGGAAGTCCCTGGCCAGGGGGTCCGGTCTCTTGCGGGTCATGGAGGCTATGACCGTATCGGCAAAGTTGTGATAGATGTTGGCCATGGCCTCGAAGAAGGCCTCCGGATGCCCTGAAGGCAGCCTTGTCGCACGTGCTGCAGCAGGGCTCTTCTCCCCTATGTAGGGGTTGCCACGGCTCCAGACCTCGACAGGGCAGTTTGACTTCTTCACGTAGAGGGAGTTCGGGTGTTCCTGGTGCCACTCCAGGCCGCCGTTTTCGCCGTAGACCCAGATGGCCAGGTTGTTCTCCTCGCCGATAGAGACCTGACTGGCGTGGAGTATGCCCTTGGCCCCATTGTTGAAACGGACCAGGCAGTTGCAGTCGTCGTCAAGCTTGCGCCCCTTAACAAAAGTGGTCAGGTCTGCATTAAGATAGATCATCTTGAGGCCGGTGATGTATTCTGCCAGGTTCTCTGCGTGGGTCCCTATGTCTCCGCCGCAGCCTGAGGCCCCGCTCTGCTTGGGATCGGTCCTCCAGGATGCCTGCATCTGCCCGGTCCGCTCGATCGCATAGGCCAGCCAGCCTTGGGGGTACTGGACCACGATCTTGCGGATCTTGCCCAGCTCGCCGTTGTGTGCGATGTCCCTGGCCAGCTTGACCATGGGGTAGCCCGTGTAGTTGTGCATCAGGCCAAAGACCCTGCGGGTCTTTCTGACCAGCCTCTGAAGCTCCCTGGCCTCCTTGACGTTGAGGGTCATGGGCTTCTCGCACATCACGTGGAAGCCCGCAGTGAGCAGGTCGCGGGCTATTGGGAAGTGCCAGTTGTTGGGCGTACAGACCGTCACGAAGTCGAACCGCTCGCCCACAGGGAGCCGGCACTCCTTCTCGATCAATTGCTGGTAGTTCCTGTAGACCCGTTTGCGGTCCAGGCAGAGCTCCTTGCCCATCCGGAGCGACTTGGCCGGATTGATATCAAAGGCGCCCCCCACGATCTCGATCTGTCCATCCATCCTAGCGGCCTTGCGGTGCACCTCACCGATAAATGCCCCCGGCCCGCCGCCCACCATCCCCATCTTGAGCCTTCTGCCTAGTGTCATACATACCCCTTTCCATGGCTTCTCTCGAAGTGAACATCTAATCTGTGTCTAGGGTGGAAGCGAGAAACCCCCATCCCCTTGATGAGACCCGGCATGACCGATCGGAACCTGTGCACAGAACCTCGTCTTTCCGGTGGTTTTGTCAGGCCTTTGCCTTGACGTGAACCACCACTCATAGTATCCCCGTGGAACCCCACGCGGTGATCTACATCATCAGATCGGCATCGGGCTAATTCTACTCGCCTCCTTGCCGGACTGCTAGTGGGGACCCATGAAAATCTTCAGATACAATGGCCTACAGGCAGGCAAGGCTGATCCAGCCTCCGGCAAAAACCCTTGGACTCTCTGACGCTGGCCACGGTATGCTAGTGGCCCTGTGTCTTGATGGATGTCCGACGCCAGGAATAACCATGATCGAATCACCCAGATCCAGGGACGGGGACCATGTCCGTTGAATTGTCCATTGTGATCCCGGCCTTTAATGAGGCGTCCAAGATCCGCGGCGACATGGAGCGTGCAGCGGGCTTCCTGCTCGCACAGGGCCTGTCGGGCGAGATCATTGTGGCAGACGACGGCAGTACCGACGACACTGCCGGTCGGGCCGAACAAACCCATGTCCCCGAATCGGTGACCGTGCGCGTGTTGACCCTGCCCCATAGGGGAAAGGGCCACGCGGTCCGGGCCGGGGTGTTGGCCTCCTGCGGTCAGGAGGTGTTGTGCGTGGATAGCGGTGGATGTACACCCCTGGCGAATGCCATCCAGGCCATCAAATGGATTCAGGCCGGATCGTGTCAGATCGCCATTGGGTCCCGCAAGCTGGCCGCCAGTTGCATAGTCCAAAGGCAGGCCATTCACAGGAGGGCCTGCTCGGCGATCTTCCGCAGGGCCGTAGTATGGTCCTTTCCTGCGTTGCGGGGCCTCTCGGATACCCAATGCGGATTCAAGGTATATGCCGGCGACGTGGCCCGGGCCTTATTCGCCGAGTCGGCTATCGACGGCTTCCTTTTCGATGTGGAGGTCCTGGCACGGGCGATCCAGAAGGGATACACCGTACGCGAGTTCCCCATCGAGTGGACCTGCGACCTGGACAGCCGACTCTCTACATCCAAGGCCCTCATGCCGGTCGTGTCAGACCTGATCCGGATTCGCAGGCTCCTGGGCCGTGTATGAGTTTTTATGATTATTAGGACCCGTAAAGGACCTGTGATTCCCCACTGGGCCAGAGGCCGAATGACTTGGCCTGACAGACCTCACCTTTGACGGATGTCCTCTGGACCAAGATGGCGCTGATGGCGGGATTCCGGGTACATAGGTCCGCCACCTGGGTCGGTCTCATGACCACAAAGGCCGTAGACAAGGCATCGGCCAATGCCCCAGATGGGGCACAGGACCAGGTAAAGGGACGGGCCTCTGGGTACTGTCCGGTATGGGGGTCCAGGATGTGTCTCTGCGAGACCTGACTGGAGCCGCTCATCGCATGGTGGCACAGTTCTAAGCGGGCAAGGGTCCCGGCGGTCTCAAATGGACAGCTCACCGTAACGGGCCAGCCCTTGATCCCAGGAGGGGCATCCAGTGCCAGGACCGTGCTGGCCCCGCTGTGGAGCAGGGCGGTCTTGATCCCCCACTGGTCGAGGGTCTGGGCCATCTCATCCAGGGCGAATCCCTTGCCAATCCCGCCCAGGTCCAGTTGCACCTGTTCAGATGGCCTGGTCACGGTCAGGGTTGATTCGTCCAGGAGCAAGAGGTCCATACCGATATGGGGCGAGTTGGCATTGGGCCTTCCCTCCCGGATGCGGGTCCATGTCCCTACCGTGGGGTCAAATGCGCCGCTACTCAATGCATAAGCGGCCTTGGCCTGCATGAGACACTCGAAGGTCTCCGGGGTCACCAGCACCGGTTTGCCTGGCTTGGAGGTGTTGATTTGCGAGATGTCGCTGTTCTCGATGAAACGGCTGAGTTGTTGCTCCAGCCGATCGAGCAGGGCAAAGGCCTCGTTGGCCGCCTGTCTGGCATAGTCCTGCCTGGGATGGCACACAAAGACCTCGAACATCGTGGCCATGGCCTGATGCGAGAACCGCAGTAGCCCCTTTATGGGTCCTGGGTCCAGATCCGCATCCAACACCGGTTCACCTCCCTTGACCATGAACGGCATCCCAGATGTCCTTGCGGACGTACCCCCGCAACTCCACACCCGGGCGCAGTTTGGTCCCTGGGTTGAGAAGCGGCACATAGAGATACCTGGAACCGGGCGGCGGCACCTCATAGAACAGCCTGACCAGATCAGGCTCCACCTGGGGTGTTGCCAGGATCACGTCCCCTGCAGGGGCCTTGAGGTCCACCTGGCTCCAGTAGCCCACGGACTGGAAGTCCCTCAGATACCAGGGCAATGGCCAGTAGTCGTCCGCAGGACAGACCACCTGGACGTACATGGCCTTACCCTGCGGGTGGATGGCCGCTACCTCCCGAACCTTCTCCACAACGGAGAAGATGTCCCTACTTGTGTGGGCGTACACGTAGGGATTGGTCGGATCGCTGTCATAATGGAAGTTAATCGCATACGCCTGGCCCAAGGGACTGACTATGCCGAACACAAGGATCGCGGCCAATCCCATGGCCCTGGCCCAGCGGAACTGGAGGACCTTGGCCAGCTCGGCAGTTGCGATCGCGGAGACCAGGACCATGCCGTGCAGGAATCCCAACATGCACCAAGGCGTCTTGTAGGGGATGGCCGAGTACACCACGGTCATGGCCAGGGTATACAAGGCCAGGAACCTGGCCATAGACGGATCGCAGGTCCGCGTAGGCCTCCGCACCGCCAGAATCAGGCCTACTGCCGCCATCACCACAAGGAAGTCCTCATTCCATTGCGGCCTCTCCCAGAACCTGACCCAGGTCAGGGTGTCCAGATAGTAGTACCAGGGGTGGATGTGCCTGCTGCCACCTGCCCGCTCTGCGTACAGGGTGAAGGTGCCAAGGGAGTCGAGTACCCCTTTGGGATTAGTAAGGAAGGAGGAATAGAACAGGGCAGAGATGACCAGGGCAGTGCCCAGGGCCAAGGCCACATGCGAGGATCGCAGGGCCGGGGCCCTTTTCAGGCCGGACTCGCGCCTGGACCACAGCCACGTCAGGACCCCTGCAAGACCAAGGCAGGCCCACGCGATTACCGCCGTCTCCTTGGTGGCGTGCATCAGGCCGGCACAGGTCCCCGCCAATATGGCCCAAAGGACCTTGCGAGTCTGGAGGTATTGCCATGCGCACGCGATCAGGCCAAAGGTGAAGAAGGCCAACAAGGTCTCCTGGATGTAATAGCGGCTGTAAAAGACCAGCCCCGGAGAGACCGCCGAGAAACCCATCGCCCAGAGCGCCGCCCTCCAGCCAAGCCCGTTCCGGCAGACCAGTGGTAATAGAACCAGGCCCAGGCCAAACAGGGCCGGCACCAGGCGGAGTGTGATCTCATCGAGATCGGCGTATTGGTGCTGGCCTCTCAGGACCGCGACGGGCCAGGTGATGTAGTTCAGCGTCGGGCCGTGGAACTCGTTGGGATCGTACCTGTAGGTCCCTTGGTCGAGGAGCTGGCCGAGCTTGACGGCGTGGACCGCCTCATCCGTGTGCATGGGACGCTGGGCCAGGCTGGGCAGGCGCAGCAGGCCGGCCACCATCACGACGGCCACGATCCCGATCCAGCGTTGGCCGATCCTGCTCATGGCATGGGTTTGCCGTACACCTCCACCTCCAGGTAGTGGCTCTGGTCGTTGGAGTTGTTGCCCTTGCTGTACAACCGTACGTACCGGGCCTTGACGCCCTTGGCATCGATCAGCTTGCCTTCGGAGGTCTCCACGTACTGCCGATCCGTGCCCACGCCCAGACCCGATGTGTTGTCCTTGTCGTTGTTGAACAGTGTCCGGACGTTGGTGATGAAGTCCGGGTCGTCGGCCGCCTGGACCACCATATCGAAGTACACGCGGGACTGCTTGTGATAGTGCCAGACCAGGACCGCATAGATCTCACACGGCTGACCCAGGTCGATGGTGACGTGCTGGAGGAAGGGGTCCAGTTCCACCAGGCCGGCGTCGCTCGCCTCCTTGCTGCCGTCGGTAATCCAGGCCAACTGCCCAATGATCGGCTCGGCCACGGAGCTTGTCACGGGCTTGCCCAGGGCAAGGTTGGTCGCCCCCTTCGGGGCCAGAAACGGCGGCCTGGCCTTGCCCAGCGGCGGCTCGATATCCATCACCCCCTCAAAATTCGTGGGCGTTCCTACGAACATGGGTTTTGGCAGGGTGATCGGCAGCGGCACTAGCTCACCGGCACCAGTTGGAGCCTCGGTCTTTGCCTGCGACGTATCGGCCTTCGGCTTGGCAGGGGGCGTGGCAGAGCCGGACGGCTCCTTTTTACTGCACGAGCTCGCGCAGACCAGCGATATACACAGGATCACGCCTACGCCTACCTTGCCCAGAAAATACTTGGTCCTCTGCATTGAGGCATACCTCCAATTTTGGTCATTCGTCACGGCAACACATACAAGCCGTTCATAGAGAGATTCTAGTGCACCCAGCCCTAAAAGCAAGCCCAATTAGGGCAATGCCTGCGGCCCCAGTCCGGATTGTCTGATAATCCCTATCACCGAGGCCGGTCATGGGACGCTCAGGATCAATGCGGACATCGGTCTTGATCCCCCTGAGCAATCCCCTCAGCCGGCCTACCGGCCAGGAAGGCGGGCACCTGACGGATGGAGCCCAGTAGCGGCGAGCCGCAGGCCTGGAGCCGCGACGGGTCCTGATGGCCTGCGCCGATGAGGAGGCAGTCGATGCCCAGGGCCTGGGCCACTTGGTGGTCATGGAGGGTGTCGCCGACCAGAAGGACCTGCGAAGGCTTCAGGCCCAGGTCTTGGATGAGGCGTTGACCTTCTGCCGCCTTGCCTGCGGCAAAGTGGTCCTTGCGCCCGGCCAGTCTGACAAAGAACGCACTGAGGCCAAAGTGACTAACAACCTCAGTCAGCAGGTCGTGCTGATAGGCGGAGAGGATCGACTGGCTCAGGCCCTCCCTTTGGCAGCGATCCAGGACATCAGGCACACCGTCGTGCAAGTGACAATCGAACTGCCTGCGATGGTAGAGCGAGATGTAGTCGTCCGCCACGGCCTCGTAGGACTCCACCGAGAAGTCAAACCCCAGTTGGCGGTAGTAGTCCTCGACCGGGAAGCCAAACGCAGCCCTGTACTTCGCCAGGGTGGTTGCGGGCTTGCCGTATTTGGCCAGGACCTGATTGAGGACCTGCACGCAGATCGGGGCGTCGTCCAACAAGGTCCCGTTCCAGTCCCAGATGATGTGTTGGTAAGGCTTAAGGACCCGCGAGGAAATAACTTGGGGATTCATTGGCGGCTGCCTTGGGTACGGACGATCTCCACAGCCACGGTCTTGGCGAACCGCAGGGCAGCCGGCTTTTCGACGCAGACCCTCACCTGCCGAACACGCTCGTCCTTGAGGCAGAGGTCCGCAATCCGCTGCGCCAGGGCCTCGATCAGATTGAACCGCGATTGCTCGCCCATGGCCAGGATTCCCTTCTTGATGGCCTTGTAGTCAACGGTGTCTTCGATCAGATCGCTGTGACAGGCCGCCTTTAGATCGGCCCAGAGCGTGACATTGACCACCACGTCCTGTTTGTCCAGGCGTTCTTCCTCGTTGGTTCCGATGATGCAGCGAAACTTCAGGTCCCGGATGTGGATCTGGTCCGAGGGCGCAACCGGGCTAGCCATAGAGGTGGCCTTTCATGTGGAAACCGCCGTCAATGTAGAGGATCTGGCCTGTGATAAAGCGACTGCGGAGCAGGAAGATGACCGCCTCGGTGACGTCCTCAGGGCCGCCGTAACGGTTCATGGGATTGGTGTGCGAGAGTTTCTGTAGGTAGGTCTCGTCCTGGCCTTCGGGAGGAAGGATCAGACCGGGAGCAATCGCGTTCACCGTCACTGCGGGCGCAAGTTCCAGGGCGAGCATGCCTGTGAGCGTCAGCAGCGATCGTTTGCTGAGGTGGTAGGCCGTGTGGGTCTTGTCGTAACCGGTCACGTGGGTATCCAGGAGGTTGACGATCTGACCTGGACGGTTCTGTTTGGCCAGGTCCCGACTCAGCACCAACGGCGCCAGGGCGTGGATCCGCATGGCAGTCCGGAGGGACTGGTCCGAGACCTCCCAGAGCGTTTCCTTGGGCCAGATCGAGGCGTTATTGATCAGGATGTCGATGGGCCCTGCTTCGCCTACGGCCCGTTCGAACAGCGTCTCGACCTGTTTGGGATCGCCAAGGTCCGCTTTGACCAGCCAGCCCTTGACGCCAAGGCCCTGGATGTCCCTCAGCAGCGATTCCGCCTCTCTGACAGAGCGGTGGTAGTGGATCACCAAATGGACGCCGTGCCGGGCCAGGGCCAGGCTGATGGCCCGCCCGATCCGCCTGGCCGCACCTGTGACCAGAGCGGTCTTGCCTTCCAGTCTGTTTTCAGCGTCTTTCATGGTCAAGGCCCTGCTGTGTGCCGCAGGGCCTGGGTCTTCGAATTGGGTATTGGCGGAGGCTGCCTATTTCTTCTTTAGGTTCAAAGGTACGATGAACTTATTGTTGCCGTCTGTGATACGTAGTAGCACAACGCCCTTTTCCTTGGCCTCCTGGACGGCCTTGTAAAAATCCTTGGTGTTCTTGACGGGCTCCTGATCGACATCGAGGATCAACAGGCCAGGCTGAATACCCTTGTGTGCGGCCTCCGAACCGGGTTCCACTTCCGTGACGATCACGCCGCTGATGCCTTCATATCCATATCGTTGAGCCAAGTCCTTGGTCAGGCCGGTCACCTGAAAGCCGAGGAGTTCGCCTTCTTCGGGCCGGCCACGATTGGCACTGTTGGCCAGCTTGTCGGCGTCGCGCCTCTCGAGCGAGGCGGTCAGGGTCCTCCTTTCGCCCTTTCGGATCACCGTGATCTTGGCCTCTGTGCCGGGCTTGGCCTTGGCAACCTTGTTTCGGAAGTCCTGGGCACTGTCCACGGAGTCGCCATTGACCTCTACCACTACGTCATAGGGCTTCATACCCGCCTTCTCTGCGGGCGAACCTTCGGTGACCTCCGTGATGATCGTGCCCTTGGCCTCCTTGAGGCCCAGGGACTTGGCCATGTCGTTGGTGACATCCTCAGGCAGGACCCCCAGGTAGCCTCGTTCGACCTGGCCCTTGCTGATGAGCTGTTCATAGACGTTCTTGGCCAGGTTGATGGGGATCGCGAATCCGATGCCGATATTGGCCCCACTAGGACCGAGGATGGCGGCGTTGATGCCTACCACCTTGCCGTCGAGATTAAGCAGGGGACCTCCGGAGTTGCCGGGATTGATGGCCGCATCGGTCTGGATGAAGTCCTGAAAGGCCAGGGATCCCAGACCCTCCAGGCGATTGCGGCCCTTTGCGGAGACGATGCCCGCAGTGACGGTGTGACTGAGCCCAAAGGGATTGCCGATGGCGATGACCCACTCGCCGACCTCCAGGGCATCGGAGTCTGCCAGTTCCAGGTAGGGCAGGTCCTCGCCTTCGATCTTGATGACCGCCACATCGGACTCCGGATCGCTTCCTATGACCTTGGCATCCAGCTCCTTGTCCTTGCCCAGGGTCACCGTGACCTTCTCGGCCTTGCCGACCAGGTGGTTGTTGGTGAGGATGTACCCATCCTTGGAGAAGAGCACACCGGAGCCCCTGGCCTCTTGCCTGGGTTGCTGCCGGGGGGAACGGCGCTGGTATTGTCTAGGACCGAAAAAGAATTCGAAGGGATTTCCTCCATCCCCGAACGGATCTCCGAAGGGAGATTCCTGCATCTGTGGGTAGTCTTCCGCTGTCATGACCTTCTCCGTCTGGATCCCTACCACAGCAGGGGATGCCTTTTCCGCGATAGAGGCAAAGGCCTTCCCCATCTGACGTAAGACGTTGATGCTGTCGGTACTTGCGGTAGCAGTCTGTGCGCCTGCCGTAAGACCTGCCGCCAGCAACAGGGCCGTCAGCCCAAAGAGTGATTGACTAAGTAGTCTGTAACGCCTGTCCATAGATGACCTCCATTTTTATCGGTACCGGTCGTTCATGTTCTCCACACGAGACACGCTGATTTCGGGAATTGGTACGATTTTAGGGGTTGGAGGTTCGGCCTGTCAAAGCCTTTTTACTGGGCAGGAAGGCGGTTGTCGGCGGTATATGACGTGCGGAAGGCAAATGCCCTCTTGATTTTATGCGTCATTTTTGGTTTCCTATATACGTGACTGTCCGTCTGTTTTGGCCCTGTCGGCCTGGGACGGGGGGTGCACTGGTGTGGGTATTGGACCCCAAGCCGTAATGTTTTGTGTCTAGCGGGAATCGCTGGACTCCAGAGGAGGTTCATCAATGAGGAAACTCGTTATCTTCACGTTGGTTACGTCGTTGTGTGGGGCGGTCGTAGCTGCGCCCCTCCCCAAGAACTCCTTCTTTGATGACAGCCGGGTGCACGAGATCCGCATCACGTTCGAGAATCTTTCATGGTACGACCAGTTGTACATCAGCCACGACAGCGACCCCAACGATCCGTATTTCCGGGCGACCGTGAAGCTGGATGACGTTACTCGTACGCCGGTGGGGATCAGGTTCAAGGGCGATGCCTCCTTCTACACCAATACCGTCAAGAAACCCTTCAAGATCGACTTCAACGTGTTCGACAATGGCCTGGACTTCCTTGGTCTCAAGAAGCTAAACCTCAACAACTCCTTCAACGACCCGAGCATGCTTCGGGAGAAGATGTTCCTGGACTTTGCCGCCAAGTACGTGCCGACCACTAGGGCCGTGCATGCCCGCGTTTATATCAACGGAGTGTACTGGGGCCTGTATCTGGCAGTGGAGCAGATCGACAAGGATTTTGCACAGAGCCGCTTCGGCACGGATGAGGATGGTAACCTATACGAGGCCGTGGGTAGCGACGCAGGCGGTGGCCAGGAGGGCCAGCATGGATCCGACCTGACCTGGCTGGGACCTGGGCCTGCCGCCTACCATCCCCTTTATGCCTTGGTAACCAACGAGACGGCCAATGATTATTCGGGCCTTGTCCATATGATCGACATACTCAACAACTCGCCGATTGCGGAACTGCCTGCCGCGATCGAGCCGCTCCTAGACGTCGAAAACGCCTTATACGGTGTGGCCCTCAATAACCTATTTGTGAACCTGGACTCCTACAACGGCACGGCAGCCAACTACTACCTGTATGATCGGGACGACACCGGCCAGTTCGTACATATACACTGGGCTACGGACCATGCCTTTGCCAGGTCTAAGGTGTACCTGGCACCAACCCAAGACCCCTTGCTGCTGGACCCGTTGTGGCTGCCGGTGGTCAAGGAAGATCAGCCGCCTCAGAGGCGGCCTCTGATGGAAAGACTCTGGGCCGTGGACGGCTATAAGCAAAACTATCTGCGGATGCTGGCCCGTATGCTTCGCGAGGGATTCGACCCCAACGCGATGGGACAGCGGATCAACCGTTTGGCGGACCTGATCCGGTCTGACGTGTACGCGGATACCAACAAGGTGTATTCCGACGTCGACTTCGAGAAGAACCTAACCGACGACGTCTCCGACGGCGGACGGACCATCCATGGATTGCTGGGCTTCGTGGACCGGCGCGCCCCATACCTGGATCTGGCCCTGGATGGCTTTGCCCTAAAGTCCGACCTGCGGATCAATGAGGTCATGACGGTCAACACTACGGGCCCAACGGATCAAGCGGGGGAGCGAGATAGTTGGCTGGAGATCACTAACCTGGGACCGGGCAAGGTGAACCTGGCCGGGGTCTACTTGACTGACGATGCCAACAAACCGACCAAGTGGGCCTTGCCGGCGATCGACGTCAACGACGGCAGGTTCCTTGTCATCTGGCTGGACGGCGAGCCCGGTGAGGGCGCGTCGCACGCCAGTTTCACCGTCAAGAACGGGACAGGACGCCTCTATCTGTATGGCGCAGGCGCCGTCCTGATCGACAGCGTCACCTTCGCGGCCCTGGGGGCCAACCAGGCTTGGGGCCGCTTTCCGGACGGCACGGGCCCGTGGAAAATCATGGATAGTCCCACGCCCGGCACGGCAAACAAGTGGACCTACCAGCCGCCTCACCTCTACATCAACGAGTTGATGGCGGACAACAAGAAGACCCTTGCAGATGAGCGAGGGGCCTACGACGACTGGATCGAGATCTACAACGGCGAAGACGCGGAGGTGGACCTGGCTGGTATGTATCTGACCGACGACGCCAATAATCCGGGAAAGTGGTGGGAGATCCCACGGGGCGTCCATATCCCTGCGCACGGCTATGTCCTGTTTTGGGCGGATAACGATCCCAACGATGGCAATACACATGCAACCTTCAAGCTCGGAAAAGACGGCGAGACCGTGGCCTTATTCGAAAGCGACCAACACGGCAACGTCCTGATTGATAAGGTGAC
>Ga0315276_10004864_pt1 | contig 12360 bp, 10 predicted proteins | sample YL17G05_0_MG_FD_204542 | JGI IMG/M metagenome (GOLD analysis project Ga0315276, IMG submission 204542) | Sediment microbial communities from Yellowstone Lake, YNP, Wyoming, USA - YL17G05_0 | ecosystem: Environmental > Aquatic > Freshwater > Lake > Sediment | place: USA: Wyoming | collected... | reverse complement strand
GTTGCAGTGACTCTTCCAGCGCACGGTCTAATAAGTCGTACACGGACATGGCGCTGATATTGTAGATTGACTGCACTATAAAAAGCCCGATCAATACCGAGCCTACCGGGTCAATGTATGAGGCCCATGGCTGATCACTGAATACCGCGCTCATTGCCAGCGAAGCTATTACCAGGATTGAAGCTATAGTTTTAAAGCGGTACATCCGCCACAGCGATTCCAGCACCGGGGAATATTCTTCCCTGGCAAGGCGATGGTCATGCCTCCACAGCCAGGCGCTGGTCAGCAAGGCAACAGCCGAAAACACTATCGCGAGGTCGAGGCCGCCCGGGTGCAGTTCAACAGGGTGCTGAAATCTCTCAACCGTGTGACCGATGACTATAATCAGTGATATGACCAGCACCACCGCCACGATCAAGCCTGAGAAGCTCTCCAGCTTACCGTAACCATAGTTATAACCCTCGGTCCGGCCACGGATCACCTTCCTTATGCTCAGGTAGGATAAGAAAACAGCGGTCACCAGCCCGATATTCTTGAGTATCTCAGATTCCAGGGTCAGGGAATTGGCGATTACAGCAGCTATTACACCGGTAACCAGCCCGAATATTCCCAGTATGAGACCCAGAAATATGGAATGTTCTTTAGCTTTAGCATGGTTGACGGGCTCTGATGGTGTATTTTTCGGCATGCTGTTTTTCTGCATGACTATTTTCAATCAGTCATGAAGGCACGCATATTTTGGCATGATTCTGTTATTTATTCAAAAGCAATTGTTGGGCTATTCATTAGAAATGTGATAAACAGCGGGATTCACATTAGTTTCCCCAGGTCCTTCTGTTCAAAGACATCGATCTTCTGTTGCGTGGCAAATTGCCTGGCCTGGTCACTTACTTGCGGCAATCCCAAAAATACTTTGTTGCAGATGCCTGCATCAAAAGCGGCGGCATCGAATTTTGAAATCTCATCCAGCCCCACGGATTGGCCGGTAAGACTGCTGGCTATCCTAATTGCGATTGTAGGTACTACGATTTTATCGTCTTTACGTGCAATTATATCGAATACATGCTCAACACCGGATTTCCCCAGTATAAGCGCCCTTTCGTAAACATCATAACCACGATTACGAAGAAATTTCACGACTGTTGTCCTGGCAAGCCCAGAGGCGGATCCCTCCTGGTTTTCAACCGCCTCCACCCCGCTTTGCATACCTATCCTGGAAGGCTCAGGATGAGTTAGGTCTGCAACTACTACTGCCAGGCTTTTAGCTTCATATACCCTGATCATCTGCCTCACGGCAAAATTCACAGCTTCCGGCCCCAGTTTGGGTATTGCGATAATAACCTTGTAATTGATACCGATATCATAGGCACGTGTATCAAACCTGAATAGAGATTCCAAACCAACTTCCGGTTCACCTGAGACAGCAACCAGGATCCCGATACCAAGATAAACCTTGGTAATTATGTCATCCCTGATAGCAAAGACGTCCACCGTATGCACCGCTCCGGACCTGGCGGTTAGCTGGGCTAATTCATGCACCTGGTAGCCCTGGTTCTTCAGGAAATTCACCAGTTGTGTTTTCGGTTTCATCTGGGACTCCAGCCAGCCTTTTTTATCCGCGCTGAACTGGTAGGAAAAGGTCTCCACCTCTCTCAGTTCTTCCGCTTTCCATACCTTGCGTGTTTTCATATTGCGCCACTTCACGACCGGTGTCGTGAATACCTCGTTACAGTCCTGGCATTTATAATGAATACCCAAATTACGATAATCTGTGCCAATCAAGTGTAAATCCTTGTGGCATTTGGGGCATACATAGCGGCTTTCCTGCTTGAAGTCCCTATCCATTCCCACATAATCGCAGGAAAGATGTTCCATCAGTTGCCCTTTGATTACATTGGCCGAATCGCACCGCGGGCAACGTGCCATAGGCACCAGCTGAAAAAATCCATCAGGATCAATGTAAAACTTTTCAAAAGACTGCTTGATTAGGATGCCGCTGTTGGCAAGCATTTCAAGTAGATTAATAGTATCCTGCTCAGACGCATCTATCAGTCCACTGACGGAGGGATATGCATAACCCATCTTGTATTTTAAATCTACTACCGGGGTGATATCAGATAATTTGCCACTGACCAGCGCATCTACAACTTTGATCACGCGCCGATCGCTTAATATTGCCGCTCCATCATCCTCTTCTTCTGGTGATGACGGCATCCGGGCGGGAACGGCAGTCCGCTGTTGCAAAGGCGGAGGAACCACCTGCTTTGCTAACTTATTCTGAAGATCTTGTTCCAGGGGCGGCACAACGGTTGGCACAGCCTCCTGCTTTTGTATTATGACCTCCAGCTGAGATTGAACCTGCTGTGTGGTATCCATCGAAATATGCGGCTCTTCCGGCCGGACGGAAACCTCCGGCGCCTGGTCGTATATCTGTTGGGCCGGTGTCACAGGCGTTTGCGAATTTACCTCTTGTGCAAGAGGCATTTGAAATACGTCAGGCACATCGGGCGTAACCTGATCTGTGGATCTCCGGTCATATGATTGCTGAATGGGTTCGGCCTGAGGCTGGATTGGGACTGCAGGTTGAACAGGAGCCTCTGATGGACGGCTATCAGCAGCTTGTTTTACAACCGAAGCTTGTTCAACGGGTTTTACGAATTCAACCGGCGCCGATACTATCATTGGTTCCGGCCCGGGTTGTAGAAAAGGTTTTACCGCTGGCTGCACCTGGGCAACTTGCTCTTGCGGCCGCACTGCTGGTCGATCTACAGGCTCGCCCTGTTCTTTATCCGATTCTGGCCTTCTTAGCATCGCCTTAATACGTGCGAGAAGTTCACGCGGGCTAACCGGTTTGCGTAAGTACAGGTCAAAGCCTAATTCCTCAAACCTGGCCCATGCATCCGACTCAGGGAGCGTGCCCAGTAGCACGATTAATGCTTCATGTTGCTGTCTCACCTTAAGACATGCCTCATAGCCGCTTACATCGGATAGTTCCTCGTCAATTATAATTACTTTATATTTGTTATTATCCAGATGAGCAAGTCCTTCAAAACAGCCCGACATGCCAACCGCATCAAGTCCGCTCTGTTGCATAATTTCGAGGTTTTTTTCTCTTAGTACCGGGTCACTTGAAAGAAAGAATACTTCACTCATATTCCGCCCCTCCTAATCACAAATTGTATTATTGCATAATACAATTTGCATTTAACACAATTATTCCTGCACATAATTATAGCCGTCATCTTCCTCCAATAATATTCCAGGGTTGACGGGATCATCCTCCAATTTTTCCCGCAGACGGCGTATGTATTCCTTCAAGTGAGCAATACTATCAACATATTCCTCACCCCATACGTGTGCAAGTATATTAGTGGCTGACATGAACTGACCTGGCGCTGAGGCTAAATACTTTAAAAGATTCAGCTCCGTGTTCGTCAATTGAACTACATTGCCATCTTTATAAACCGCGTCTTTTGTGAAATCGATAACTATGCGATTGGCTGCTGATTTTTTCCCGACCGCGCGTAAATCAGGTTGCCCAGTATATTGATGTTTTTTCGCTGCTGAAGATGTTTTTTGCCGATGATGCAATACAACCTTGATACGTGCCAGCAGTTCCTTATGGCTGAAGGGTTTAACTATATAATCATCCGCACCCATCTCCAAGCCCCTGACCTTGTCTGTCTCCTCGCCACGGACAGTCACTATAATAACAGGTATATCACTGTAGCCACGTATCTCTTTGAGAACCCGCATGCCGTCCATATCCGGCAGACCCAAGTCAAGCAGCACCAGGTCAGGCATCTCTGCTTTCATAAGGGCGAGGCCTTCAGACCCTTTCAAAGCCTGGATTATCTTAGCTTCCGGCCAGTGTATCTCAAATATCAGGCAGGTAATTTCACATATATCTGCGTTATCTTCGATAAGGAGTATCTTCACAGGTTCCGGCATAAAATTATGTTTCCCAATTATTTTTCGCTCAAAGGCAAGGAAAAGGAAAAAGTGCTGCCCTCGCCGACATCGCTCTCTACCCAAATGGCGCCGCCGTGCAATTCCACGATCTGCTTGCTGATCGCCAATCCAAGTCCGAGGCCTGGCATACCCGACCGGTCAGCAGACGGATGATAGTATGGAACAAAAAGTTTCTTTCTTTCCTCGGTTGGGATACCCGGCCCGTTATCCTGCACGTTGACGACAAGTCCCTTCTCATCCTTATGGACTTTTAAGAAAATCTGTCCGCCTTCAGGTGTAAACTTGATTGCATTGGACAACAGATTCAGCAGCACCTGCTCTATCCTTTGATCATCCGCATGTATCTTAATGTATGGGGTAACATCCAGATTCAAGGTCTGGTTCTTTTGTTTCACCAGGGATAAAACCTGGTCAGCCACCTGCGCGGCCAGGTGGGAAAAGTCGAATTCTTTTTTACTTATCCCGAAGGTTTCTTCCTTATTCTTAGACAGGTTAATAAGCTCATTCAAACGGTTTTGCAGGCTGGCAGCACCGCGCGATATATTTTGCGCCATTCTTAACAATCTCGATTCCTGTTTTTTTTCCAGCTCTTCAATCAGCAGGCCAGTAGATGCGATGATGGCCGTCAGAGGCGTTTTCAGTTCATGACTTAGCGCGCTTAAAAACAGATGGGTATGCTTAATCTCATCCTGCTGCTTTCCAACCTCAACTTGTGCATGGTCCAGACAGGCACGGCAGCACACATCAGAAACACATGAACATACGGCAGACATCAACTTAATTTCATTTAATGTAAAAAGGTTGGGTTTTGTCGAAAGTCCACAGATCAATCCGACTAATTGACCACTGGAAATCACAGGAGAAGCGATGAGTGAGAGAAAACCGGCTTTAGCCGCGGCATCCCAATTATAATTTGGATCGTTATTTAAATCATTGCAGTATATCGTTTTCCTGTCTAATGCAACTCTGCCGATAGTGTTTATACCGACCTGCACAGATTCCAACTCCTTGAGTAAGGATTCAGGTAACCCGTGCTGCACAATCAGTACCAGGGAATTTGTAGACGCGTTAAATTTCTGTATCCAGCAGGCATCAAGGCCGATGGCATTGCCTATTTCCCACAGGACGCTATCCAGGATGTCCTTGTCCGCAAGAGCACCGGATACAACATCAGAAATATCCGACAGTAAATACAGATATTTGTTCTTTTGATACCCTTCCTGCTGCATACTCATTCAGCTTCAATTATACCCAATGTTGCAAATATGTCAATTGCGATAATTCACTATTTGCCAACTATCTTGCCCGCCAATACAAGTATTCAAATTCGCTTATCACCGGTTACGGATCCTTTAGACACAACCTTGCTCCACAACTACACCATGCATGTTTGATTGAACGACAAATAAAATGAGAGCAGGCGACTATCTGAGGGCCGCGGCGTCTCCTATCTGCTCGATATAGAGTCAGCACGCCTGGTCAGGCAGCCTTTTTCTGGAACTTACTTATCCGGCTGTCGGTAATCGCCTCGACCAGCCAGGGAACCAGCCTTTTCATATTATAGGTAAACCTTGTCCCGGAGCCCGGCAGGATCATGAAACCACCCTTCCCCATAGCATCCAATACGACTTTTGCCACCTCCCCTGCTGTTATTACCTTTGCCGCTGCTGAGATGGCCTTCGTTTCCTCCGGCTTTATTTTACCCGCTTTCTCAAGCATGGGAGTATCCACATCGGGCGGACACAAAACCGATACAGTGACATCAAACCGCTTCAACTCGCTCCTCAAAGCTTCAGAAAACCCGATGACGGCAAATTTAGAGGCGCTATAAGCTGTCATACCAAAGACACCAATATAGCCGGCCACTGAAGAAACGTTGATTATATAGCCGTGGCTTTGTTTCAAGTACGGTAACAGATTTGAGATGGTATTCCAGGTCCCATAAAGGTTCACCCTCATTATCTCGTCGTATTTATCAAACGGGACGTCCTCGAATTTCTGTGGAAAGGAAATGCCCGCGCTGTTGATTAAAATATCAGGTGGCCCGAATTCCTTCACTGCCCTTGATAGAGAATTCACAATCTGATCTTTGTCAGATACGTCCACTTGAACGGCAGAAAAGCGCTGCTTCTCTGATACGCGTTTACTTTCGATTTGCTTAATAGCAGTTTCAAGTTGGCCCGGACGCCTGGCCAATATCAGTACGTTTGCTCCCCTTGCAGCCAGCATCTCAGCACAGGCCAAACCTATACCGCTGGAACCTCCTGTTATATAAGCCGTTTTACCCGTGTAATCTCTGATTTTCATCCTATTCGCCTCCCATTTAAGTCAATCGGCAATCCAACTCAAGGCTGGATTGCCGACATAATCACCTTATCTTTGAACTGAATCCTTAGCCAAGGTCTACCAGGTTCTTCATCCCGGCACGCAGGCGGGAGAGCTGTATGAAATGCGTCGGATTGATGAAAAGTTCAGTCAGGTTGGCGATTTCGTCAATGGTGGCGCCCTTCTTCAGCAGATAAAGCAGGTACTGGAAGGAGTCTTTGCCACCGTAACCCACATGCTGTGCGCCGAGAAACTTTCTTGTTTTAGCGTCGTAGATGATTTTCTGGTATCCGGAGAGGTCAGGCCACTGATGGGCGAATTCCATAGTCCCTTCGCACAGCGGCAACGGCAGCCAATTCTTATATCCCTGAATAGGCATCCTGACCACGAAAACCTGCCCGACCTTCTCCTTAGCTTCCTTCTCGGTCATGCCTACCCAGGTAGTCTCGTAGAAAGTATGCACCGTATCGGCGAAAAGATCCGTTTCAAATTCAGCCGGGTCTCCCAGGATGTTCTTGGCAGCCAGCATGCCGCCCTGCCTCGCCTTCCACATCTCCATGACACCACCGGTTATATCGCCGCTGGCATAGATGCCGGGCACGTTGGTCGCCATATGCTTGTCGATGATTATCTCTTTTTTGGGACCGGTCTTAACTCCCAGCGGCGTTACAAGCTCCGATCGCGGCGTGCAGCCGGTTCCCAGGTAAACCAGGTCGGCCTTGATGACCTTCTCCGTTCCATCCTTGCCTTTAACGGTAACCGATTTCACGGAACCATTGCCGTTGATTGAAGTCAATGTGGTCTCATCCATCACAGGCAGACCCCTGATTTGCATCATGCGCAGCGTGTAATCACGCACGTCGTCATCGATGGGGAACTGGCTGAGCGCCGGTGCCATCTCAACTACCGTCGTATTGCAGCCGACAGCGTTGAAAAAGCAGGCCCAGGGCAGGCCGCTCTTGGATGCGCCCACCACCACCACGTCTTTAGGCTCATAATCCAGCTCGAGGAAATTGGCGTAGGTATAAACACCTTTGAGGTCCTTTCCCGGTACATTGGGCACTGATGGCCCGGCGCCGGCGGCCACAATGATATTTTTCGTCTTGAACTCGCCTTTGCCTTCCACTTTGACCGTATGGGTATCCACTATCGATGCACGCTGGTTAAGCAGGAACTGCAGCTTGAGCTGTTCCTTGCTCTGGTGGAACATAAAATCGAATACATACTCGCGTCCAACCAAATAGTCACGCAGTATGGGGAGGATCTCCACCTTGCCATTCTTGCGGGGGAATTTGGGCCAGTATTCCTTCTTATCCCAGATACGCGCCTTGTCCAGTTCAACCGCTATCTCGTAGAGGTAGTGGTGCAGCACGCAGGCGTTCTTGCAGCACTTGCCGCCCAGGTGGTTGTCCATCTCTATGGTAAGCTGGTTGCCGCCCATAGCACGGAAATACGAAGAGCCAAACCTGCCCGAAGCGCCGCCGCCGATAAAAATGGCATCCCATTCCCTGGTGGTTGCATCGTAATTATCGTAAGGCCTCCGATCATCATAAAAAGTAGTCATTTTCTCACTCCTGTAGCTAAATCAATTACCCGGTCAGTCCTTCAATACATGGGTGACGGTTCGGATGCAGTCCAGCTTATTGCAGGTCGTCTCCATTTTTTCACCGTCGCGGAAGGCCAGGCCAAAATTATCCTTGTTCAGCTTGACCTTGCAGACAAAGCATTTTAGCTTCCCCGCCACAAAGTTATCCCAGACCCCCAAGTATTGCAGGTGATCCTTGATCTCTTTTTGATATGATTGCAGACGCATTTTATGCCTCCCGTTTAATATGCAAAATCGCTTGATGCTACTTTACAAAGAACCTCGGCCTGATCCTCGTCCAGAAGGACGGGCAAGCCATGACTTTAGGATTCTTTCCCACTATTTTCTCGGCCATCTTCATGGCTTCAGCAAAATCCCTGGCCGGCGTACAACCGACATCCCGTGCGGAGCCCGGGCCTCCGGTTCCGCTAACCTGTACCTTGGCCAGCGGGTTATCCATGCCCGGGACCCCGGCCATAATGACCTTATTAGTATGGTTGAGGGCATATTCGCTCTCATACATCAGCCAGAAACCGTGCACCGGGGCATAAGCATAGGCATGCCTATACTTGAAGATGAGATCCTCGCGGTACATGAACTCCTCTTCATAAGTCGACAGCTCCTGCATGCTGAAACAATTGCGGTAAAGGTCAAGTATCTCTGCGTAGGAGGGATGGGACCTCTCATCAATAGTGCCGTCGCAATGCGCCAGGGCAATAACCACGCCGCCCTCACGCACCAGCGGCTTGTTAACCCACATACGCACCGGGGCACAGGCGGCGGCCAGCGCGATAAGCGGGTTGCTTGTTTCACCGTAAAGGGAATAGCGCGGTACGCCGTAAATCAGCACGTCTGCCTGCGGCACTTCCATGTGATATATGCTTTCAGCAAATTTCCAGGTCGGCTTATTAATCTCGGGAGAATAGCCGGCAAATACGCCTGCGGGCGCACCGCCCGCGCTCGGGACAACATCGATATAGAACACCCGCTTCCCGGTGAATTTTTCAATCTGGGCCATAACCGCCTCCTTATGAGCGCGGTACATCATGGTATGCTGGTTTCCATGGCAGGAGTCAGGATGCCCGACCACGGGGAAACCATGAGTAGACGTCATGCTGCGGGTGCTGGGGAAACCGATGATTACCCCCGTACCTGTCATACCTCCCCAATTGGAGACAACCACGGTACCGGTATAGATAAACAAATCGGAATCAACCAGTGCCCTGTTGTATTCAACATAATCACCCAGCGCAGACGTGCCCATATAGACCAGGTTTTCAGGGTCGTGGCAATCGTGATTGATTATGCGGGAAGCGCTACCCGCCGGGGCGAACCGGTCATATATTGCAGGGCCGAGATAGGCCCTTAACTGTATAGGTGTCCATTTACAGTGATTGCCGCTGCCGCACATCAGGTAGATATTCTCTTCCTTCACCCCGGCCTTCAACAACACTTCGAGGATGATAGGGATAATCATCTGGCGGGGTTTGCCCGGGCGGGAGGGATCGTCGAACCCTATGGTGACCCTGCCGTTGCGTGCTTTCTTGGCTAATTCAGACAGAGGCGGTGATCCGATTGGCTTATTAATGGCTCCCCTGATAGCTTTCTCAGGATCCGCTAAGACAACCGGGTTGGGGATTTCACCTATAACGGTAGCCTCAGGCACCTCAATGTCGATTTTCTTGTCCCAGTAATCAGCCTGTATTGTTTTTTGTTTCACCATCGTCCTCCTAATAATTTAAACACAGGATATCAGAGCGCAAACAAGACGAAAATACAGCGTCATAATAACATAGTATACGATTCAAGGCTACGTAATCTAATCAAACCGGTTGCTATACAAATTATACAAATCTTGTATAATTTAATCAACTATCCATAATTGATATAATTCGCTTTATAAGGAGAACTATATGCTGCCTTCTATGAGAAAGTTGGCCTTCCTTGTATTTGCATTTATTTTGATAGTCCCGTTATTCAGCGGATTGAGCTGCGCACCTGCCACCCCGGAAATGGTGAGGATAGGTTACCTGCTGGGAGACCTTCATCAATTGCCCTTTTTCGTTGCCCAGGATAGGGGCTTCTTCAAAGACGGGGGGATAAATGTACAGGTGGTCGGGCCTTTTGACGCCGGGCCCGCTGAAATGGACGCACTGGCGGCTAACCAGCTTGATATGGGCTACGTCGGCATAGCTCCGTCCGTACTGGCCGCGGCGCGTAAAATTGACCTGTCCATCATCTCCGGTGTAAACCTAGAGGGCTCCGCGCTGGCAACTGAAATCGGCATCAATAGCGTTACCGACTTAAAGTCTAAGAAGGTGGCCACACCGGCGCCGGGTTCGATACAATACGTTATGCTGGGCATGCTCCTATCGCAGAATTCCATGAGCTTTGCCGACCTGGAACTATTCCCGGGAACTATCAAACCGCCGGATATGCCGCAATCCCTGCAAACCGGCCGCATCAGCGGATATTTCGTATGGGAACCTTTTGTGGCCAAATCCCTGGCCGGCGGTTACGGCAAGGCGCTGATTGAATCTAGAGAGATCTGGCCGGGACACCCCTGTTGCGTCGTGGTTACCAGGAACGATTTCGCCCTCAATAACGATAAAGTTGTGACTGCTGTGATAAACGCTCACCGTAAGGCAGTGCAATTCATCGGCAACAACCCGGCAGAGGCCAGGAGCATTGCCCAAAAATGGACCCGGCTGGATGCTGATGTGATAGATAGCGCGTTCACACGGGTTAAATATACTTACGCCTTAAGCAAAGATGACGTAAAGAGATTTGTCAGGGAGATAATCAGCCTGGGGGAAAGCGGTACGATAAAACCTATCATCACAGCCGGTGATGTCCCTGATCTCGATGCTTTCGTCAATAAGGTAGTGGACCTCCAATATATTCAGAGGTGAAGATACGCGTCCTTTACGCATAGTTTCAATCGTGATCTTCCTGCTGGTCTGGGAGGTTGCCGCTTTGCTGGCCAATCTGCCCCAGCTATTCCCCACGCCGGTTGATGTCCTCAAGGCCCTCTATGATTTACTGATAGCGCCCGGTCCTGCCGGTCTGCCCTGGGCGGGTGAATTATGGGGAAATACCATCATTAGCCTTTGGAGGGTGCTGGTCGGTTTTGCCATAGCAGCGCTATCGGGAATCCTGCTCGGGGTGGCCATCGGGTGGTGGCGCAACGTCAGGGATCTGCTGGAACCGATTATAGAAATCCTGCGCCCCATACCACCACTGGCCTGGATACCTCTGGCTATGCTGTGGTTCGGGCTGGGCTTCACACCGGCCGTTTTCCTCATCTGGCTGGGCGCCTTTTTCCCGATACTGCTTAATACTGTACTGGGAATGGAAAGCACACCTAAAAAGTTGGTGGAAGTGGCCAGGACCCTGGGCGCCAATTCCGGCCAGGTACTTTTCAAAGTGGGAGTGCCTTCGGCGGCGCCGTCAATTATGGCGGGCTTGCGCATCGGCATCGGCATCGGCTGGATGTGCCTGGTGGCGGCTGAACTGACCGGCTCCAACTCCGGCCTCGGCTACTTGATAATGTACTATTACTCAACTATGGAAGCGGCCAAGACCGTGGCGGGCATGCTCATGATCGGCATCGTGGGTTTCCTCATGTTCACCGCCTTGAAAAAGGTCGAGGATAAACTGCTTTTCTGGCGGGTGCAGGCATGAGTACGGCTAAGCTCATCATCGAGAAGATATCCAAGTCGTTTAGCGAAAAAAAAAGCGGGAAGGTCACCCATGCTTTGCAGGACTTCAACCTGGAAGTTGGTGCAGGCGAGTTTGTCGTACTGGTGGGGCCTTCCGGCTGCGGGAAGACTACATTGCTCAAGATAGTGGCCGGGCTGGAAACGGCTACCAGCGGTTCTGTTTTTCTCGACCATAAACAGGTGAGCGGTCCCGGCCCGGAGCGGGGCCTGGTGTTCCAGGACTTCGCGCTATTCCCCTGGCGGGATGTTACCGGTAACATTGTCTTCGGCCCCGAGGTACTCAAGGTACCGTTGCCGGAACGCCTGAAGATGGCTGAACGTTATATCGGGCTGGTCGGCCTGGGCGGCAGCGAGCGCAAATACCCTGCCGAGCTGTCGGGAGGCATGAAGCAACGCGTCGCCATTGCCCGGGCGCTGTCCAACAATCCCGATGTCCTTTTGATGGATGAGCCTTTCGGCTCGCTGGACGCGCAAACGCGCAACCTGATGCAAAACGAACTTCTGCGTATCTGGGGAGAAGACAGGAAGGCCATTATCTTCGTCACCCACAGCGTGGAGGAGGCGGTTTACCTGGCTGACAGGGTTGTGGTGATGACGGCCGGACCTGGCACCATCAAAAATATTTATCCCATCGGCCTCAGCTACCCGCGGCACAGGGCCGACCATGGCTTCATATCATTGCGTGAGAAAATCACGGCCTGCATAGCCGAGGAAGTCAAAATCATATGAGCCTGGTACAGTCATTAAGAAGGAAAA
>Ga0315276_10004862_pt1 | contig 12361 bp, 9 predicted proteins | sample YL17G05_0_MG_FD_204542 | JGI IMG/M metagenome (GOLD analysis project Ga0315276, IMG submission 204542) | Sediment microbial communities from Yellowstone Lake, YNP, Wyoming, USA - YL17G05_0 | ecosystem: Environmental > Aquatic > Freshwater > Lake > Sediment | place: USA: Wyoming | collected... | reverse complement strand
TCATGGTGCGGCAACTTCTTCTCGTGAAACGGCAATTTCAAATCGTGGTACGGGGCCGGTATCTCATCTTTCGGCTCGATCACGGCCAAGAATAATAAATACTGGGTTTAAATCCGGTAAATTTAAATATAAGGAGGCCAACTATGGCTATTGCATCTAAAAAAATCGAGAAACTCCTGAAGGATTCCCGGGTGGTCATTAAGAATATCCAGGCACTACCTGAAATCAAGGAGAAGATCGATCGTTACGGTTTTGATGAAAAACGAATCAAAGAAGGCGATGATCTCTTAAGTAAAGCCGAGGCCATGTACAACCGGCAAATGACGACCCGCGGCGAGCAAATCGATATGACGGGTAAATTAAAGGAAGGCATCAAAGAGATCTTGAAAAATTATATGGTCTTTCGGAGAATGACCAGGAGGCAGACCAGGGGAATAGAGAACGAAGGTTTAAGAAAGACCCTGGGTATAGATGGAGAGGCCAGGAGGACTTTGACGGGCGTGCTCAAGGAAGCGCAACAGTTCTATGAAGGGATATCGACCCATGAAGAGATCGGCAAGAAGCTGGAAAAGTTTTCCCTGACAAAAGAGAAACTTGGGAGCTACCTGGCTGAGCTGGATGAGTTGAAGAGGTTAAACGAGGCGCAGGAAAAGAAGAAGGGCGAGGCGCAGCAATCCCGGAAAGAGCGGGATGACCTTTATGTCGAGTTGAGTGTCTGGTTGTCTCAATTCAAGGTGGCCTGCAAGAGTGCCTTAGCAAATGACCCGCAACAGTTGGAGAAGCTGGGGATAATGGCCCTTTCGGAAAATTACCGGCGCAAGAAAGCGGAAAAGCCCGACCAGCCGGCCGCAGAGAAGAAGGAGACGGTCAGCCAGGTGTAGGGGCACGGCATCAGGCGCTTCATGAATGAGCGAAACTTAGGGAGTGAATCCTGTTCCGGCACGGCGAATCGAACGAGTCCCGTTTTAGGGGGCAAAATTTCGATGTTTGAGCGTCAGCGAGTCCGAAATTTTAGTGAGATGAGCCGCTGGCCGGTCGATTCACGTACGGTTGAGCGAATCATGAAGCGCCTGTCGGACAATATTCTGAGGGAACAGGAGAACGCTCCTTTGAGTCGCGTTCTACCCTTGTTGTCTCCGCCTAATAATTTGCGGAGACAAGGGGCCGGTAGGGGGTTCTTTTTAAAAGGTAGATTGTTCTTAGCCAACGGTAGATGATTTAAATCCATTAAATCTAGAAATTTATCTACAAATATGATTTCTAAAATTTTTCTTTGCGTTTTCATAACCATTTTCCAGGTTGACAAATGCCTCAAGACCATTTACAGACCGATGCTTCTTAAAAAAGTCATACTTCCAGGCGGATGATCCAGGTCTTGCCGCAGATGAAATTGGCATTCCCAGGAGCTGATTTTAGCGTTATTTAAATGTCCTTGACAGGCGGGACCATTTACGTTACTCCCGGTGCCGGCTGTAGACCAGGTAGAAGACGGGGGTGACCACCAGGGTGAGCAGGGTGGAAACCAATAGCCCGCCCACCAGCACCCAACCCATCGGCCCATAGAGCGTGCCGCCGCGCAGGCTGAGGGGCAACAGGCCGCCGATGGTCGTGCCCACAGTCAAGAAGATGGGCACCAGGCGGGTTTCCCCGGCTTCCTTAATGGCCGAGACAATGTCTTTTCCAGAGGCCCGGAGCTGGTTGGTGTATTCGATGAGCAGGATGGAGTTGTTGACCACGATGCCGAATAGGCTGGTTAACCCGATAAAGGCGGTAAAGGAAAAGGATGTGCCGGTGATAAACAGGGCCAGGATGGAGCCGATGACGCCCAGGGGGATGGCGGTAAATACGATCAGGGGCTGGGTAAAGGAACGGAACTCCAAAACCAGGATAGCGAATATGGCCAGCAGGGCGATAAGCATGGCATTGCCCATACCGCCGAAAGATTCTTCCCGGCCCTCCCGCTCCCCGGCCACATGGTACTCATAACCGCCCGGCCAGGGGTATTGGTCGAGTTTATCGATGACCGCATCGGTGACCTTATCGGTGATGAATCCCGTCCTGACATCTGCGGTAATAGTGACACTGCGGTTAAAATTGTGGTGGGTGATTTCCCGGGGGCTCGATTCGAAAGTGAGCCGGGCCACCTGGCTCAAGGGGACCATGGCGCCGGTCAGCGAGCTAACGTAAATCCTGTCCAGGTCTTCGAGCCTGGGCTTATCGGCAAAGGGCAAACGGATGACGATGTCGTATTCCTGGCCGTCCTTGTCCCGGTACCGGGAAATAGCCAGCCCGGCGATACTGGCCCGCACGGTGCGGTCGACTTCGGCCATGGGAATGCCGAGCATCCCGGCCCGGGCCCGGTCGACCTGGAGCCGGAGGTCGGTACCGGCGATCTTCACGGGGTTATACACATTAACCGTCCCGGGGGTAGAGGCAAATATTTTCTCTACATCCAGGGAGATTTCCCGCAGCTTATCCAGGTTAGTGCCCAGGATTTTGATGGCTACCGGGGCTTCCATGGGCGGGCCCTGTTCGATTTCTTTGACCTCGATGCGGGCCAGGGGACAGCGGTCGAACGTATCCCGCAGGTCTTCCACCAACTGCCCGACTTTTCGGGGGTCATACTCATAAAGCTCCAGGAAAAACTGGGCATGGGAAGGGGTGGGTTCTTTGGAATGGGCGGCGTAATGGATCTGGGGGTTGCCGCGGCCGATGTTGACCGCATATTTTTTAATCTCTTTTCTTTGCTGGACCACCGATTCCACGTAGCGGGCGGCCAGGTCGGTCTTCTCCAGGCTAGAACCGCCCGGGGTATCCACATTGACGATCAGGTGGGGTTTTTCCGCTTTGGGGAAAAAGCTGGTGCCCACGAATTGGAAGAGGACCAGGCTGGCTAAAAAGAGACCGGCCACGATGGCGATGGTCAAGCGGGTATGGCGCAGGGCTAAATCGAGCAGCGGCCGGTAGTACCGCCCGATAATGAAACGGATGAACCGCTGGAAGGCCAGGGCAAAACGGTCCGGTTCTACTCTCAACCACCGGCTGCATAAAAACGGTGTCAGCGTCAGGGAGATAAAGAGAGAGGCCATGAGCGTAAAGATCACGGTCATGGGCATGCTGCGCATGTAATCACCGGACATGGTGGGCATCATGGCAATGGGTAAGAAAGCAAACACGGTGGTCAGGGTGGAGCTGGCGATCGGCCAGGCGATTTGCTGCGTGCCTTCGACTGCGGCTTTGAGCGGCGTATAACCGTTTCTCATGAAGCGGGAAATGTTATCGGTGACCACGATGGCGTTATCGACCAGCATGCCGAGTGCGATGACCAGGCCGGAAATAACCATCAACTCTAAACCGAAACCGGACAAATCGACCCAACCCAGGGTGATGAAGACCGAGGTGGGAATGATGGTCATGACGATCAGCGAGGCACGGACGCCCATGGAGAAAAATATGATCAGCCCGACCAGGATCAAGCCTTGCAGGAGGTTGCCAAAGAAGAAGTCCAGACGCCTGTCCACGCTCTCGGATTGATCGAAGACCTTGTAGAGCGATATGGCCGGGGGGAGTTTCTGTTGGAATTTCTCGAGGGTCTGGTCGATTTTTTTCATCACCTCCATGATGTTGGTATCTTCTTTCTGGTTAACGGTGACAAAGACCGAGCGCTTGCCGTTGGTGCGGGCAAAATAGTTGTTATCCTCATAATCGAAGCCCACATCGGCAATGTCCTTTAAAAAAACTATTTTGCCGCCATAAGCATGGACAATGGTATCACGGATATCGTCCAGCGACCGGTAAGAGCCGCTGGTTCTCAAAGTGTAGCGGTTGGTGCCCACATCCAGGCTACCGCCGGGGATATTCTGGTTGCTGGCCTGCACGGCAGAGATCACCTGCTGGAAAGGGATGCGCCGCTCGGCCAGCTTCCCCAGGTCCAGGGAGATGCGCACTTCCTGCCTGGGGATGGCCCATTTTTTCACTTTCTTGATGCCGTAAATCTTTTCCAGCATCTTTTTTAGCTCTTCCGCCCTATCGTCGAGCTCCTTAAAACTGGCGCTCTCCGACAGCAGCGCCAATTGAAGGATAATGACGTGATCGGACATGTGCCAGCGCTCGGTGATCAATTCCAACAGGTCGGGTGGGAGCTCGCCCCGGATGCTGTTGACTTTCTGCAACATCCGGGCATAGGTATCGTCCATGTCGGCGCTGACATCAAATTCCACCGAGATGGTGGCCAGCCCATCCCGGCATAAGGATTCGATCTTTTTGATATCGTCCAGCTCGTTGAGTTTTTCCTCGATGGGATCGACCACCAGCTCTTCCATATCGGCCGGGCTGGTACCGGGATAGATGGCGATAACCGAAGCCCCTGGCGGGGCCACCTGCGGGTCTTCCGACCGGGGCATGGTTAAGAAGGAGACCAGCCCCAATATAACCAGGAGCATGATCGCCATAATGGTGAAACGATAATTATATATAGCCGATTCCGATAATTTCATAAATTACCTTCCCCGGAGGGTTTTTCGTTTCTCGGCCGGCCAGCGGCCGGCCGGTACGACTTGAACCGGGCTGCCATCGACCAGGTAAGGGGCACCGGTGGCTACCACCCGGTCTATACCCTCCAGGCCGGAAAGGACGGCCACCTTATCGGCGAATAAGAAGCCGATCCTGACGGCTACCTGCCTGGCTGTGCCGCTCTTTTGATCGACCGTGAAGACCCGCCCCTCTTCCCCTTCTGCCCCGACCAGGGCCTCAACCGGGATGACAAAATAGGGGCGTTTATCGCCCGGGAAGATGTCCACCCGGGCCACCAACCCTGAAACCAACTTCTCTCCTGTTGGATCGAGGGTCAACTCGATCTCATAGGTGCCGGTCAGCGGGTCGGGCGCTTCGGCTATTTGCGAAATGCGGCCGGTAAATGCAGTACCCGGGTAGGGATCGAAAGAGATCGATGCCTTATCGCCATGGCGCAGGCGAACCCAATCGCGGTCGGAGACCCCGGCCCGCACCAGCCATTCCTGGTTTTCTGCCCTGGAGCCGAAAAAGAATACCGGCATACCTGGGCCGACCAGCTCGTTTTCATCGACCAGGCGTTTGAGGATTCTCCCATCTGCCGGGGCGCGGATTTCCGAAAACCGTAGGTTAAATTCGGCTGCTTGCAATTGGGACTCGGCCACCTGCAAGGCGGTCTGTAGGTCCTGGTATTGCTCCAAAGTGGCCACCCGGTCCTGGTAGAGGTTTTTCACCCGCTCCAGGTCGCGTTTGGTCTTCTCAAAGGCGCTGCGCGCCTGCTTGACCGCCGATTCGATCTCCACCAGGTCGAGACTGGCCAGCATCTGCCCGGCCCGGGCCGGTTGCCCTTCAGCCAACCATATTCTTTTGATGATACCGCCGGTTTTAAAGGAAAGCTTGACCTCTTTTAAGGAAGCCAGGTGTCCATAGGCATATAATGGCCGTGAAATATCTTGCTTCTCCACTGGCACCAGTACCACCGGGGTCTTTTTTACCTCCGCTAACGGCTTCTTCCGATCGCAAAACACCACCAGGGCGGTAATACCGGCCAACAATAATATAAATACCAAAATGATCGTTTTTTTCATGTTATCTGTCTCCATCAGTCGATATAGCGATTAATATCATCCAGGGCAGCCGCCCATGCAAACCTGGCTTCCTGGATCAGATAGTCGAAGCGGCTGATGGCACGGTTGACCGCCGCACCGGTCAAGGTGGTCTGGGCATCGAGGTATTCCACCTGCGGGGCCATGCCGTAGCGGTATTTTTTGGCCACGATCTCAAAAGAGCTGTTGGCGCTCCGTTCTCTCTCACGGGCCGCTTCCAGGCCCAAACGGGCCGCTTCCAGGGCATAGAACTCTTCCTGGACCTGGAGCTCTACCTGCCGGGAAAGCGCCATCTCCCGGGTTTCCAATTTTCGACGCTCCAACCGGGCCTGGGCTCTCATGGCCCGGGTCTGACCGCCATCGAAGAGCGTCCAGGAGAGCACCAGGGACAACATCCAGTAATCGTCATCGCCTTTCAAGCGGTAGGTTTCACCTTGAAAACCGTAATCGAGCACCGCAGTCAGGGAAGGAAGGCCGCGGCTGTCTGCCAGGCCCTTTTGGTGAGAAACCGCTTTTAAGGCATAAACCATTTGTTCGAGTTCGTCGCGGTGCGCCAGGGCATTCTTTTGGGCAGCGGCTAAATCCCGGGAACCGGTTGCTTGCGGCACCGGCTCGGCGACGGTAACCGGCTCGGTTAGCGGGCGGTTGACCAGGAAATTGAAGTAAGAAACTGCCTGTACCTGGTTTTTCCCCGCTTCGGCCATTTTTTGTTCCAGGCCCGAGATCTCGGCCCTGGCCCGGAACACCACATCCTCGGTGGCCTTACCGTTTTTAAACAGGCTGTCGCTGACACGCAGGTTTTCTTCCAGGAGCAGCCGGGTCTGGTTGAGTACCGCCATTACTTCCAGGGCTTTTAAGTAGGTGTAATAGGCGCCCTTGATATCCAGCACCAATCGGCGCTTGAAGGCCGAAAGCTCGATGGCGCTCATTTTTGCCAGGCTCGATTGGAGGCGGTAATTGTGGAGGATGGCCGGCTGGAACAGGGGTTGGATCAGCCGCAGTTTGGTCTCATGCTCCTGGGCACGATAAAACGGGAAACTCTGGTTTTGGATGTCGGTGGGCAAACCGGCGTTAATGCCGTGAAAGCGGAATAGGTCGTTCAAGTTTTTGTAGATCGGGTTGAGCAGATCGCCGACCGGGAAATCGATCACCCGGCCACCCCCGGCCCAGCTGTAACGGGCATCCAAAACAAGGGAAGGAAAAAACATTCCTTTGGCCTGCTCCAGGACTTCCAGGCTTTTTTGTAGGGAAATTTCCTGCTCCTTGAGGGCCAGGTTACCCTTGATCCCCAGCACGATGTACTCATCGAGTGTTGAAGCGGCCGTATAAGACCAGGTCAGGAGCAACAATAACAGGGTTAACCGGACTCTCTTCATCGGACATCACCTCCTCTTTCAGGGCTTAAAACGTACCCGTTCATGTCGAAAGATTACATCGCCGCCTCTTCCGGGCTTTTGAAGGGGAAGCCCGTAGGGCCATGGGCCGGGGCACACATCCCTTGGCCCCACAGGGCAACGGCCGTTTTGGCCGGATCGATACCGGTACGGATCGAAATATTAGATTGAGTTTTCTACTGTCTTGACTTTCAGCCGGGAGAGGTACTCGGTGATCTTAATCTGCTTGGGGCATGCTTCCATACAGTTGAATATGGTATGGCACCGCCAGATGCCGTTCTTGTCGTTGACAATATCGATCCTCTCATCTGCACCGTCATCCCGGGTGTCGAACACGAACCGGTAGGCTTTGAGCAGGGCGGCCGGGCCGAGGTAATCTTCATTGGCCCAGAGACTGGGGCAGGAGGAGGTGCAGGCGCCGCACAGGATGCACATGGCTGCTTCCCTGATTTGCTCGAATTCTTCCGGGTTTTGGAGAAATTCCTTTTCCGGTACCGGTTTATCCAGGATGAGATAGGGTTTGACCCTTTTGAGCTTCTCGAAGAAGCCATCCAGGTCAACGGCCAGGTCCTTGATGATGGGAAAACCGGGCAGCGGCTCTATCTTTAACGGACGGCGCTTAAAGGCGGCCAGCGGTGTCTCGCAGGCCAGCACGTTGCGGCCGTTCACCTTCATGGCGCAGGAACCGCAGATGGCGCTACGGCAGGAGCGACGATAGGCCAGGGTGCCGTCGATTTTCCAGTGGATCTCGTTGAGCACGTCCAGAATGGTGAATTCCGAGTCGACTTCGAGTTGAAAGAGTTGCCAATGCGGTTTCTTATCATTTTCCGGGTTGTATCTTAAAATCTTTATTTTTAGATTTTCTTTGGCCATGGTTCTTCTCCTTAGTATTTTCTTTCCTGGGGTGGGTATTTATCCATGAAAATGGTCACGCCCCTGGAAAAATCAAGCTTTACGCCCTTATCTGTCACCCAGGCCAACGTGTGGCATAGCCAACTTTTATCGTCACGTACCGGGAAATCGGTGCGGAAGTGTGCGCCGCGCGATTCTTTGCGGGCCAATGCCCCTTCCACGATAACCTCGGAGAAGGCGAGCAGGTTGCCCACTTCAAAGGCCTCGATCAGGTCGAGGTTAAACACCCCGCCTTTGTCCTGGATGGTGACCTGTTTGAACCTCTCCTGCAGGTCTTTGATGATCTTTTTCAATTTCAACATATCCTGTTCGGTGCGGAACACGGCCACATATTTGGTCATACCTTCTTGCAACTCATCGCGGATGACCGCATGTTTTTCTGTGCCCTTGCCCTCCATGAAGGCGGCAATCTTCTTCTGGGCGAGGTCCAGGGGGTTGTCGATCATCTTCTCATAGCCATGGCTACCGATGTATGCGGACATGTGATGACCGGCGACGCGACCGAAGGTGGCGGCATCCTGGAGAGAGTTGGTGCCGAGCCGGTTGGCGCCGTGTAACGACAGGCAGGAGGCCTCGCCGGCGGTGTAGAGCCCGGCCACGACCGTGCCTTTGGCATCCTTGATGACCTCTGTCCTGATATTGGCCGGTATACCGCCCATCGAATAGTGGGCAGTCGGCTGGATGGGAACCGGTTCTTTGATGCTATCGACCTGTAAATACTTGACGCCGAGCTCCCGGACCTGGGGCAATCTTTCCATGATCTTGGCTTTGCCCAGGTGGCGCAGGTCGAGGTAAACATAATCTTTGTCCTTACCGGCGCCGCGGCCTTCGTTGATCTCCTGCTGTTCGGCACGCGAGATGACATCGCGGGGCGCGAGCTCCATCTTGGCTTTGGCGTATTTTTCCATGAACCGTTCCCCTTTTCCGTTGAGCAGGTAGGCGCCCTCGCCCCGGGCCGCTTCGGAAAGGAGTATGCCGTGTTTGTACAGGCCGGTGGGGTGGAACTGGACAAATTCCATGTCTTCCAGGGGTAACCCCTGTTCTAAGACCAGGGCCAAATGGTCGCCGGTATTGGCATGGGCGTTGGAACTGATCTTAAAAGCCCGGCCATAGCCGCCGCTGGCCAAAAGCACGGTCCTGGCATGAAAAATATGCAAACCGCCGTTACGGATATCCCAGGCCACCAGGCCGCGGCAGATATCGTCCTGGATGAGCAGGGAGAACATCTGGAATTCGCTAAAAAAGTGGACATTGTGCTTCAAGCACTGCTCATAGAGGGTGTGCAGCAGCACGTGGCCGGTGATGTCCGCAGAGAAGCAGGCCCTGGGCGCACTGTGTCCGCCAAAGGGCCGCTGATCGATGCGGCCGTCCGCGGTGCGGGAAAAGGGCACACCCATGTGCTCGAACTCATAGGTCGTCTTGATGGCCTCGTCGACAAAAAATTCGATTATGTCCTGGTCGCCGAGGTAATCGCTGCCCTTGATGGTGTCGAAAACATGCGAGGCTTCAGAGTCTTCCGAGGTATTACCCAAAGCGGCGGCAATGCCCCCCTGGGCGGCCCCGGAATGGGAGCGGGTCGGGTAAACCTTGGTGATCACAGCCACCTGGTGGCCGTTTTTGGCGATTTCCAGGGCGGCCCGCAGACCGGCCAGGCCGGCGCCGACCACCACGGCATCGATTTTATGAAATCTTTTTGCTTCTTCTATCTTCATGGTTATACTCCTGGATTTAAGTTCGCCACTTTGATAATGGTGAACGTACCGATAAAGAGCAGGCATAGGCCCACGAGCCAGATCAAGCTGAAGATGGCGATTCTCCAGCAGCGGCAGTGGAAATAGTCTTCCACCACCATCCAGACGCCGTTCAACCCATGGTATAGGGCAGTAACCAGGAAGAGGAATTGCATGAGATTAAACCAGGGAGATTGCATTTTGGCTATGACCTCGTTCCAACTGGGCGTGCCTTTACTGATGAAATGGTAGAGCAAAAAGTGGGTCATCAAAATGACAAACAGCACCACCGCCGAGATCCGTTGTAAAAGCCAGGCAATGGCCCCGGTCTTTGAAGTTTCTTTAAAGTTTTTGTTCATTACCGCCTCCTATAGTACATGGGAAAGGATGACATAGCTGCCCGCCACCCACAGGATAAAGGCCACGGCCACCAGGATAAAGAAGAGCCGCTTGTGGTAGAGGGATCCCTTTGAAAAATCGATCAGCACGACCCTGACCCCATTGAACGCATGGTACAGGATCACGCCCCATAACCCCACTTCCAGGAATTTGAACAGGGGCGAGCCGAGAAAAGTCATCACTTCATTGAATTTCTCGGGACCCCGGGTCAAAGAGTTGATGACCCAGATGTGCAGGGTGAGATAAAAGATGAGGGCCAGTCCGGATAACCGGTGGAAAATCCAGGCCCAGGAGCCGGTAAACTTGTAATAATCTAAATCGTAGAATTTAGTTCTTTTATACAACCTGATCCTCCTATTGATGATATTGTTATGTTGAGTAACATTTTTTTTAGTTATCATTTTAATACTTTCAGGGTTTAAGTGCAATATCCCGGTTGACTTTTTGAAAAAAAAATTTTATCTTTATGACATGACCAAAAAAGAAGAACTCAAGGAAATAGTGGACCCCCGTGTCCTGGCGTCCCGGCTGATGCTCGAAAAGAACCTCTGGCTGACCCGGGTGCGCTGGTGGTATACGGTTTTTATCGGTCTTTTCTTTTTTACCTACAACTTCTTTTCCGATACCCCGCTGATCGGTTACCGGGCCCTGGTCTTGTTGCTCGGGCTCTCGTTTTGGGGAAACATCATCTTCCTGTTGACGATCAGGCGGAACCGGAAAATTTCCAACCAGGAGCTCGATTACCCATCCTTCCTGGCCCTGGCGTCCCTTCAGCTCGATTTCGACCTGGTACTCCTTTCCCTGATGGTTTTCTTCTCCGGGGGTTTTGAGAGTTTACTTATGGTCCTATTCATCCTCTACATCGTGCTATCGAACTTCATGACCACGCACCGGAAAGCCTTTAGAAACACATTGACAGCCGTGGTGTTGGTGGTGGTGATCTTCTTCTCCGACAAAGAGCTGGTGATCTCTTCCCGGCGACTGATCGAGCTTCTCGCCTTTATCACCATCCTCTTCTTTGCCTATTTCATCTCCGCCTACCTATCCCACCACTTGCGAGAAAACGAGGAGTCGCTCCACGACCTGTTGGGGGAAACCAAGCAGCTCTCCGTTACCGACCGGCTCACCCACCTCTACGATAACTCCCACTTCCTCATGCTGCTCAACCTGCAACTGGAAAAATCCCGGCGCTATGAAACCCCCTTTTCCATCGTCATGTTCGATGTGGATCATTTCAAATCTTATAACGACGCCAACGGCCATCTCAAAGGTTCGGAAGCCCTCCAGACGATCGCCGAGCTGATGAAAAAGATATTCCGGGCCAGCGACATCCTCTCCCGGTACGGTGGGGACGAGTTTGCCGTGATCCTGCCCATCTCCGATAAGGTGGGCGCTTACCTGGCCGCAGACCGCATGCGTGAGGCCGTAGAAGCAGAGCCTTTCGAGGGAACCGCCAAACAGCCGGGGAAGAAGCTGACCCTGTCGATGGGCATTGCCAGTTACCCGGAACATGGCGCCAGTGCCGATCAAATATTGGACAATGCCGATAAAGCTTTGTACCGGGCCAAAAAGATGGGCAGAAACCGGGCGGTTATCTATGAACCCACCCCCGAAGAGGGGGTCGGGGGGTGAGGTCTACCGGATCACCCCGGGTGCACCATCATGTCCACGGGGACATTTTTGTTTTCCACGGGTACAAAGTTCTTTTCCACCGGTAGGAAACACTTTTCTAAGAACCGTCAAATATGTTCGGTATATTGCGCGTACAATTTGTGGAAAACCTTGCCGGTGCCCTTTAGAATCAGCGGGAGATGAAGCGTTTGAAATTGAGGATGGAGAGGGTGATGACGGTTATAGCGATCATGGCCAGGGCCAGCAGGTCGCGGTAGAAATACTCGATACCATTGCCTTTGAGGAATATCTCGCGGATGATCTTGATCAAATAGCGCACCGGGTTGATATCGGCCAGGGGGCGAATGGCCGGGTGGATATTCTCTATCGGGGTAAAGAGGCCGGAGAGGAGCATGAAGGTGATCATGGAGAACCAGGAGAAGAAGAGGGCCTGCTGCTGGGTGGAGGCCAGGGTGGAGATAAGAAGGCCGTAAGAGAGGATGGCCGGCAAGAAGACGAGGGCGGAGAGCAGCAGATAAAGGAGGTTTCCCCGCACCGGCGTCTTAAACCAGAGCATGACCACGGCCATGCCCAGGCTGGCCTGCACGAGGCCCAATACGGCCAGCGGTATGGCTTTGCCGATATAGATTTCCACCGGCGTGAGGCGGGAAATGAGCAGGGTATCCATGGTCTGTTGCTC
>Ga0315276_10004861_pt1 | contig 12362 bp, 8 predicted proteins | sample YL17G05_0_MG_FD_204542 | JGI IMG/M metagenome (GOLD analysis project Ga0315276, IMG submission 204542) | Sediment microbial communities from Yellowstone Lake, YNP, Wyoming, USA - YL17G05_0 | ecosystem: Environmental > Aquatic > Freshwater > Lake > Sediment | place: USA: Wyoming | collected... | reverse complement strand
CCCACCGCCCCCACCACCCACACCATGTGCCCCCACACGCCCAACGCGCCCGCGCCCGCGGTCGACCCCGCCACGCTCAAGGGCGCGGCCGTGGCGCTCGCCGGCCTCTCGGTCGCTGACTCGGCGCCCGGCGCCCTCTTCGCCGCCGACGCGGCCCCCGACGCGCGCGCCGCGGCGGCCGCCGACTGGGCCAAGGCCGTGCCCGCTTCCGGCGCGGCGGCCGCGCTCGAGGCGCTGACGGCGGCCGCGACCGCGAAGGACGCTGCGCCGGCCGTCAAAGAGGGCGCCGCGCTCGCCGCGTCGGCCCTCGCCGCGTCCGCCGGCGCTGCCGCCGAGGCCGCTCTCGTCGCCGCCCTGCCCGCCCTCTTTGTGCTCGCGGGCGACAAGGCGGCCTCGGTCCGCGACGCGGCCGCGGCCGCGGTTTCGGCGACGACCGCCCTCCTCGCCCCCTGGGCCGTCAAGGCCGCCCTCCCCCACCTCCTCGCCGCCACCGACGCCAAGCACTCGTGGTTCACCAAGGTGGCGGCCCTGCAGGCGCTGGGCGAGCTGTCGGCCGCGCACCCGCGCCAAGTCGCGCTCTGCGTCCCTGACGCGGTCCCCGTCGTGTCGTACGCCGTCTCGGACGCCAAGCCGCAGGTCAAGCAGGCCGCGATGGCGTGCCTGGCCGCCGTGTGCGCGACGGTGGGCAACCAGGACATTGAACGGTTTGTCCCCGCGCTGATCTCGTGCGTCGCCAACCCGGCCGAAGTCCCCGACTGCGTCCACAAACTGGCCGCGACGACCTTTGTCCAGGCCGTCGAAGCCCCCACCCTCGCCATCATGGTGCCCCTGCTCCTGCGCGGCCTGCGCGAGCGGGTGACCGCGGTGCGGCGCAAGGCCGCGGTCATCACGGACAACATGGCCAAACTCGTCGACAACCCCCTCGACGCGTCCGTCTTCCTCCCCCGCCTCCTGCCCGGCCTGGCCAAGATGGCGGACGAGGTGTCGGACCCGGAGGCGCGCGGCGTCGCGGAGAAGGCGCAGGCGACGCTCATCGAGGTCGGCGCGGAAGGCGCCGACCCGCGCACGCTGGCGCGCTACGCGCCGGCCGACCCCGTGGCGACCAAGGCCGCGCTCGTGGCGGCCCTGGCCAAGGAGGGCGTGACGGTCGACGCCGCCACCGTCGACTACTGCGCCGCGGTCGGCGTCGCGCTCTCGGACGCCAAGGAGTTCCTGGCCGACGAGTGGGCCCCCATCGGCGCCCGCCTCGGCGGCGCCGGCGCCAAAGCGGACGCGGTGACGAAAGCGTTCCTCCGCGCGTGCGAGGTGGCGGCCGAGGAGAAGGCCGAGGAGGAGGACGACGACGTCGGCGTCGACCTCTGCAACTGCGAGTTTTCGCTCGCGTACGGCGGCAAGATTCTGCTCAACAACGCGCGCCTGCGCCTCAAGCGCGGGTCCCGGTACGGCCTGTGCGGCGCCAACGGGTGCGGGAAATCCACGCTGATGCGCGCGATCGCCAACGGCCAGCTCGACGGGTTCCCGTCCAAGGACGAACTGCGCACCGTGTACGTGGAGCACGACATCGACGCGTCCCAGGCTGACGACGCCGTGCTCGACTTTGTGTTCACCGACCCCGCGCTCTCGGCGGCGACGGCGCCGCCCAAGGAGGAGGTCAAGCGCGTGCTCGCGTCGGTCGGCTTCACCGACGAGATGCTCGCCTCCGCCGTTGCCTCCCTCTCCGGCGGCTGGAAGATGAAGCTCGCCCTGGCGCGCGCCATGCTCATGAAGGCCGACATCATGCTCCTCGACGAGGTAGGGAGAGGAGGGAGAGAGAGAGGGGACGGGAGTCGGGAGGGCGCGCGCGCCGGCCCTCCCTCCCGCGACCAGTCGCCCACCCCCTCCCCCCACCCCTCAGCCGACCAACCACCTGGACGTGACCAACGTGGCGTGGCTGGAGGCCTACCTGACGTCCCTGACGGACGTCACGTCCATGATCGTGTCCCACGACTCGTCCTTCCTCGACAACGTGTGCACCCACATCATCCACTACGAGTCGCGCAAGCTGCGCCGGTACAAGGGGAATTTGTCCGAGTTCGTCAAGGCGGTGCCGGCGGCCCGCTCCTACTACGAGCTCGGCGCGACGAGCATCAAGTTTGTGCTCCCCGAGCCCTCGTTCCTCGAGGGCGTCAAGTCCAAGGACCGCGCCATCATGAAGCTGCGCGACGTCTCGTTCGGCTACGCCGGCGCCGACGGCGTCGTCGGGCGCACCATCCTCTCCAACGTCTCGGTCCAGTGCTGCCTCAACTCGCGCGTCGCCGTGCTCGGCGCCAACGGCGCGGGCAAGTCGACCATGATCAAGCTGCTCACGGGCGAGATGGAGCCGTGCGAGGGGGACGTGTGGAAGCACCCCAACCTGCGCATCGCCTACGTGGCCCAGCACGCGTTCCACCACCTGGAGATGCACCTGGAGAAGACGCCCAACGAGTACATTCGCTGGCGCTACCAGATCGGGGAGGACCGCGAGAACCTGACCAAGGTCGACCGCGTGATGACCGACGAGGAAGAGCGCGCGCTCCAAGAGCCGTTCAAGCTCGAGGACGGCACCAAGCGCGTCGTCGACAAGCTCGTCGGCCGCCGCAAGCTCAAGCGCGACTACGAGTACGAGGTGCAGTGGGCGGGGTACCGCGCGGACGAAACGACGTGGATGCCGCGCGACGCGCTCGAGCTGCGCGGCTTTGGCAAGCTCATCACCGAGGTGGATGTCAAAGAGGCCGCGCGCCTCGGCATGCACTCGCGGCCGCTCACGCAGGCGCAGGTGGAGAAGCATCTGCTCGACCTGGGCGTCGACGCCGAGTTCGGCACGCACTCGCACATCCGCGGGCTGTCGGGGGGGCAAAAGGTCAAGGTCGTGCTCGCGGCCGCCATGTGGCAGTCGCCGCACATGCTCATCCTGGACGAGGTGGGAAGACGCGCGAGAGGAGAGCGAGCGCGAGGCAGAGGCGAGGGGTTCCGCGCGCGATTCGACCAACCCCCGCCCCCTTTCCCCTGTCTCCTCCAGCCCACCAACTACCTCGACCGCGAGTCCCTCGGCGCCCTGGCCGACGCGATCAAGGATTACGGCGGCGGCGTCGTCATGATCACGCACAACCGCGAGTTCTCCGGCGCGCTCTGCCCCGAGACCTGGACCGTCGCCGACGGCACCCTCACCTCGGTCGGCGCCCCCGCCGCCCTCCTCGAAGCCGCCAAGCTCGAGTGGAAGCGGCAGGAGACGACGGTCGACGCCTTGGGCAACACGGTCAAGGTGGCCGCGCCGAAGAAGAAGTTGTCGAACAAGGAGAAGAAAAAGGCGGCCAAGGTGCGCGCCGCGCGGCGGGAGCGCGGGGAGGAGGTGTCGGACACGGAGGAGGACGAGTGATGAAGGGGCACGCTGATGAGCGGCGCGCGGTGGTGGGGGCCGCGGCGCGCGGCGGGGGGCGCGCCCCCGCCGCCGCGCCGCCCCACCCCGGCCGGCGCCCTGTTTTGCGGCCGCACTTGCTCCGAACCGACATTTTTACCTGCCGCCCCGCGCGGGGCGCAGCCCTGGCTTTGCGTGAGAGACGGGGGGTGGGGGACAGGGGGGGAGAGAGACGGGGTCGGGGACGACACCACCATACCACCACCCGAGTCGAGCTGCTCCCCGGGGCCGCGCCCCGGCGCGCGCCCCGGGTGGGACAACGTGGGCCACGCCCCACGCGCTCCTTTTTTTCATTCGTGCGGGCGCGGGGGCCCCGACCAAAACATCGACGACGGCGGCGGGCGCCGCGCGCACACGCGAACCCGCCGCCGGCCCGAGGGCGGCCCGTGCAAACACACGCGCCGCGTCACACGTGGGGCGAGGGGTCGGCGGGGTCGCGCCCTTCTCACGCTCGCCGCCGCGCGCGCGGCTGCCGTCCCTCGAGGGACGGCGGCCCCGCGCGCTCCGCCGCGGCCGCCGCCGCCCCCCGCGCCGCCGCCCTCGCCGCCCGCTCCAGGGCGGCCACCTGGCCCGCGCGCCACGCGCGCGCGACGGCGCGCGTCGGGGTCGGCGGCTCGGGCCCGCCGTCCCGCGCGGCCGCCGCGCGCACCTCGGCCAGCGCCTCGCCCGCCGCGCCCGCGAGCGCGGTCAGGGCGGCGGCGTCGCCCGCGGCGGACGCGGCCCGCCCTTGGGCGATGGCGGCCGACGCGGAACGCGCGGCGGCGGGCGAGGCCGCGCGCCGCGCGCCCGCTGTCGCGCGCCGCAGCGCGGCCAGCAGGGCCCACCCCGGCGCCCCGCTGCCCGCGTGCACCCAGGCATCGTCAAACGGGATCGGGGGCGCGCCAGGCGGCAGGCGCGCCGCGAGCGCCGACGGCGCGACGCGCGCTCGCTCGTGCGGGTCGTGGCCGCCGCCGGGGCAGAACCCGTAATGCTCCACGCATGCCCACCCGTCGTGCGCGCCGTAGGCGAGCAGCACTTGGTCGCCGGGGGCGTAGGAGGAACGGGAGGAGAGGACATAGCATCGAGACGCGGCGTCGTGCGCGCCGGCGCCCCACTCGCTTCCGCTCCCGGTTGCCGCCGGCGCCGCTCGAGCTGGGCACTCGCCGCGCGCGCCGTGCCACCCCGCGCACGCGCCGCACCCGCCCCCAACGTCGGGCTCGCAGGGAGCGGGGGGGGAGCCGTGGTTGAAGAGGTCGCCCAACGGGAGGAGGGCGAGGCCGCCGGGCCCCGGGTGGTGCATGGACCGGGACCGCACCGCGCACAGGGCGGTGGTGAAGGTGTCGGCGTCGGTGGGGAGGCCCAGGGAGCGGAGCAGGGGCGCGGCCGCGGCGGCGGCTGCGCGCGCGGCGGCCGCCGCTCCGCGCGCGGCCGCGACCGCCCAGCCCGCGCCCAGCGCGTCCGCGTCGCTGCCGGAAAAGCAGAACGGGAGCGTGTAGGATTGGGGGAGCGTGGCGGCGTAAGGGTGAAAGCGGCAGCGCGCGCGGTTGGCGGCAAAGACCAGAAACGCGCCCAGCTCCGTCTCCGGCGCCAAGGGAGTGGCCAATCGCGCAACAGCCTCGTCCCACTCTGGCTCAGCGTCGCGCGCGGATTCCAGCGTGAGCGCGTGCGAGTCGGGGACGGCGACCAAGACGTCCCCTTTCCCGATCGCTCCCGTCGCCACCACGCCGCGCTCGCCGCCGGCAAAGATCGTGGGCGCGATGGGGCCGGTCGTGATGCCGGCGGCGGCGCACCAGTCGAGGAATCCGGGCGGCACGGCCATCGGGCGGAAAGGGTGGCGGGCGCAGGCCCCGGGCGGGACCCGCGGTCGCGTGGGGGTGGCGTGAGGGGGGTGGTGGGGGCGGGCGAGGCGGGCGGCCCCGCCTCGCCGCCGGCGGCGGACTGACACCGGCGACAGCGGTCGGGCAGGCACCGCCCGCGCGCGCGGCGCACGCCGGACGGACGCGCTCTCGGCGGTGGGGCGCGCCGGGCGCGAGCCGCGGCCGCCCGGCCGCGGCCGAAGCGTGGCGGAAGCCCCGGGGCGAAACTGTATCCGAGGTCGCCGCGCGCCTAGCCACACCTCAACCGCTCGCCCCTCTCCCCCGTCCTACCGCCACCACCACCCTCTCGGTGAGTTAAGAGTGACTTGTTGCGGTCACCCAGCCGATAGCGCGCGCGGGCGCGGCCTGCGGGCGGCGCGGCTTGCCAATCTTGTCGCATGCGGCGCGCCGCGCGGCCGCGTCCCCCATCGCGCCCGCCCGCCGCCCGCTGCCTCGCTGGGTCTGTTGCAGAGGGCATGCGAGACCCCATGAGCTGGCCGCGGACCCCGTCCCGGTCGCACGTGCCGACCTAAACCCTGGGCGAGCGCGTTGGAGGCGGGACGCGGCCAACCGCTTGCGCCAATCGCCCGCCTGCCCCCCCTCCCCCACAGACCACCATGCTTGCCAAGCTCTTCTCCATGGTCATTCTCGCCATTGGTGCGTCGAGGGAGGGCGAGCGCGGGCCGCGGCGGTGTCGAGGGTCACCCCAAACCGCCACCCCGACCGACGCGCGCGCGCGCCTTCCCGCCCCTCCGTCAGTCGCCTTCGCCGGCGCCGCCCGCGCCGACGCCGAGTTCTTCTCGGGCGCCGACTCGGCGTACGTGCCCGGCATCTCGGCCGAGGTGCGAGGGGGTGGGGGGGGGGGGGGGGGGGGGGGGCGGCGGTCGCGGCCGCGCGCCGACGCGCCGACGCGCCCCGCCTCCCTCCTCCCTCTCGCAGGACAACGGCGACGGTACGGTGTACCAGCCGGTCATCACCAACATCTACCGCCGGGAGGGCCCCCCGTCGGGCAACACGGGCAACCCGTGCTAGAGAGGGGTGGCGTGGCGGGGGGTGGCGCGCCGCGCCGTCGGCCGCCCTTCGCCCCCCCAAACCTTTTCCCCACATTTCATGCATTGTCGGGGGGGGAGGGTGCAGAGAACGAAGCGGGCGGGCGCAGGGGGCGCGCCGCGGCGGTTGGGTGCAACTAAATCGACCGCGGTCGGCGGCGGGTGAGCGCGGCGGCTTTCACACCACCTCCCCGCCTCCCTCCACCCACCACCCACCCGCCCACCCCACCAACGTAAGTCTAGGGCGGTCGCCTCACCGCCTGCCTGCAGCCGCGGCCCGGGCGGGGGCGGCGGCGCGGCAAGCATGGGTGGGCTAGACGCCGCGATGTGGCGCGCCGGCCGGCCGCCGGGCGGGCCGGACGGCCGCCGCGGTCCCCCCGAAAGCTTCGGCATGCATGTTTGTCGCTGCCCATGTGGCATACTGCACCGCGGTCGCGAGCCGGCGCGCCCACACCGTCCCCGTCGCAGTTTCCTCCATGGTCCGCTTCGCCGCCTTTGCCGTGCTCGCCAGCCTCGGTGCGTTCCTGGGTGGCAAGGTGGATATGCACGCCGCCGTCTACCGCGGCGGCGCGCCGGCGGAGACGCGGGATGGGGGGCACGGAGGGGCGCCATGTCGCGCAGTCGCCCCGCCTTGGGCCCGCCTCGGCGCATGCTGCACGCACGCCTCGGCACGCCCGCGCTTCCGGGGCGCTGCTGCCCCCACGAAACGACTCATGAGATTCCACTGCGTCGTTTGGAGGGCGTGCTCCGCCCAAAACCCCCTCCAACGCCCCCCACCCTAACCCCTCTCCAGGCGCCGCGTACGCGGAGCCCCTCTTCTTCTCGGGCGCCGACTCCTCCTTTGTCCCGGGCGCGTCCGCGGTGCAGATCGGGGAGGACACGTACCAGCCGACGGACTACAAGACGCTGAAGGAGGCGCCGGCCGCCGTCGAGGCCGTCGTGCAGCCCGCCAACCGCAAGCTGGCCCAGGCCTGGGCCGCGCCCGCGCCCGCGCCCGAGGGGGTCGTCTTGTTCGATGGCGCGACCTACACCAAGGTGTCGGGCAAGTGAAGAGGAGAGGGGATGGGGCGCGAGGCCTGCCGCGCGCGCGCGGCCGCCCCCGCTTTCTTCCTTTCATTTCCACGCCGCTCGCACCACCCCACACCCTCGTTTCATTGGCGTGTGACACGCCTGCATGCATGATGTATGTAAATAAGGAAGACGGAGACGTTGAGCTGTGTTTGTGTGTGTTTGTGTGTTTGTGGGTGTGCTCTCTCTCTCTCTCGCCATACCCGCGCCACCACCCGCCCTCCCCACCTACCCGCCGCGCCGGCGACAGCATGGTCAGGCAGCGCGTGGGCCTCTCGGGCGCGCGGCGCGCCGCCCCACCCCCCTCCCCCTTGCCCACGCGCCGCCCGCCCACCCAGTCCTCTCTTCCCCCCCGCGACGCGTCCCCGCCCCCGGTGTCGCCTCCCGCGGCCGCATCCCCCGCCCGCATCGTCGGCGGGCGCCGCGTGCGCGACCCGGCGCCCGGCGGTGGCGACCGCGCCGCCGGGTCGCCGCCCGGCCCCGCGCCCGCGGCCCCGCTCCTGGGCGACGCGGGCGCGGCGCACTCGGTGTCGCCGCACGCGGCTCGGGCGGCGGCCAAAGCGCACGAGGCGGAAGTCGCCCACGCGCACGCGGTGCGCGACCACCGCGGGTCCGGCACGACCCCGATCGATGTCTCGATGGCCAACAAGCAGGTGTGGGAGGGAGAGGGATGGTGGGGTGGGGTTGAGAGAGGGACGCACGCGCCTCGGCACAGACGACCCCCACACCTCCTCGTCCCCAGATGGACTCGCGCCGCGTCAAGTGGGGCACGCTCCAGGGGCGCAAAGGCAACTGACAGGAGAGAGAAGGGGTGGAGAGGGAGAGAGCGCACGCTGTTTGGCTGCTTCAAGAGAGGGGGGGCGTGGCTCGCGCGCGCCGTCCTCTTTTCCGCTTTCCCGCTTGAAATACCCGCGCCGCAGAGCAGCAACACGACAGGCGCCGCCCAACCGTGCACCCGCCACCACCCACAGGGAGACTCTCCCTGTGTCTCTCTCTCAACGCCCTCCCCCGCCAGCCAGCGCGGCGTGCACCGCCGCGCCGAGGTCGCTCCGCGCATCGAGCGCGGCGAGCAGTGCCGGCACGCGCGCCGCCGCGGCGCGCGCCGGGGGCCCGCCCGCGCGGCCGACGGCGTCGGCCAGGGCCGCGAGCTCGGCGCGGGAGGCGTCGGCGGCCTCACCGCCGTCGGCGGGTGGGGGAGGGGGCGGGGGGGCGCCGCGCAGCGCGGCCAGGTCGGCCGAGGCGCGAGCGGCGGCGGCGGCCGCGGGCGTGCCGGCGCCGGGCGCGAGGTCGGGGGCGGCCGCGGCCGCGGCCGCCACCGCCGCCGCGACGCGGTCGGGCGCCGTGCGCGCGTCGGCCGCGGCGGCCGACGCCAGCGCGGCCAGCGCGCGCGCGACGTCGTCGCCGGCGTTGACGCCACCACCGGCAGCGCGCTGGGCGCGCATGAGGGCGGCAAACCGCGACCGCGCGGCGGCCGCAGCCCGCCGCCCGGCCGCGCTCGCGCCCGCCGCGGTCGCCGCCCACACGCCCACGCTGCTGGCCGCGGCGCCAGTGGCCAGCAATGCCGACACGCGCGGCCAGGCGGCGGGGTCGACGCCCAGGCCGCCGAGGCCGGGGGGGGCCGCCGCGGCAACCGCCACCAACACGGCGTCCTCCGCCGGCTCCCACGGCGACCGCGGCGCGGGCGGCGCGGCGGGCGGCGGCGAGGCGAGGCGGGAGCGGGCCGGGGCGGCGGCCGCGGCGCGGGGGCGTTTGGCGGGCGACGCGGCGCGCGCGGCGTCCGAGTCGGACCCGCCGCGGTCGTCGCGGCCACCGGCGCGCCGCTTGCCGGACCGGGAGCGCGCGCCGGCGGCATAGCCGCCGCCGGATGAGGGCGCGGGCGAGCCGGAGCGCGGCGCCGGCGGCGCATAACGCGCCCCCGCCCCGACCGCCGCCGCGCGCGCCGCCTCGTCCGCCGCCGCGCGCCGCTCCGCGCGCGCCGCCGCCGCGACCGCCGCCCGCTCCGCCGACGCCGCTTGCTGCGCCGCGCTCGCGTGCGCGGTGGCGGCCAGAGGGCCGTACGCGGCTTCCGCCGCCGCCGCGTCCCACCCGTCGGCCGCCGCCGTCTCCGGGTCGGCGTCCACGTCGTCGTCCTCCGCCTCGCGCGCCGCGTCGATCGCGGACAGGTCCCATTCGTGCTTGTCGGACGCGGATGCGGGGGCGGGGGCCGGGGCGCCGGGAAGAGGGGGCATCTGGTCGGGCGGGACGAACAGGGATTCCCCCGCTTCCACCGCGCGCACCGCAAACCGCTCCACGGGGCGCAGGACGGCCTCTAGGTCTTCGATCTCGGCGGCGGCGGGGGTCGCGGAGCGGGAGCGGGAGCGGGGGGGAGGAGGGGCGGAGGCGGACGGTTCGCCGTCCTCCCCGTCCCCGTCCTCCCCCTCCGGCGCCGGCGCCGGTTCCGCCGTAAACTCGGCTGCCTCCGCCGCCGCCTCCGCCGCGGCCGCCGCGTCGGCCGCGGCGTCGCCGTCGTCCGCCGCCGCCGCGAGCGCGGCCGCGATCTCCGCCCGCGTCCCGCCGCCCCGCGCGGCGCCGGAACCGGTCGGCACCGCGACGCCCAGCAGCTCCCGGGGGTCGAACCGGGCGAGGAGGTCGGTGGTGAAGCCGCCCGATTGGATGGCGAGGTGGTCGAGCGCGCGCTTTTGGTCCGACTTGGCCAGAATGTTTTCCTCGACCGTGTGCTCGGAGACGAGGCGGTAGATGTGGACCGGGCGCGTCTATGGGGAGAAGGAGAGGGGTGGAGGGTCGTGGGGAGCTGGCTCGAGCCCCTCCTCCCTCTCCCCCGCGCCTCCCTTCCCCCACACCTGGCCGATGCGGTGGCACCGGTCCTGCGCCTGGGCGTCCATGGCCGGGTTCCAGTCGGCGTCGTAGAAGATCACCGTGTCGGCCCCCGTGAGGTTCATGCCGACGCCGCCAGAGCGCGTCGACAGGATGAACGCAAACACGCGCGGCGACGCGTTGAACCGCTGCATGAGCACCTGGCGCGCCTCCGGCTTGGTGCTGCCGTCCAGGCGGCAGTAGGTGTGGCCGTGCAGGTTGAGAAACTGCTCTAAAATGTCGAGCATGCGCGACATTTGCGTGAAGATCAGCACCCGGTGCCCGCCCGCTTTGAGCGTGCGCAGCAGCCCCGCCATGGCCTGGAGCTTGCCGCAATCGTACTGGATGAGGCGGCGGTCGGGAAAGTGGAGGGTCTGGCGGATGGCGGCGGGGTGGAGGGGCGCGGCGGCCGCGCGCGCGCGCGCCGCGAGCGCCGCCGCGGCCGCGGCGTCGGCCGCCACGGCCGCCCGCGCGGGGCCGGACGTGACGAGGACGGGCGCCGGCGCGCGCGCCTTGGGGATGACGCACACGAAGCGGCGCAGGGTGCCGGCCAGCGCGGCGGCGCGCGCGGCGGCGGGGACGACCGCCTCGCCGAAAAAGGTCGGCACGCCCGCCAGCGTGGCCGCCCCCTCCCGCAGCGGCACCGCGTGTTCGGGGAGCCACGTCAGCGTCATGGCGCGGACGGCGTCGGCGCCATAGAGCGGGCGAGCGGCGCTCCGGCCGGCCGCCGCGGCCGCGACCGACGCCGCGACCGCGGCCGCCGCCGCCGCGCCGCGCGCGTGGGCGGCGGCAGCGGCGCGGTCGGCGGCGGCGAGGGCGGCGGGGGAGGGGGGGGCGTCGAGGGTGGCCTCGACGACGGCGCGGGACGAGAAGCGCGCGTCGAGCGCGGCCGACGCGCCGGCGAGCGCGACCTCGAGCACGCGGCCCCGGGAGGGCGCCAGGGAGGCGGCCGCGGCCGCGCCGGCCGCCGTGCCGGCCTCGGCGTCGGCGACGCGCAGCGCGGCCGGCAGGGCGGGCGCCGCCCCCGCCGCCGCCCCCACGACAACGCCCGGCACCCGCGCCACCACCCCCGGCGCGTCCAGCGCGGACGTCACCGGGCGCGGCGCAAACAGGTCCGGGTGGTTGCACACCTTGCGCAGTTGCATCAAGACGTTGACGACGCCCAGGAACCCGCCACCCGTGAGCGCGCCCGACGCGGCGGACGACGCGAGGTAGTCCTCGTAGAGCGCGCGCTGGCGCCGCGACAGGGGGACGCGCAGCACGTGCTCGTGCTTGGGCGGGAGCGACTTCTCCACGTCGGCCTTGAGCCGGCGCAGCAGGAACGGGCGCAGCACGGCGTGCAGGCGGGCCACGAGCGCGGCGTTGACGGCGGCCGCGCCTTCCACGGCCGCGGTGAGGGGCTGCGAAAACCAGTCGCGGAACGAGGCGTGCGACGCAAAGACGTGCGGCATGAGGAAGTGGAGGAGGGACCAGAGTTCCATGAGGTCGTTCTGCAGCGGGGTGCCCGTGATGAGCAGGCGCCGCTTGGAGTGGAAGTTGAGCAGGGTCTGCGGGGGGCGAGGGGGGGGGGTAGGGGTTGGTGGGCGGGTGACCGCGCGCGCGCCGCGCGGCGCCCCCGCTCGCCGCTCGCCCTCTCCCGTCTCTCTACCTGCCACCGCTGCGACTTCCAGTTTTTGATCATGTGGGCTTCGTCCAGGATGAGGTACTGCCACTTCTTGCGGCGAAACATCTTGGCGTCCTGGAGCACGACGGTGTAGCTGGAGAGAAACGAGGGGGTCGGCCCAAACCCCGACCCCAACCCCAACCCAAAACCGAACCCCTAAAACCCTACCTCGTGATGCACACGTGGAACGCGCCCGGGCGCGACCACCCCTGCCGCTTGGCCCGCCGCTCCCGCACGGACCCGTAGTAAGTGAGCAGCTTGAACGCGGGGCACCATTTTTTGAATTCCACTTCCCAGTTGAGCATGACGCTCGTCGGGACCACGATCAGGTGCGGGCCCCACACGCCGCGGGAGCAGGCGAGGTGGGCGAGCAGGGCGATGGTCATGATGGTCTTGCCGAGGCCCATCTGGGGCAGGAGGGGGAGGGGGGTGGGGTGGGAGGCGGTTCGCGTGGTCCCCGC